>Ga0307510_10003726_pt1 | contig 17816 bp, 17 predicted proteins | sample 12_EM_MG_FD_207224 | JGI IMG/M metagenome (GOLD analysis project Ga0307510, IMG submission 207224) | Populus trichocarpa ectomycorrhiza microbial communities from riparian zone in the Pacific Northwest, United States - 12_EM | ecosystem: Host-associated > Plants > Roots > Unclassified | place...
GGTGGGTGAAGCCGCGCACGCCGTTGCGCAGCGCATCGCGCATGGTTTCGTAGTCGGACGCGGTGTGACCGGCGGCCACGGTGACACCCGCTTCGGTGAGCTGGCGCAGGGTGTCGATGCTGGCGCGTTCAGGCGCCAGGGTAAGCAGGGTGACGCCGTTGTGCTTGCCGGCCAGCATCGCGATGTCGTCCATGGTGACCGTGCGGAACTTCTCGGGGTTGTGCACACCCTTGCGCTCCGGTGCCAGGAACGGACCTTCCAGGTGGATGCCCAGTACGCCCGGCACGCCCTCTTCGATGGCCTGGTTCACGGCATCGATGGCCCGGCGCATCACGTCGACGTCGTCGCTGATAAGGGTGGGAAGGAAGCCCGTGGTGCCATAGCGGCGATGCGCGGCACCGATGGCACGGATGGTTTCCACCGTGGGCGCATCGTTGAACAACACGCCGCCGCCGCCGTTCACCTGGCAATCGATGAAGCCAGGCAGCAGCACGCGGCCTTCCAGGTCGTGGCGCTCGGCGGCGCGCACGCGCGGGTCGGACGGCAGGGCCAGCCCGGCGATGACATCGCCTTCCAGCAGCACGGCGAAGCCGCCTTGCAGGCCGTGATCGGTAAGGACGCGTCCGTTGACGAGTGCGGTGGTCATGGGGATCTCTCTCTTCGATTCGATGGGCCGGACCGTCAAACGGTCTCGGTCACTTTGTTGAGATGCGGCGGCACGTCGGGGTTCAGCCCGCGGCGCAGCGACAGCGCGTTGGCCGCGCGGTAGAAACTCTGGATGGTAAGGATCGGTGCAGTGAGCGCATTGGAGCCGGCCAGCGGCAGCGCGCCTTCGCCCGTCGCGCCCGGTGCGGCCACCCACACACGGGCGCCACGGCCGCGGAATTCGCTGGCCACCGCCAACGTGCTGGCAAGGGTTTCATCGTCCTGGGCGAAGAACAGCACCGGGAACTCCGGGCCCACCAGGGCCATCGGTCCGTGCTTGACCTCCGCCGCGCTGAATGCCTCCGCGTGCAGGGCGCAGGTTTCCTTGAATTTCAGCGCTGCTTCCAGAGCGATGGCGAAACCGTAGCCACGGCCCACCACGAAGAAGTTGCGCGCATCCACCAGGCCCTCGACCAGGCTGGACCAGTCAGCGTCCCAGCCCTGGCGCAGCTGCGCGGGCAGGGCGCGAAGCGCGGCATCGAGTTCTTCGTCCTCGCTCCAGCGGGCCACCAGATGCAAGGTGGCTACCAGCGCCGCGATGTAGCTCTTGGTGGCGGCGACGCTTTTCTCAGGCCCCGCGCGCAATGGGATAACGACGTCCGCGGCAGCAGCCAGCGGTGAATCTTCCACGTTCACCAGCGCCACCACGATGGCGCCGGCGGCACGCGCGGCTTCGGCGTTGCGAACCAGATCCGGGCTGCGGCCCGACTGGGAGATCGCCAGGTACAGCGCACCTTCCAGCCGCTGCGGGGCGTTGTAGATCGACGTGACCGACGGCGAAGCCGACGCCGTGACGATGCCCAGCTGGGTTTCCAGCACGTACTTCGCGTACATCGCGGCGTGGTCGGAGCTGCCGCGGGCGCAGGTGATGGCCATGTTCGGTGAGTGCTGGCGCAGGCGGGCGGCAAGCGCGGACACCACCGCTTCGTTCTGCGCAAGCTGGCGCTCCACCACTTCGGCGGCCTCGTGGGCTTCGCGGAACATCAGGGTGCTGCCGGGATCGATCCCGCGTTGATCAGTCATGGAGTTCTCATTCGCTCTGCAATTCGGCGACGAAGTCGTAGATATCGCCGCGGTACCAGGAACAGGTGAATTCGACGACGCGGCCGTCGTCGAGGAAGCTGCGGCGCTCGATGTTCAGGCCCGCGCTACCGGTGGGAAGCCGCAAGAGGCGTGCCTGCGCTGCGCCGAACACCACCGCGCGCAGGCGCTGCAGGGCGCGGCGCGGACGGTGGCCGAAGGTGTCGAGTGCCTCGTAAAGGGAATCGACCACAACGGAAGGATCAGGCAGCAGGGCCAGTGGCACGGCGCTGCGCTCGATGGCCAGGGGTTCGTCGCCGGCGTAGCGAAGCCGGTGCAGGCGAACCACCTGGGCGCCCGGCGAGAGGTTCATCGCCATGGCTTCCTCGGGGGTGACCTCGCCAATACTGCGTTCGAAGAATTCCGAACGCGGGTTCAGGCCGCGGGCGCGGAGGTCTTCGGTGAAGCTGGTCATCCGCGACAGCGGCTTGACGATGCGTTCGGCGATGAAAGTGCCGGCGCCATGGCGCTGGGTAAGCAACCCGTCTTCCACCAGGCCGCCGATCGCCTTGCGTACGGTGACTCGCGACAGCGCCAGGGCCTTGGCCAGGTCGCGTTCGCTGGGAAGGGCGTGGCCCGCCTCCATCACACCCTGGTCGATGACGTTGCGGATGGCATGGCGCAGGCGCAGGTAGGCCAACGGCTGCCGGCTCTCGGCAGCGCTGTATAGGCGTTGATATTCGCTGACCAGGGCACTTTCCATAAGCGGGAAGATACCAATGCCGGACCAGTGCGGCAAGCCTGAACTCAGGGACTGTGGCTCCCAAAGTGAACCAAACAGTCGTTTCAGCGATGAAAACGGTTACAGATCGTTCCAAATGAAACTATTTCGCGATTCCTGCTGGGAGGCGCTGGCCCACTGGAAACCCGTGGTATGGCACTGGTATGATCGTCGGACCCCAATCCCCAAGCTTTCGAGGTGTGCCGTGTCCGTTGCTTCCTTGCCCGTCGAGCCCTTCGACCTGGTGATCTTCGGAGGTACCGGCGACCTTGCGATCCGCAAGTTGCTGCCCGCGCTGTACCACCGCTACATCGATGGCCAGATCCGCCCGGAAAGCCGCATCGTCGGCGTGGCCCGCGAGGCGCTGGACGACGACGGCTACCGCACCCAGGTGCGCGCGGCGGTCGAAGGCGCCGTCGACCATGTCGTGCCCGCCACGCTCGACTCGTTCCTGAAAATGGTCGGCTATCGCCCGCTCGACGCCCGCAAGGCCGATGGCTGGGACGACTTCGCCGCCATGCTGGGTACCCAGCCCGACCACGTGCGGGTGTTCTACCTCTCCACCTCGCCGGAATTGTTCGTCGATATCTGCGAGCGCCTGGGCGGCTATGGCCTGAACGGCGACAACGCCCGCGTGGTGCTGGAAAAGCCCATCGGCCGCGATCTTGCCAGCGCCAACGTGATCAACGATGCCGTGGGCCGCTTCTTCGCCGAGTCGCAGATCTATCGCATCGATCATTACCTGGGCAAGGAAACGGTGCAGAACCTGCTGGCGCTGCGCTTTGGCAACGCCTTGTTCGAGCCGTTGTGGAATTCCGCGCATATCGACCACGTGCAGATCACGGTGGCCGAAACCCTTGGCGTGGGCCGTCGCGGCTCGTACTACGACCGCGCCGGCGCGCTGCGCGACATGGTGCAGAACCACATCCTGCAGCTGCTTTGCATGGTGGCGATGGAGCCGCCGGCCTCGCTCGCGCCCGACGCCGTGCGCGACGAAAAGCTCAAGGTGCTGCGCTCGCTACGGCCCATCAACGATTCCAATGCTGCGCAGCTCACCGTGCGCGGCCAGTACCGTGCAGGCGCCGCCGATGGGCAGGGCGTGCCGGGTTACCTCGAAGAACTCGGCGAGAAAGAATCGCGTACCGAAACCTTCGTCGCCCTCAAGGCGGAGATCGGTAACTGGCGCTGGGCCGGCGTGCCTTTCTACCTGCGAACCGGCAAGCGCCTGCCGTCGCGGGTCTCGGAAATCGTGGTGACCTTCCGGGCGCTGCCGCATTCGATCTTCGATCCGTCGTCCGGACCTCTGCTGCCCAACCGCCTTACCGTCCGTCTGCAGCCGGACGAAGGCGTGAAGCTGTGGCTCACCATCAAGCACCCGGGCCCCGGCGGCCTGCGCCTGCGCCACGTGCCGCTGGACATGACCTTCGCCAGCGCCTTCGGCGTGCAGCAGCCCGACGCCTACGAGCGCCTGCTGCTGGATGTGGTCCGCGGCAATCCCACGCTGTTCATGCGCCGCGACGAAGTGGAAGCGGCATGGAAGTGGGCCGGCCCCATCCTCGAGGCCTGGGAAGCGAGCGGCGATACGCCCAAGGCGTACACCGCCGGCACCTGGGGCCCCAGCGCCGCCGTGGCGCTGATCGAGCGCGACGGACGCAACTGGACCGAAGACGCGCCGTAACAGAAAACCGGAGAGCCGCATGAGCAAGCCAACCGTCCACATGCACGAATTCACCGACCGCCTCACCCTGGCCGATAAACTGGCCCACAAGGTGGAGGCCCAGCTGAAGAAGGGCATTGCCGCGCGCGGGCATGCGGTGATCGCCATCTCCGGCGGCACCACGCCGAAGGCGTTCTTCGCGGTGCTTGCGCGCGCGCAGGTGGATTGGTCGAAGGTCACCGTTACTTTGGTGGACGAACGCTGGGTCCCGGAAACCAGCGATCGGTCCAACGCGGCCCTGGTGCGCAACTTTCTGCTGAAACAGAACGCCGAAGCCGCCACCTTCCTGCCGCTCTACAACGGCGCGAAAGATCCCGATGCCGGCTCCGCGGAGCTGTCCAAGGCCATCGGTGCGCTGCCCACGCCGTTCGACGTAGTGGTGCTGGGCATGGGTCCCGACGGCCATACCGCATCGTTCTTCCCTGGTGGAAATAATTTGGCGCAGGCGCTGGATCTGAAGGGCAGTGAGCCCGTGATCTCGATGACGGCCGCCGGTGCCGACGAGCCACGCATCACCCTGACCCTGCCGCGGATCCTCGACACCGAAGCGCTGTTCCTGCACTTCGAGGGCGAGGACAAGCGCAAGGTGTTCGACGAAGCGCGCGCCGGTGGCGACTACCCCATCGCTGCCGTGCTGTCGCAGTCGAAGACCCCGGTCGACGTTTACTGGAGCCCGTAACACCATGAGTCTTCACCCGACGGTCGCGGCCGTCACTGCACGGCTTGTCGAGCGCAGCCGCCCCGGTCGCGATGCCTATCTATCGCGCGTGGACGCGGCCAAAGGCGACGGTACGCAGCGGCGCCATCTTTCCTGCGGCAACCTGGCCCACGGCTTCGCCGCCTGCGGCCCGGAAGACAAGGCCGCGCTGCGCGATGGCCCCGCCGCGAACATCGCCATCATCAATTCCTATAACGACATGCTCTCGGCCCACCAGCCGTACGAGCGCTATCCCGAACTGATCCGCCATCTGGCGCGCGAGCACGGCGCCACGGCGCAGGTAGCCGGCGGCGTGCCGGCAATGTGCGATGGCGTCACCCAGGGCCAGCCGGGCATGGAGATGTCGCTGTTCTCTCGCGACCTGATCGCCATGGCCACGGCAGTATCGCTGTCGCACGACATGTTCGACGGCGCCATGTACTTAGGCATTTGCGACAAGATCGTGCCGGGCCTGTTGATCGGCGCCTTGAGCTTCGGTCAGCTGCCGGCGATCTTCGTGCCGTCGGGCCCGATGCCCAGCGGCATCTCCAACGAAGAAAAATCCAAGGTGCGCCAGTCTTACGCCGAAGGCAAGGCGACCCGCGCGGAACTGCTTGAAGCCGAAGCGCGCTCGTATCACTCGGCCGGCACCTGCACCTTCTATGGCACGGCCAACTCCAACCAGATGTTGATGGAGATCATGGGGCTGCACTTGCCCGGTTCGAGCTTCGTGCTGCCGGATACGCCGCTGCGCGATGCGCTAACCGCGGAAGCCGTCAAGCGCATGCTGCAGATCACCGTGCTGGGCAGTGATTACACGCCGGTCGGCCGCATGATCGACGAACGATCCATCGTGAACGGCGTGATCGGCCTGCATGCCACCGGTGGTTCCACCAACCACCTGTTGCATCTGGTAGCCATCGCGCGCGCCGCGGGCATCGACCTGCGCTGGGACGACTTCGACGCGCTGTCGGGCGTTATTCCACTGCTGGCGCGTGTGTACCCCAACGGCTATGCCGACGTGAATCACTTCCACGATGCCGGCGGCATGACTTTCCTGATCGACCAGTTGCTCGACGCCGGCCTGTTGCACGGCGATGTGCGCACGGTGGCAGGGCAGGGCATGGACGCGTACCGTCAAGTACCGAGCGTCGATGCCCACGGCAATCTCGAATATCGCCCCGTGTCGAAGGAAAGCGGTAACCGCGGCGTGCTGCGCGCGGTGACCGAACCCTTCCGTGCCGATGGTGGCCTGCGCATGCTCTCGGGCAACGTCGGCAAGGCCGTGATCAAGATTTCCTCGGTGCCCGAAGATCGCATGGTGATCGAAGCCCCGGCGGTGGTGTTCGATCACCAGAACGATATCAAGGCGGCCTTCGAGCGCGGCGAACTGAACCGCGATTTCGTGGCCGTGGTTCGCTTCCAGGGGCCGCGCGCCAACGGCATGCCGGAGCTGCACAAGCTCACGCCTACCTTGAGCGTGCTGCAGGACCGCGGCCATCGCGTGGCCTTGCTTACCGACGGCCGCATGTCCGGTGCGTCCGGTCGGGTACCGGCCGCGATTCACGTTACGCCTGAAGCCGAAGCGGGCGGCCCGATCGGCAAGATCCGCGACGGTGACATCGTGCGCCTGGATGCCCATGCCGGTACCGTGCAGGTACTGGTGGCCGAGGACGAATGGTCGCAGCGTGTATGCGCCACGGCCGACCTCGCTGGCAACCAGTTCGGCATGGGGCGCGAGCTCTTCGCCATCTTCCGTAATGCCGCCAACACCGCCGATGCCGGTGCCGGCGTCTTCTAAACCAGACACAGGTTTCCCATGAGTACCGATGCCAAGCAGCAACTCGTCGAGCGCACCCTGCGCCTGGCGCCCGTGGTTCCGGTGGTGATCATCGACGATGCGGCTGCCGCCGTGGGCATGGCCCGCGCGCTGGTCGCCGGCGGTATTCCCGCCATCGAGGTCACCTTGCGTACGCCCGCGGCGCTCGATGCGGTGCGCGCGATCGCGGCGGAAGTGGAAGGGGCCATCGTTGGCGTCGGCACCGTGCTTACCGCTAAAGATCTGGAAAATTCCTTCAAGGCCGGCGCGAAGTTCGCCGTGTCTCCAGGTAGTGCACCGCGTTTGCTTGATGCCGCCGATGATTCGGAGCTGGCGCTGCTTCCGGGTGCGGCCACTTCCAGCGAGGCGATGGAACTGCTCGAGCGCGGCTACCGCTTCCAGAAATTCTTCCCGGCGGTACCGGCAGGCGGCCCCAAGCTGATCGGTGCCTGGGCCAGCCCCTTGCCGCAGATCACCTTCTGCCCCACGGGCGGCATCAGCCTGTCGAACGCGAAGGATTTCCTGGTGCTGCCGAACGTCGCGTGCGTCGGCGGTTCGTGGCTCACGCCGGCCAACCTGCTGCAGGCGCGCGACTTCGCCGCCATCGAGGCATTGGCCCGCGAGGCGGCGTCACTGCGTTGATCTGGATCATCTTTAGCGTTTGCTGCAGCGTACTGGTGTCGGTGCTGCTGCGGTTGTTCCGTGGCTGGCGCGTGGATGCTCCGCAGGCCATCGCGTTCAACTACCTGGCGGCAGGCTTGCTCACGTGGCTGTTGCTGAAGCCTGCGATGCCATCGGTGCAGCAGCCGGTGTCGGTGTATGTCGCCTTTGTGGGTCTTGGCGTGTTGCTGCCTGCGGTGTTCGTGGCGTTGGCGCGTTCAGTGACCACGGCGGGCATTGTGCGAACCGAAATCGCGCAGCGGTTGTCATTGGTGGTGTCGCTTACCGCGGCGGCATTGGTTTTTGGCGATGTGCCGACTGCGGCGAAGGCCGGGGGCATGGCGCTGGGGTTGATCGCGGTGGTGCTGGCCGTTGCCGGGCGCCGTGACGGTGGACCGCGCGGTGCGTCGCATTGGCCGTGGTTGGTGTTCGTGGGCTTCGGCGTGATCGATGTGCTGCTGAAGTTCGTGGCGCAGGCCGGCACGTCGTTCCCTGCCGTGTTGTTGTCGGCTTTCGTGCTGGCACTGGTGTTGTCGCTCATTACCTTGCTGGTGACCCAGACCACTTTCACGTCGCGCAGCTTCGGCGCGGGTCTAGTGCTGGGTGCGGCTAACTTCGCCAACATCTATTGCTACATCCGCGGTCACCAGGCGCTGGCAGCGCACCCTTCGCTGGTGTTCTCGACCATGAACATCGGGGTGGTGGTGCTTGGCGCGCTGGTGGGTATCGTCGCGTTTGGCGAGCGGCCGGGGCCGATGCGGTTGACGGGGCTGGCGCTTGCGGTGGTTGCCATTGTGGCGATCAGCTTGGCGTGATGCCGAGCAAAGACCTTCTTATAGATCGTAAGGCGTCTTCGGGCCGTGCTCGGTAAACAAGGCACGCCCGTCAACTGGGACGGCGGTGGCTATAGCTGCAGGGTGAGCACTTCCGTCGAAGACGCCCAAGACACACAGGGGCAGAACGAATGTGCTCGCTGCTCTTCGGTCAGGCAGTTGTCGCGATGTATCGGCTTGCCGCTGGTGTAGCTGGCGATGCAGGCTCCGCATTCGCCGCGCCTGCAGTCCGATGCCATCCAGGCGCCGGCCGCTTCCATGGCATCGAGCAAGGTGGTCCCGGCAGGCACGTCCAGGTCGATGCCGGATTCGGATAGGGACAGCTTTACCGGTCCGTCGGAGGACGCCCATGCCGGGCCAAAGCTCTCGAAATGGACGCGACGCTTCTGCACCCTATGCGACTCCGCGGCCAAGCGCACCCTGTCGATCAGTGCAGCCGGGCCGCAGACGTAGAAATGCGTCGCGCCATGATCCGCGTGGTCTGCGAGCAACTGATCCACGTTCATCCGCCGGAAGGAGTCGCTCTGGGTAAAGTAGAGCGTCACCCGCTCACTATCCTGTTCGAGCAGGCGATCCTTCAGCACCATCGCCTCCCGGCTCTTGGCCGAGTAATGCAGTTCATAGGAAGCGCCCGATCGGCGCAACTGCGAGAAGATGCTCAGCATCGGCGTGATTCCGATCCCGCCGGCGATGAGCACGTGATGCAGGCCATCGGATGCGGCGCTGAATTCACTGATCGGCGCCGATGCTTCCAGCGCGGCTCCTATCGGCAAGACATCGTGCAAAAAGGCGGAGCCGCCACGACCGTTCAGATGGTTCTTCACCGCGATCTCATAGTAAGCGCCGCCCTTCGGGTCGGAAATCAGCGAGTACTTCCTTTGCACGGCTACATCGCCGAGCTGAAAATCCAGGGCAAGGTGCGATCCAGGCGCGAAACCGGGCAGCGGCGCGCCGTCGATCGTCTCCAGCCGGATCAGCCGCACGTCCGCGGCAAGCGCTTTGGCATCTGCTACACGCAATTGCATCATCATCGACCTTTGGGCAGGAACGGAGAGGCATCGACGTACTGGCTATGCAATGCCTCGGGAAGATGGGTCTCGATCCAGGCGCTGGTTTCGAATTCCCAGAATCGCCCGGTGCCGCCGGTGATGCCGTCCGGGTCCGGTTGGTCCCAGAGCACCCGGGCGTGCCCGGTCAGCTGAAGCATCCGGCGTGCCACGTAGTCGGGAAATACCAATCCGGCATGCGGGTCGAGCAGGACGTTGCCGGCGCTGTTGAACATGCTGTTGCCGTTGTAATCGGGAATCCGCAGAGTTCCGTCGGCAAGCACGTCGACGAAGCCGGGAGGACCGCCACGGTGCGTGCAGTCGGCGCCATGCGTCTGGTGCGCCGTGGCAAGGAAGAATGTATCGGCACGGCCGATCAGCGCCCGTTGCTCCTCTCCCAGTACCTGACCGGTGCTGGCAGTCGAGGGAATTTCCTGAGCGCCGGGCGTGGGTAGCTCGATGGTCCTGCGCTGTATGTACCGCGGGCAGATCGGCACCGATTCGGTCACCAGCACGATCAGCCGGTCTCCCTCGCGTACCGCATCGCCGTTGATCTTCAGGCGCTTTCGGGTGTGCATCTCCAGCAGCAAAAGCCCCACCCGGCCGTCATGCTGGAGGTTTTCCCATAGCGGATCATTGGTCTGCAGGGCCACCTTGCGCAGGTCGATCGACAACTCGGCCGCGTCGTCGGAAGGCTGCAAGAAGCCCGCTTCACCCATGAGCACCGATGCCCAGACGCGGTTATCCGGGCCGACGCTGCCGACGTAGGCCATCTTCTGCTGCCGTACGAAAGGCAGCGCGGGACGGATGATGTGTTCGGCGACGTTGGCGGCATTGCGCGCCGCCATGTCCGACTCGTTGGCGTTGCGCTGCGCCTGCAGTTCACCTTCGTGGAAACGGGCGGTCTTGTGCATGGCTTAGCCTTGGGCGGTCGCCGCGGCAGGTTGGGGAGCGCACATGCTCGGAAAGTTCGTGGGCAGTTAAAACCACGCACGCCGTAATTGATTATTCCGGCCGGAGCAATGGCCAGTCCTGGCGTTTTGATAGACTGGTGTGACCATCAGGAGTCCCCCGCATGGATCATGTACGCCTCATGCAGGTGTTCGTGGCAGTCATTGAGGCGCAGGGCTTCGCGCCGGCAGCCAGGAAACTCGACCTGTCCCCCGCCAGCGTGACCCGGGCGGTGGTAACCCTGGAAGAATCCCTGGGTGTCACCTTGCTGGTGCGTACCACCCGAAGCATGCGCCTGACCGATGCGGGCATTCGCTACTACGAGGAATCACGCTCCATCCTGCAACAGATCGAAGAGTTGAATGCCTCGGTCGCGGATGCGAACTCAACGCCGAGGGGGACGATCGCGATCACTGCGCCGGTTCTTTTCGGCAGGCTATGCGTGATGTCCAGCATCGTGTCGTTCCTGCGGAAGCACACCGAAGTGCAGGTCACGGCGCACTTCTCCGACCGCAACCTCAACCTGATCGACGAGAATATCGACGTTGCCGTGCGTATCGGCCAGTTGCCAGACTCGGGCATGCGATCGATGCAGGTCGGCCATGTGAGGCAGGTACTCTGCGCTTCACCGCAGTACCTGGCTGCGCGCGGTACTCCCGCCAATCCTGCCGAACTGGCGGAGCACGACGTGGTCGTCGCCGCCACGCTTTCGCCGCGCATGGACTGGAAGTTCGGCCCATTGCAGGATCCTACCCACGTCAGGGTTCGTCCCCGCATCGTGGTTTCCAGCAACGATGCGGCAATCGCCGCCGTCGAATCCGGGTTCGGCATGGCGCGCCTGTTGTCCTACCAGGTGGCCAGCGAAGTTGCCGCCGGTCGGCTCAGGATCCTGCTGGCCGCGTATGAAGAACCGCCGCTGCCCGTGCACATCCTGCATAGGGAGTCGAGCAATGGCTCTGCACGGGTGCGGGCGTTCATCGATCACCTGGCCGACGCGCTGCGCCGCTTGCCGCTAGTGCTGGAGTGATTGCCCAAGGCAGGCGAAAGAGTCAATTGCATCTAGCCTGATTTCTCACCCCTCGCGTCGCTTCTATCGTTTCCGGGTCGCCGCCAATGCGGTCGACAACCCCACAAACGATAAAGAGGATGCTCGATGAAAGCCGCAATTGTTGTGTTGTCCGACCCCAAGGCCGGCGAAGAGGCCCTGGGCCGCGTGTTCAACGCCCTGGCCGCCGCCTATGACTTCAAGGCCAAGGGCGACGACGTCCGCATCTACTTCCATGGCACCGGCACCCGCTGGCCGGAAGTGCTTTCCCAGGCCGATCATCCAATCAACGCACTGTTCGAAGCCGTGAAGGCCAGCGTTGTCGGCGTATCGTGCGGCTGCGCGGATGTCTTCGGTAGCCGCGAAGGCGCGGAAAAGGCAGGCTTCTCCCTCGTGAAGGAAAACATGGTGCCGGGAACCTCGGGCCTGCCCAGCGTCGCCGGCATCGTAGCCGACGGCTACACCGTGCTGACGTTCTGAACTGCACGGCACGATGCCATGGACTTAAGGGGTAACCCATGAACAAGCTCCTGGCCATGGAGGTGTTCGTCCAGGTGGTGGACTGCGGCGGATTCACCCGGGCGGCCGAGCACATGAAGTTGCCCAAGGCGACGGTGTCCACCCTGGTAAAGGCGCTGGAGACCTCGCTGGCGGTCGTGCTGCTGAACCGGACCACGCGGCAGATGCGAGTGACCTCCGAAGGCCTGGCCTACTATGAGCAGTGCCTTCGGATTCTCTCGGACATCCGCGAAAGCGAAGAGATCCTGTCGGGCGGCCGCCTTAGCCCGTCAGGGCGCCTGCGCGTCGATGCGCCGACGGGCCTCGCAAGCGAAGTGATCATTCCCGCGCTACCGGCCTTTCTCGAATGCTATCCGGAAATTCGGTTGGAGCTGGGCTGCAGCGATCGTCCAGTGGAGCTGGTTGAGGAGGGCGTCGATTGCGCTGTCCGAGGCGGCCGTAAGCTGGCCGATTCAAGCCTGATCGCGCGACGGGTTGGCACGATGCATTACATCACCTGTGCCTCGCCCGCTTACCTGCAGCGCCATGGCCAGCCGACGCACCCGGACGAACTGGTCCACCATCGCTGCGTCAACTATTTTTCCACACGTACCAGCAAGAGCTTCGACTGGTACTTCGCTCGAGACGGGGAGCGGCTGCAGGTCGCGCTGCCCAGCTCGATCGCGGTGAGCGATAGCTATGCGTACACAGCCGCCGGTCTTGCCGGGCTGGGCATCGTGCAGATGGCGAACTTCTTGATGGCGCCGATGATCGAAGGCGGCCGTTTCGTGCAGATCCTGGGTGAATGGACCAACGAACCCCTGCCCATCCACGTGATGTACCCGCAGAACCGCCACCTGTCGGCCAAAGTCCGCGTGTTCGTCGATTGGATCGCGGACTTGTTCTCCAGCCTTCCCGCCATGCGCTGAGCCCTCAGGCGGCCTTCGTCACCTGGCGCCAAGCCCTTCTGCTTCGCGGGATGCGCGCACGCTCGGACGCTGCTCCATGCGGGCCATGAATTCCTGGATGGATGCATAGCCTGAGATATCCACGTTCACGCGCGGCGGCCAGCACAGCACGTTGTATAAATAGGCGTCGGCCACCGAGAAGTCGCCACCCAGCACGTAGTGGTTGCGCGAAAGGTGTGCGTCTATGTACTGGAACTTGCCCGCCAGGTTGCCCTCGGCGAAGCGCGCTTTCGAGGCTGCATCCACGAGCGGCGAGAACATCAGCGCCATGCCCCGGTGCAGGTCGGTCGCCACGTAGTTCACCCACTCCAGCGCCGTGTAGCGCTCACGGCTTCCGTAGGCCGGCAGCAGCCGCTGTGCCGGGTAGTTGTCGGCGATCCACTGCAGGATCACGGCGCCCTCGGTAAGGACGTCGCCGTCGGGCAGCTTCAGCGCGGGGACGAAGCCTTTCGGGGTGACCTTGAAGTAGTCACCTTCAACGGTCGTCTTCGTGCCGAAGTCGACCTTGATCAGTTCGAACGCCTGCCCTGCCTCGCGCAATGCAATCTGCGAAGCCATGCCACAGGAACCGGGCGAGTAATAAAGTTTCACGGAGATCTCCCATCAGGTGTCTGATGGGAAATTCTATGCATGACCGCGATGCGGATATACAAGGCCAAGCCGAACTCACTGCTCAAGCCCGTGAACAATGCCGCCGGCTTTCGCACCGCGAACCTTTTTCCTCAATGAGTAAGCAGAGGACGTAACGGAATGGTCCAGATGCCCGGCGGCTTGTTGTCGAAGTACAGCGTGGACAGGTCCGGACTCAATTTAGCCTGGAAGCCGGACGGCCCGATATGGACAGGCGCGCTCCACCCATTGGCCGTGGCGTACACGATGAAGAGATCCGCCGAGCCCGAAGGTGTTGGTGCCCGCTCCGAACTGAAGACCAGGAAGGACTGGTCCGGGGCTACGGCCGGATCGTAGTCTTCGGTAACGCCATCGCTGAAGGGCAAGGGTTCGGGTGCCTGCAGGCTGCCGTTGCGAAACGCGCTTTCGTAGAGCCGGAAAGCACCCGTCTTCGCATCGCCTTGCGTGAAATAAAGGCTGCCGTCTTTCGCGATCGACATGTCGTAGGTCGATGAACTGCGGTTGATGATGTCGGGCAGGCGTACGGGTGTTCCCCAGCCGTCACCTTTCCTGTCCACGCGCCAAAGGTTGCCGCCGCGCTCCGGCTGAGCCTTTCCGGCGAAGAAGCCGTCAAGTGACTTGCCGCCCGCGGTCGTTGGACGGTTTGACGCGAAGATCAGGTACGAGCCATCCGGCGCCATCGCCGGCGCGATGCTGTTACCCACGTTGGAGAACGGCGCCACCACAGGTTGCGACCAGGTGTCGCCCTGCTTGTGGGAGATCATGATCTGGCGCGAGGTGCCTGTTCGCCGGGTGAACAGGACGGTATTCCCGTCTGGCGTAAATGTCGGCGATGCATCGGTTTGAGGACCCCACTGGACTTCCGCGGAGAACATCGTGGCCACGGGCGATGGCGGCGGGTTGGTTTGCGCGAACGCGCCGCAAGAGCCAAGGACAAGAGCGAGAGCCAGGCTTGCTTTCTTCATGCGAGTGCCTCGATGGCTGGGTGTCGCAAGCTAGCGTGGTCGAGCGTTGTGGACACGCATTTTGTGACGACCGGCGGCCAGTGCGTTGCAAGCGGGATCGCTTGTCCGCCATGCGGTAGCTGATGCCGTCTAGAAAATGCCAACTAGCGCACAAATCCCCAAGCGGCCTCACGTTGAGGCCTCTTCGCTCGTCCGGTCTGTGCAAGCACACAAGGGGGAGATTTCCGTGCCGGCTACGTCAACCAGTTCGCGGCTAGCCAGGTTGCCAGAACTGCTGCGAAGCCATGCATGCGCGCCTGGTCCCGCAAGCGAACCGAAGCGTCCCTTATTCGTGCAAACCCATACCAAGCGGTGGGGTGATTTGCGCTTGGTCGATGTCGCGTCAAAAAAGAGTGCCACCTTTGAACACCAATGGAGAGTAACAATGCACAAGGCTCAGATCAGATCCGGCATGTCGATGCTTTCATTGCTGCTGCTCGCTGCAATGCCCGTCGTCCTGCAGGCAACAGACACCATCGCAGTGAATGCCCGGCCCAATGATGGATCCGGCTACTGGCCGGATTTTTCAAACACGGGCTACGCCAACACCCCAGCCAACACCGGAGGCCTTGGACTGGGCGCCTATCCGGGCAAGCTGACGGATTTCTCCAAGGGAATGAGCGTCACCAAACCGATCATCGTGACCTTTCCGGATAACAGTGTGATTGCGTTCAAGCACTTCCTTGCCCAGAAAGTGGTGATCTACGGCGACAACCTCACATTCGTCGGCTGCTTGTTCGAAGGAAAGGATCCGAACGACAACCTGGTTCAGATATACGCGCCTACCAGCGTCACGTTCCGCTATTCGACCTTCAAACCCAATAGCTACGCCTTGCCGCCGGGCAACGACGGAACCGTCTCGTCATCGCATTCAACGCCAGGCACGCCCTTCAACAAATCATGGCAGCTGGCGACGACCATGGACACGGCCGTGGCCACCATGGACCACAACGACATCTGGGGCAACGCAGGCCTTGAGATGACCACGGGGTTCCCCGATCGGCCCTCGGTGTGGACCAACAATTACATTCATGACGCTGCCGATACGTCGCACGCCGTCTATCACCATGACGGCATCGGTCCGCAAAGCGAAGGCGATGGTGGCCCCATGGTGATCGACCACAACACCCTGGCTTCCCTGGGCAACACCAATGCATTGGCGTTGCAGGGCGATGGCGTGTACGACCACATCACCTTTACCAACAACTACGTGTCGGGCTATGGATATGCCCTGAGTTTTGGTGTGAAGAACAACGCCACCAACCTTACCGTCACCGGCAATGTGTTCTCGGCGGAGCTGAAGGAAATGTGGGGTCCCCTGTACGGCAATCTGTGGGGCGGCATGGCAAAGGGATCCACCTGGAGAAACAACGTCTACCAGGTGCGGGACGGCGACGACAATCACTCGTACACGGCGACGGATCATGGTCGCTATTGGTGGCCGACCGACAACGCCAGTCATACCGAAGACTTCGCGAACTGACCTTGACGTCAGCTTTGAGGTTTCTCCGATGGGATGTCGGGGAAAACTTTGCGACGCTTACTATATGGAGTTGTAGCGACTTATCCGGGATGATCTGTCTGCCGCCGGGACAACGCCCGGCGGTCGGGTGTAGAAACCCGTTTTGCAAATCTCGGGTACCGCAGGCTCCATCTCCTGCGGTACCCGTGATTTCCCGTCTTTCTATGGCGGGCAGCCAGGCGGGCTTCGGCCCGGCCGGATTGGATTTGCAAACGGTTTTCTACCCTGGCTCGCCCGTCACTCTGAGTGCAAACAGCGTGGCGATTGCTCCTGCATGAGTCAGCGCAGGACGAATGAATCATCGGGTCGCGTGGAAGTGATCCGCGGCTGGCTAACCGGTCATGAACACCATGACGTGACTGGGGTCGACAGGCAGCGCATGCCTGGGTGGTTCATTCGTCCGGTCCGTTGGCTCAGGTCAACGGCCAAGTTCTGGCGGGCCTACCAAACCCAACAGCATCTCGGCGTCCGCCGGGCCGATTCGGCCGCGCCGCTGCCTTCCGGACCTCAGGCGAACCCGTACAGACGGAACTTCTCATCGCGATCCTCTTTCAACGGGTCCCGCCACTCGCACCCATTGAGGATCCAACCGCCCTTGATCCAGATGGTCTCGACTCTGGGTGCCAGAACCCCGGTCACAGCCAGACGCTCGCCCTGATCGAGACACGCAATCCACGGGTCATAGTTGATGTGGATTTGCTGAAGATTGGGTATGTCGTCTTTGTCCAAGCAGAGCTTGGCATCGCCCCCGAGAAGCGACAGTTCTGCCAACTCCCGCTCGGCTCCATTGAAGCCGACTAAACAAGCGGGCGTCAGCGCATCAATCAAGTCTCGATTGCACTTGGAGCCGGTGCCCAGGCAGTACCGGGCGCGCAGGCCCACCGGCGAGTTGTAAATGATATCCACGTGGTCAGAAGGCATCGCGATTCGGACCGAGGCGCGCCGGGCACCGACACCACCAACGCCCAAAGGATCATGTCGGGTCTCTAAACTGCCCCCTGTCGGCAAATGAGATTCCACAACGCTACGCACGGCTGTCCAATCGGGCACTGCCATCATGAGTTCGCGACGGCGAAGTTCGACGTGGTCAGAGAAGCTCCAAAGGGGCGGTGTTGCTATCATCAATTGCAGGTCACTACGACTAGTCGCACAATTCTCGCTGGTTCGCTGGCGTTATTTGCAATATGGGGGGCCAGGGAGCAAAGGACACGGATAGGCACAAGGGGGCGCAGATGCAAGACACGCTAAAGCGGTACTTCAAGATCTTCCTCGGTGTAGCCGGCACATTACTGTCCGGCGCCATAGTAACTTCCGGCCTCAAGACTGGATCTGTCCTCGGGCTTGGCCAAATGGCACTCGTCATGGGTACGGCGTACCAGAGGGCAGCGCAGACGCCTCAATACTGGTTCATCATTTTCTTCTGGTCGGCTGTCTGCGCCTCATGCGCCTGGCTTGCCTGGGCTAGTTATCGAGAATAATGCTGTAAGGCGGAATCCGTTGCGGACGTTCTAGGTGGGGACATCGCGTCTTAAGGCATTTGGCGGCGAGCTTATGGGCGACGAACGTGGGGAGTTCGGAGGCGAACTGAGGGTCCTGCCGAAGATTGCTATCGGATGACCAAAAGTGGAACCATCGAGAAAATGAGCTGTGCTTCCGGTCAGGATTGAACTGACGCTACAACCGATCAGACGTTATACAAGTACCTTAGCGGCCACGTGAGCGAGAGTCCCATGCCTAGGTTCATAGCTTGCCTTGCTCTTCTCTTCTTCAGCTCAACGGCGTTCTGCGATGGTCTATCCGTCGACGGTCTAGTGCTGGGAGGAAATATTTATAGCCCCCCGCTAACCAAACTCGTGCCCCGTCCAACGGACGAGCAGCGGAAGGAAAGGTACTGGGGTGCCCACGTTCCGGTCACATATC
>Ga0307510_10003727_pt1 | contig 17811 bp, 17 predicted proteins | sample 12_EM_MG_FD_207224 | JGI IMG/M metagenome (GOLD analysis project Ga0307510, IMG submission 207224) | Populus trichocarpa ectomycorrhiza microbial communities from riparian zone in the Pacific Northwest, United States - 12_EM | ecosystem: Host-associated > Plants > Roots > Unclassified | place...
TGAATCGCCCCGGGTTTTGAGGAGGCTCAACTCTCTGAGAGGATTGAGCCATGAACAAGTCGAACAAGTTTTCACCTGAGGTCCGCGAGCGCGCAGTGCGCATGGTCCAGGAGCATCGCGGGGAGTACCCGTCGCTATGGCTGGCCGTGGAGTCGATAGCGCCGAAGATCGGCTGTGTGCCGCAGACGCTGCTGACGTGGGTCAAACGCGTTGAGATCGATACGGGCGTGCGCGAAGGCGTGACGACGTCGGAGGCGCAGCGGGTCAAGGAACTCGAGCGCGAGAACAAGGAACTGCGCCGAGCCAACGAGATTCTGAAGGTGGCGAGCGCGTTTTTCGCCCAGGCGGAGCTCGACCGCCGATTCAAGTCCTGAGGGATCTCATCGACGAGCATCGCGATACGTTCGGGGTCGAGCCGATCTGCAAGGTTCTGCAGATCTCCCCGTCTGGATATCGACGCTACGCGGCGCTTCGGCGCAGCCCGGAACGACGGTGCGAACGCGCCCAACGGGACGACGTTCTTGCGCCGCAGATCGAGCGCGTCTGGCAAGCCAACATGCAGGTCTACGGGGCCGACAAGGTCTGGCGGCAACTGGCGCGTGAAGGCACAGCAGCAGCGCGATGCACGGTCGAACGGCTGATGCGCCGGCTCGGGCTGCGTGGCGTGATGCGAGGCAAGGTCGTGCGCACGACCATCAGCGACAGCAAGGCGCCGTGCCCGCTGGACAGGGTTAATCGGCAGTTCCGGGCCGAGCGGCCGAACCAGCTCTGGGTCTCCGACTTCACGTACGTCTCGACGTGGCAAGGATGGCAGTACGTCGCCTTCGTCATCGACGTCTTCGCCAGGCGCATCGTGGGCTGGCGCGTCAGCGGTTCGATGCGGACGGACTTCGTCCTTGATGCGCTGGAGCAGGCCCTGTACGCGCGGCAGCCGGAGCGCGACAACAGCCTCATTCATCATTCGGACAGGGGGTCGCAATACGTGTCGATTCGGTACAGCGAGCGACTCGCCGAAGCCGGCATCGAGCCCTCCGTGGGCAGCAAGGGCGACAGCTACGACAACGCCCTGGCCGAGACGATCAACGGGCTATACAAAGCCGAATTGATCCACCGCCGAGCGCCCTGGAAGACCAAGGAATCCCTGGAACTCGCGACGCTTGAATGGGTGTCCTGGTTCAACCACCACCGACTGCTGGAGCCCATCGGCTACATCCCGCCCGCCGAGGCTGAGGCAAACTACTACCGGCATCTCGCCGAGCAGGTCGCGATACCGGCCTGACTTAAACCAACCGGCCTCCACGGAACCCGGGGCGATTCACCTTCGCGTCGCCGCCCGATGGTCCCGATACCCGAAGCGAGACGTCGCGCTCGTCGGCTTCCTCGGCCACCAGCGTCAGTATCAATTGATCTAGGAACAGCCCGACCCCGCTCTTGAGTTGCTCTTCGGTCGCGTCGCGATGGGACCGCTTCAAGACTTTGCTCCTGCACCTGGCGATCAAGTCATCGTGGTTGTTGGACAGGAAAGTGTGCATGACAGGATCACCCAGACGAGCAGCTAGGGCAAACTTCTGCCAGAGACTTTCATATTACGGTCTCGGAATTTGCCGTCTGTGCGCTGTCGAACATACGCAGTGTTCAGCGCATCGACCGTGCTCGAACGGACGGCCTGGCCGAATCGCCGTGCTCATTTCGCCCGTTCCTCTACACGCACACCTTTCAGGAACACAATCTTCGGGGCGCGAACCCCGCAGGTCCTGGCAAGTTGTCGGTGGTTCAAGTCCTCACACGTCCCTTGCGTAGGTCGAGGCTGAACCTGCCCAGGACGCTTCCCTTCCCCCGGGCTGAATCCGATCATCGGAACCAGTCGCCTTGCGCTCGGACCTCGAAGTAGAACAGCACGCCGTCGATTTGAAACGGCGTCGGAAGCAATCTGACGAACCCGAAGCGGTGGACGGCATGCCGTCGTGTTCGAGAGCTCAGCAACGCTGCGGACCGATTCGTTCTGGGGCTCCCGCTGGAGGGCTCGCTGTCCCGAAGAGGCAGAGACCTTGACCCGATCGCTGGACCAGCAACTCGCCATGTTCGAGCGGCATCTGATCGAGGAGGCATTGATACGCGGCAGCGGACGTGCGGCTGTAGCGAGCGAGAGACTGGGCGCTCCGAAGAAGACCCTGTACGACAAGATTAATCGCCTTGGCTTGTCTACAGAGGACTTCAAACTCGTCATACCAGGAGAAATGGTGCTTCATCTAAGTTCTGCTCAGTCCCGCGGCATCTCCTTGCGAAGGCTCCAACGCCCGCATTCGGGCCTCGCGCTCGACGTGGCTGATCGGCTGCTCAGGGTCGCCTCCAGACGGTCGGTTGCCGCCGGTACCGGTTGTGGACTGTCAGCCATCCCCTTGCTGGGTCGTTCCAACCTTGGCAGCTATGCGCCGGCTCATGGCCCTGCTCAGCGCGAATATGCCCCTGATGCCACGATCGGGATGATCGTACGATTGGATCGCCTTATCGTGTGCGTGAGATCAACATGAATGCCAAACCCATTGACTACCTGAACCCGGATCTGCCCCCAGGCCTGGCGCATGTCGTGATGCCGGTGGTCGACGCGCGTGCGAACGACGCGCTCAGAGGATATGGCTACCTCGTCGACGATCCGGACCGCTGCCAGGTCGAGATCGTTCGTTGGCCCGCGCAGGGGCTGCGCCCCATAGATCCGGACACCGGTGACCAGGGCGGAACGACGCAGGGCATCTTCGTCAGCGAATGGCAGGGCGACGTGCTCTATGGCCGCAACGAAGCGGTGCAGGGGCACTACATCCTCGCATATGCGAGGCCGCCGGAGATCGCACGTACGGACCATGCGAAGCGCCCTGACAGGATGCTGCTGTGGCATGCGAACTACCACCCGGACGGCGGTCAACTGTTCTTCCCGCTCGATCGACACCCGTTCTATGTGCCGCTGGCACTTCCCGGAGACGACATCACGCCCCACCGCTTCGTGTGCTTCCGCTTCGATGGTAGCCAAGGCCTCTACATCCACCCCAACATCTGGCACGAAGGCGTGTTCGGGCTGTCTGGAACACAGCGGTTCTTCGACCGCCAGGGCGCGGTGCATGCGCGCGTGTCGGTGGATTTCGCGAGGGAGTTCGGCTGCCTGCTGGAAGCGCCGATCGAGGGCGCCTGAGTTCCGATTCCAACGAGGCGGGCTCGAAACGGGATGAGTTCACGCCCGTGTCAAATGGGAGCGTCATGATGCCGGCGGGCCTTGCTACCTCGACTCCATGGCGCACGGCAGCGGACAGACGTGCGACCACGGACGATTCTTCGTTCCACGCCGGACGGAACCCCGCCTCGCCATTGGTCGCGGGCGCAAGGCCTGCATTTTGGTGGTCCTGGAGGTTGCGGTGGGCCGGCGATGCGTGCCGCTGGCCGTCAGGCCAAGCTCGCAGCGCCGATGAAGTTCTTGCCGCGCGCGCCCGTGAGCGCATGCGCGATCATCCGGTCTGCTTCGGGTTCGGCGATGCCGTAGTCCTCGAAGCGCGTCGCGACGCCCAGGCGCTCGATGAAGGCGGCGAGCCGTTGCGGGGCGTCGGTCAGGACGCCAAGCGCCTGTTCGAGCACCCTGTCGCGATCACGGCGTTGACCGATCGCACGTCGCAGCACCAGCGGCAGCGGAAACGAGCAGGCGATGCCGTGGGGCAGACCGTGGCGCAGCGTCATCTCGTACGAGATCGAATGCGCGAGTGCGGTGCGCGTGTTGGAGAACGCCATGCCGGCCTTCAACGCCGCGAGTGCCATCCGGCCGCGCAGGTCCAGGTCATCGAGATGCTCCATGAGCCGGGGAAGCACGTGGAGGATCTCGTGTACCGCAGCGACCGCGCAGGTGTCCGACAACGGGTTCGCGTTGACGTTCCAGATCGCCTCCAGCGCATGCGAGAGCGCGTCCAGCCCGCTCTGCAACGTGACGTTCGCCGGCAGCGAGAGCATCAGCTCGGGGTCGATCAGCGCGACATCCGGCCAGGTCTGCGTCAGGTGCAGCGAGTGCTTTTTCCCGGCCTCCCGATCCCAGATCGTCGCCCACGGCGTCACCTCGCTCCCTGTGCCTGCGGTCGTTGGGATCGCGATCAACGACCTCGTTCGCGCCGGCACGAAGGCCTCGCCGCTGGCCAGGCCTGCCAGCAGTTCGTCGAAGCGGCCGTTCGCGGTGCCCACCTTCAGGGTCTTGGCGGTGTCTATCGCGCTGCCGCCGCCGAGCGCGACGATCACCTCGGCACCCTCCGGCTCGTGCCAGAAGGTCTCGTACTGCGCGCGCAGCTCTGCAACGTCGGGATTGGGTCGGACATCGTCGATCACGCCGACGAGCTGCGCCCCGAGCAGCCTCTCGACACGATCGACGAGGCCCAGGTCGCGTGCTTCCGGGAACGTGATCAGCAGAGCGCGCCGGCCGGCGAGCAGTGCAGGCAGGCAGGCCAGTGCGCCGACCCCGTAGACGCTGCGAACGGGGTTGAAATAATGATGGGTCATGTGGTGAAGGACTGAGCGGCCACGCCTCAGATGAACCGGCCACGCAGGCGCGCCGAGGCCAGATCGATCAGCGACACGGTGACCACCAGGATCAGCAGCACGGCACAGGTCTGGGCGTACTGGAAGCTGCGGATCACTTCGTACAGAACGACCCCGATGCCGCCCGCCCCGACCATGCCGACGACCGAGGCCGAGCGCACGTTGGATTCGAAGCGGTACAGCGTGAAGCTCATCCACAGCGGCAGCACCTGGGGGATCACGCCGTGCACCACTTCCACGAGCTTGTGCGCGCCGGTCGCGCGAATGCCCTCTACGGGGCGCGGGTCGATCGCCTCGACCGATTCGGAGAAGAGCTTCGCGAGCGTGCCGGTGGTGTGAACCGCCAGGGCGAGCACGCCGGCGAACGGGCCCAGCCCGACCGCGACGATGAACAGCATCGCGAACACCATCTCGTTGATCGCGCGGCACGCGTCCATCAGGCGCCGCATCGGCTGGTGGACCCAGGCCGGCGTGACGTTCGATGCACACAGCAGACCCGCCGGCACCGCCGCCACCAGCGCCAGCAGCGTGCCCCAGATGGCGATGTGCAGCGTGACCAGCATCTCGCGGGCGTAGATGCGCCAGTCGTGGAAGTCGGGCGGGAAGAAGTCGCGTGCGTAGGTGGCGATGTTGCCGGCGTCGCGCACCAGCGCCAGCGGGCGCACCTCGGCGCCTTGCCACGACCAGCCGAGCAGCAGGATCAGCGCGGCCCACACCGCCCAGGTGGCAAGCCCCGGCCGCTCTGCCGCGGCGCGCTCGCGCAGCTGAGCCAGCGCGGCAGCGCTGGGCGTCGCGGCAGACGCCACGCTCACAGCTTCAGCGCCGCCAGCTTGGCGTCGATCTCGGTCAGCGTCTTGGTCTTCGCGCCGGCGTCGAGCGCGGCGTCGTTCTCGACCTTGCTGCGCTCCTTGTAGAGCTCGAGCTGGCGCGTCGGGATCAACTGGTCGTTGGTCGACGCACGGAAGCCGCCGTAGTTGTAGATGTTCTTCAGGATCGCCTTCTCCTGCGCATCGGTCTTCGCGTAGTTGACGACGAAGCTCGCCAGTTTGGCCTTGACGGCAGGATCGAGGTCCTTGCGCCAGACGAAGGGGTCGCTGGCGATCAGCGGGCTCTCCCAGATCACGCGCAGCTGGCTGGCCAGTTCGGGCTTGCTCGCCTTGAGCTTGTCGATCTCTTCGGTGTTGTTGGTCGCGACGTCGAGCTGACGCGCCAGCACGGCCTGGATGTTGGCGCCGTGGCTCGCGTTGCGGATGGTCTTGAACGCGCTGCGGTAGTCGACCTTGTTCTGCGCGAACACGTAGAACGAGGGCACCAGGAAGCCCGAAGTCGAATTCGGATCGCCAATGCCAAAGTTGATGGTCTTCGAGTTCTTGAAAACGTCGTCGAGGGACTTGTACGGGCTGTCCTTGTGCGTGATCAGCAAGCCCTTGTAGCCGAAGGTGCCGTCGGCATACATCACCTGCGCGAACACCTCGCCGTTGGCGCGGTCCACCGCTTCCATCGCCGACTTGTTGCCGAACCAGGCAACCTGGATCTTGTTGAAGCGCATCGCCTCGATCACGCCGGCGTAGTCGGGGGCATAGAACGACTTCACTGTCAGGCCGGTCTTCCTCTCCATGTCGCGGAAGAACGGCTCCCAACGCTCGCGCTGGGTCGACGCGGTGTCAGTGGCGATGATGCCGAAGTTGATCTCTTGCGCGTGCAGGGTGGCGCTGCTGCCGAGCAAGGTGGCGGCGATGACGAGGGTCTTGTGGTTCAGCATGGTGGGCGGCGGGAGTGACGGGGAGGTGTGATGGCCGCTCAGGCGGCCAATGCGAACGGCGGGAGTGGGGTAGGCGCGACGGCGGCGTCGTGGTCGTCATGCAGCAATTCCTCTGCAGCCGTGCCGTACAGCTTCTGGAGGAACTCGGGGGTCAGCGCCGCGCTCGGGCCGTCGTAGATCAGTTCGCCGTCGCGAAGCGCGAGCACACGGTCGCAATAGCGGCGGGCCACGCTCACCTGGTGCAGGCTGATGACCAGGGTCAGCCCGGCGTCGCGGTTCAGTGCGGCGAGCTGATCCATCACGCGCAGCGTCGACTGCGGGTCGAGCGAAGCCACCGGCTCGTCGGCCAGGACCAGTTCGGCACCCTGAACCAGCACCCGGGCGATGGCCGCGCGCTGCTGCTGTCCGCCCGACAGCGTCGACGCGCGCTGGAACGCCTGCGGTGCGAGACCAATCGCGTCGAGCGCATCGAGCGCGCGCGCCCGCTGTGCCAGCGTGTAGCGGCCGAGTACCCCGCGCCATAGCGGCACGTCGGCGGCCAGGCCGGTCAGCACGTTGTGCATCACGCCCAAGCGCCCGACCAGATTGAACTGCTGGAAGATGACGCCGATGCGGCGACGCAGGGCGCGGATCTCCGGGCTGTTGCGGCCATCCGCTTGAAGCGAACGGCCGAAGGCTTGCACGCGGCCGGTGCCGGCGTCGGTGGTTTCCAACCCGCACAGGCAACGGATGAGCGTGGATTTGCCGGAGCCTGAGGCGCCCAGCAGCGCAACACGCTCGCCGCGGCGGATTTCGAACGACACGTCGCGCAGCGCGACGCGGGAGCCGTAGGTGCGACGCAGGCCTTGCGCGCTGAGGACAGGAGGATTCATGAGGTGGCGCCGGCCACGCGCAGGGCGTGGTGTCGGCAGCAAGAAGCAGTGGCGCCAGTGTTCCGGCGTCGTGTGACGGTTCCGTGACGGCGGCGGCGTGCGCGGCTATTTACCCCATTCAATTTTCTGCAGCGATGCATTCAGCAGACCTATAGTTCGCACGGGATCACACTGAAAGCCCTGTCATGCGCTTGACACAACTGCGGTCGTTTCATGCCGTTGCCACGACCGGCAGCTTCACTGGCGCGGCCGAGAAGCTGCATGTCAGCCAGCCCACGGTGACCACGCAGGTCGGTCAGCTCGAAGCGCTCTACAAGGTCGAGTTGTTCCACCGCACCGGTCGCCGCGTGCGCCCGACCGAGCTCGGCGAGCGGCTCGCACACCTGTCGCGTCAGATCTTCAGCCTCGAGGCCGATGCAATTCAGCTGCTCGGCGATGCCGGTGAGTTGCGGTCCGGTCAGCTGCGCGTGGCGGCCGTCGGCCCTTCACACGTGACGGCGATGTTGGCAGCCTTCCATCAGCGCTACCCTGATGTCGCGATCTCCGTGAGCACGGGTAATTCACAGGAAGTCCTCGACCGGCTCCTTGACTATCGGGCCGACGTGGGCGTGCTCGCGCAGGTGTTCCGCGACAAGCGCTTCGTCTCGGTGCCCTACAGCGAGCACCCGGTGCTGATCTTCTGCGCCGCCACGCACCGCTTCGCGAAGCGACGCACCATCCGCACGGCGGAGCTCAAGGGCGAACGCTTCCTGATGCGCGAGCCGGGCTCGACGACGCGCAAGGCGCTGGAGTCGGCACTGGCGGCCGCCGGCATCGACCCCGAGATCGTGATGGAGATCGCGAGCCGCGAAATCATTCGCGCTGCCGTGTCGCAGGGCCTCGGTATCGCCGCGGTCTCGGAGGCCGAGTACGTGCCGGGGCCGGGCCTGCACGCGGTGCGCATCAGCGATGCGGCCATTCACACGTACGCGCATGCGGTGTGTTTGGCGGAGCGCCAGGACATGCGGATGGTTCGCGCCTTCTTCGATGTCATCGCGGGCACGTCGAGTACGCAGCCCGGGCCTTGATTGCCGCGATTGGCCGGCGCCGGTTTTATGAGGGCATCCGCCACTTCGCCACGCGACCGTTCGCGATGGTGCGCACCGAAATGAGCCCGCAGGTGCTTGAACACTTTCAAACGGGTGATGAGCATTCTTGACATCGCCAAAGCGATGAAGGCGCCGAGACTCGTGGGCGCATGAGCGCCCCGATGCGTCGAAGCAAGGCGTGGACAAGCCGTTCGTCCCCGTCGACGCCTGAGTGTTTCCCAGCCCATGTCATCGACCTCGCGATTGGGCGATCGGCTGCACCGGGATCAATACATGGAGGCGTTCGAACTCGTCGAGGTGTGCTCGAATTCCAACTTGAGAAGGAGCTGCTTGCTGAACCTGGCGCGCGCGTTGCGGATCCGTCACCTTTGTCGCTGTTGCTTTGGCGCGTCCTGTTCAGAGTCTCTCCTGAGGCCCTCGCCTCCGGGGCGCGGAACCCGTGGGGGCGCAGGATATCTCTGGCTCGTGAGCGTGCTCCCTGGACGCTGCCGCGCAGGTGTGGTGCCCAAGCGTTGCTGCATGACTCTGGTCATGTGCTGCTGACTCGAGAAGCCACTGGCTACGGCGACCTCGGCCAAGCTGTGAGTCGAATGGCGCAAGAGCTGCACGGCGCGTTCAAGGCGCGTCCGCAAGACGAGCTGATGCGGCGAGTGCCCGGTGGCACCCACACACGCCAAGGCGAAGCGATTCGTCGACAAACCCGTGACTGCGGCGAGATCGGCCACCATGATGCGCTGATCCAGGTGTGCTGCCACGTAGTCGGTCAGACGCGCAAGCACAGCGGGCGTCAGCGGATTCGCATGTCCGATGCTTCGCGCCTGTCTGCGCGCCAAGCGAATCAGTATCAACCGCGCGAGGCTGTCGGCGGCTTCGACCCCAAAGGGGTGCGCTTCGCTCAATTCCGCTGCGAGCAGGTCGAACAGCGGGCCGCCTCCTGTGAGCCCCACGTTCTGCAAGGGCACTTCGTCGCCAAGCAGCGGACCCCAAGCTGCGTCCTCGGGTTGAGCAAACGAACGTGCATCGAAGTAGATGTTGATGTGACGGCTACTTGACGCTTTCTGCCAGGCTGCGCCGGCCCGGGCCGGTGTCAGAAACAACGAGTGGCGCCTCGCCAAGTGGGCGCGCGGCGGCTCTCCGTCGACGCCACCCCAGACGCTGGCTTGGGACAAGTTGATCGACAGGCGCGCGACACCGAGGGCCGGCACGTTGACCGCATAGGGCGGAGAGGTATACATCGCGACGATGAGCGCATCGCTGCGGGTCACCAGCGCCTGGATCTGGCGCCCTCCTGCATCCGAAAGCCGGCCGTCGTAGATGAGCCTTGCGGTCGCCACGTCATCGTTCATCTGAAATTGACTCGCTGGGCATGTCGCTGTTGAGGACGCAGCTTGGTCGCCTCCTCGATCGATGCCTTACTGAACTCGCATGACACAAAAAAGAGGTGGCTTTCGCGCCTGTGCCCAGTGAACGTGCAAGACCTTCCTGGGTATTGCGTGCGGGAATACGTTTCCAGCAATCACCAGGAGTCAAGCATGAACATCAATCGACGATCATTTGGCCGCGGCCTCGCAGCGGGCGCCGGAGCAGGCATGGGCTTAAGCGGGACCGCTGCGCTCGCGCAGTCGCAAGGATTCGCCCGAGGCGAGGAGGGCGGGATGCGCACCGGCAAGCTGTTCACCATCACGAACAATGCAGGCGGCAACGAACTGCTCGTGATCGGCGCCGACCCGAACGGCGCGCTCGCTCTGCTGGTTCGCTACCAGACGTTCGGATTGGGCTCGGGTGCCGGCCTCGGCTCCCAAGGCGCTGTGACGCTCAGCGACGACGGGCGCTATCTGTTTGTCGTCAACGCTGGCAGCAACAGCCTGTCGACGTTTGCGCTGCGGTTCGGCGCGATGACGCTCGAGTCGGTCCACGACTCGGGCGGTTTGCATCCCATCAGCGTGACCGAGTCAGACGGAGTGGTCTATGTGCTCAATGACGGCGGCGCTGGCAACGTGGCAGGTTTCCGAAACGAGCACGGCAGGCTCGTACCGCTGGCGGGCAGCGTGCGGCCGTTGTCCGCGGCCGGCGGTACCGGGCCGGCGCAAGTGAGCATCGGCACGGAAGGCGACGTTCTGATCGTGACCGAGAAGACGACCAACCGGATCCTCAGCTATGCGCTGTCCCGGGACGGGCGCGCGGGGCCGCCGCGGGTGACCGCATCGGCTGGGGTCACGCCGTTCGGCTTCGCTTTCGATCGCCGAAATCACCTGTTGGTCAGCGAGGCCGGTGCCAATACGCTATCGACGTATCGGTTCGACGAGGCAGTACCAACAGTCCCCATGGTGGTCAGTGCGGCCGTCCCCAATGGACAAGCCGCGTCGTGCTGGGCCGCGGTGACGCCCAATGGTCGCTTCGCCTATGTCGGCAACGCGGGTACCAGCTCGGTGAGTCAGTACGCAATTGACCGGCGCGGGGCTGCGAGCCTCGTCGCAGGCGCCGCGGCAAGCACCGGTTCGGGTGCCGCGAACGACCTTGCGATCGCCGGCCATGGTCGATCGCTGGGCGTTCTGGCCCCTCGAGCGCCCGGGGTCTTTCGCTTCACGATTGGCGCCGATGGAACGCTGACACCCGCCGGTTCAGTCGTCGGATTGCCGGCGGGTATCGCCGGACTGGCCGCGAACTGACCGACCTTCGAGCGTACAAGGATCTCTGCGGTTCGGTGAGTTGTCGGTCGTCTGGCTGGCGACCGACAATTCATCTGGAACCGGCCTGCAAACGAGGCAAGGTTCCTCAGTCATTCAATGCTCTTCGTGGGCCAGAGCATCACCTTCAGCGGCACCGCTAGAAGCGCCCGATAGCCTTTGCTTTCGATGGACTGAAGATCGAACCCCGGGACCTGCGGCTCGCAGCGGCGGCGTGCCCCAATTTCGCGTCTGGCAATGCTTTGACTTGAGGCAAACTTCGCAGTGCCTTGTCGCTGTCCATCGTGGACATGCGGACCGATGCCCAAGGCCGAATTCAAGGAGGTCGTCTGAAGAAGTGTTGAGCGTCGATATCTCAAACGCAAGGCGTGCAAGCACGCTCGATCCCATGACCAATGCTGATCTTCGCGCGGTGTCCGAAGTGTCGCATCGCCCTCTGGAGCAACTATGCCGGCGCCGGTCCGCTGGTCAGCTTCTTGCGCGTCGGTACTCTGGATGCACCGGACCACTTGCCGCCTGACATCCACATTTTCACTGCCTCCAAACAACCTTGGGTTGTCATCCCGCCAGGGACACCGTCTGTGCTCGCGTACTACGAGAGGGAGGAGTACTGGCCAGCAGACAGTCTTGCGCGAAGAGAGTTGCTGTTCCCGCAGATCGAGGCGTACCTGGCCACGCGCCGAAACGCGCGCGACTAGTCCCTGCTGCCAGCGACACCGACAGGGGGTTTCAAAGTTGTGCAAGTGACGGGGGCTTCCGATGGCACCGGTCGCTAGACTGCCGCGAAGTCCCGATATGCGACCGCTGCCTGTGCAGGGTCTGTTGCAAGAGCGCCAATATCGGCGAGCGCAGAGAGCGTGGCTTCGCGATTCGAGATGAAGCGCCAGCCCGCACCTTGGGATTCCTCTGGCATGTCGATTCGTCCGAGGGTACTGAGCGCAAACTTCAGTTCATCTTTGCCGGGCGAATGGATGACAAAACCTTCGTTGGCCAAGGAGGCGTCGCGTATGTGAAGGATCTCGCACAGGCGCTCCTTGGCAGCCACGTCGCGTTCGCTCGCGTCGCGCGATTCCGCAATCAATGACTTGATGCCCGCGTCGACGATTGATCCGTGACGCAGCAGTGGCGAGGGATCTGTGCCCCATGCCTCCGGCGGGCAGGCCTTGGCCGCCGGCATCATGGTCACGAACGGATTGATCTCGGCGGGGTAGATGCGGCAAACGCGAGGACGGCTCTCGTAGATCCCGCAACGCTTGTCCTTGCCGAGATGAGGGCATGCGCCGTTGAATGATGCGACCAGTGTGACGACGACGCGCGACGGCATCGTGCCGCTCAGCACCTCGAACGACCGGCTTCGTTTGTACGCAGCTTGAGAATCATTCGACCTCGGTTCACTTGGCCACGGTATGGCCTCGCAAAGTATCTGTACCTCGTGACCGCGTTCGAGCCACGACACGGCCTCGGCGACCGACAAGGGAAGCTTCAGATCATGGCAGCACTTGCCGCACTGCGTGCAATCGAATCCGATGTCCATCGTCGGCTTTCCGTTCCGGGGCGGATCGTTGTCGAAAGCATTTGTCGCCCGAAGGGCGCGATTCTTACGGGCAAGACGCTCGAACGCTGTGGCAATCCATCGCTTGAACCGACGCGCGCCCTGAAACGTGGAGATGCGAGCGATCCGTCTACCTCCATCAGAAAGTTGCACTCCCCTGCGGCCGTGTGTCTGCCGGGACAGAAAGAGCCTGCGGCGCGTGCTCGGTTTCATTCACGTGACCATCGCGGCGAACGGCCAGCACGCCCAAGCTGCGTCGTTGATCAAGGGGAACTGTGGCGCTTTCGCGCTGCGAGATCGCAAAGCGCGGTCGCCCTGTCTGACCCGGCGGCCGGAAGCCGCTGCCAAGGCTTTCAACGCCAGATGTTGACTTGCGCGAGCCTGAGCTGCGATGGCGTCGCTCATCGCATTTGTGGGTGCCTCACGGATGTGCGGCTTCTACTACTTGAGTGCAAGTGGTTGGTTCAGCTGAAGCCAGCCTTCAGTTTCCGCAATGATTCGCTCGGCCCACTCGAGCGCGCTGACCACGGCAGCCTCATTGATGATGGGTTCGGCGTCGTACCGGATCGTGTTCCTCGCCTTCAACATGACGTTTGCGGCGTCAGCGACCTGCCCCTTGAGTCTGAGCGTCTTGACCATGAACGCCATGGCCTCGACGTGATGTCCTTGGCCCTGAAGCTCCAACTTGCTGCTCTCCAGCAGGAGCAGGGCGCAACTCAGGCCGCAATCGTAGGCGGCCTCGAATCGGCGTGACATCGAAACAAACTCGGCAGGAGCCCGCGCGTCTTTGAGAGCTGTATGTGCATTGCGCCAGAGGTTCTTGACCTTCTGGATCGAGAACGTCCGTGTTGGTCTCAGGTCAGCCATGCCAGTTCACCTTTGAGATCAATGCGTGGGTTGGCCAGGATGTCGGCCACGACCGGATCGCCTGTTGCCACCTTCTCCCGAAACTCCTCCTGCGAGTAGAACTGAGGACTGACTTCTCGGCCCACTTTGTCGCTCGCCTTGCTCAAGGCGGTCATGACGGCAAAGCGGTCCAGTTCATGCGCTTCCAGGACAAGGAGGTCGATATCGCTGTCTCTGCGTGTCTTGCCTGCAGCAAACGAGCCGAAGAGCCCTGCATAGGCGGCTTCCTTGAAAGGCTTGAGTACGCGCTTGAGGTGGTCGACCACGTCGCTGTCTTGTCGTATCAAAAGGAAGAGCCCTTTGAGACGGACGTCCTCGAATGGTGCACGGTAGGCCGGGCCGTGGTCGGCTTCTTCGCGGACCACCAGTTGATTTTGCACAAGCTCATGAAGGGTCTTGTTGATGGAGCCGTAGGGGACGCCGGCTTCTCTCGCCAAGGCGCGTGCCCCCAGCGGTTTGGTAGCGTTGCCCTGAACGTAGAGCCATTTAACGACCTTGCTCTTCGCGCCTGTGCCGAACAACGCCTCGATGACGGGCTTGCTCATAGAACATCTCCCTGGAGACCAGGGGTCGATTGTAGCTACCTTAAGTAGCTGTGTAACTACATAAAGTAGCTGATCGACTACTTTTGGTAGCTGACAAATATGAGGAATCGTGGGCTTGTCTGAGGGCTTGTCTTACAGATCTGAAAGCGAGAGCAGACGCCATGTGACTTGCTCGTCACCTTTCAAGCTGCTGGAGACTCGCGGAGAAAGGGGTGCCGGGTCACAGCGTCCTCAGTTGCGCCATGACCGCGCCGAGCGGCCGTGCGACTTCCAGGAGCAATGTCTCGATCCGCGCGTCGTCGCTGCAATCAACGCATGCCTGCTCGAGTTCGGTCGCTGAACGGTTGACTGCCAGTACCGCGAGCGAGCCCGTAACGCTCTTCAGGTCATGTGCCATGCGCAGTGCACTGCCTGCATCCCCGCGCATGCGCGCGGCTCGAAAGCGCTCGGCAAAATCGGCTTCGGCATCGCGAAACATCCGCAGCAGGTGTACATACAGAGTACTGTCGCCCATCATCGCGGCGATGCCTGAGCGGCTGTCGATGCCCACCAGGTTCGATAGCGGATCGTCGCGCTTCTCGCCCGCACCGAGTCCGGCTGGTGCGCCGAGCGGGGACGCTGACGGTTGGATCCAGCGAGCGAGCTTGGCAAACATCTCCTCCACCTTTATCGGCTTGGCAATGTGATCGTTCATTCCGGCGGCGAGCGCCCGGTCGCGATCTTCGACCATCGCGTTTGCGGTCATCGCGATCACCGGCAGGTCGCGCCATCGGGGCTGTCCCCGAATCGCGCGCGTGGCCGCATATCCGTCCATCACAGGCATCTGGCAGTCCATCAACACGCCATCGAAGTGCTGTCGCTCCAGCATCTCCAGCGCCTCCTGGCCGTCGCCGGCCGCCACCGTGGCGATGCCGGCGCGGCCGAGCAACGTCAAGGCGATCTCGCGGTTGATTGGGTTGTCTTCCACGAGAAGCAAGTGCGCGCCCCGAAGGTGCTGCTGATGAACGACCATGGCCTCTTCGCGCTTCGTCGACCGCCGATGCCGCTGCACCGGCATGCCCAGCACAACGCTGCACGCATCGAACAGCGTCGACGGCGTTACCGGCTTGATCAGCAACGCGCCGACGGCAAGTTGACGCTCTTCCAGACGCCGCCGCGCATCGTCGCGGTTGAACGCGGTCAGCATCAGCACCATGGGGGCGGGGTGGCGTCCACCCTCGCGCTGGGAGAGCCGGTGCGCGCATTCGATGCCGTCGATACCGGGCATCTTCCAGTCGAGAAGCATCACCTGATACGGCTCGTCCCCGGCGTCGGCGAGCGTCACCTTGCGCAGAGCCTCCTCTCCGTCCTCAGCCGTGTCGGGACGCATGCCCAGCGCACTGCACATCGCGGACAGGATCTCGCGGGCGCCGGAATTGTCGTCCACGATGAGCACACGGTTGCGGGAGAACACCGAAGGGTTGCGCGTTTCGGCTGCAGTCTGCTCGGCCTGCAGGTCCATGCGCAGGCAGAAGTGGAAGCGGCTGCCTACGCCATGGGTGCTGTCGACTTCGATCTCGCCACCCATCAGGCGCACCAGGTGCCCGCTGATCGCCAGTCCCAGTCCGGTTCCGCCGTAGCGGCGACTCGTGGAGGCGTCGGCCTGCGAGAACGGCAGGAACAGACGGCGCTGCTGTTGGGGCGTCATGCCGATGCCGGTGTCGCGAACCTCGAACCGCAGTCGAACCGCGTCGGCTGAGCGCTCGATGAGGTCGACGCCGACGATGACCTCGCCGCGTTCCGTGAACTTGACCGCGTTGTAGCCCAGATTCAGGAGCACCTGACCGAGGCGCGAGGGATCGCCCACCAGGTTCGACGGCAACTGCGGCGGCTGCGCAAACAAGAGCTCCAGCCCTTTTTCCTCCGCACTCAATCCCACCAGGTTGGCCAAGTTGTCCATGACGTCGCCGAGCTCGAAGGGGATCGATTCGATGTCCAATTTGCCGGCCTCGATCTTTGAGAAATCAAGGATGTCATTGATGATGCCCAACAGCGACTCGGCCGCCCCGTGCACCCTCTGTATGTAGTGCAGCTGTTGAGGATCGAGCCCGCTTTGCAAGGCGAGATACGACATGCCCAGTATCGCGTTCATGGGCGTGCGAATCTCGTGGCTCATGTTGGCAAGGAAGTCGCTCTTCGCATGATTGGCAGCGTCCGCCTGTTCCTTGGCGATGACCAGTTCTGCCGTGCGCTCGTGAATCATGTCCTCGAGGTGCTCGCGGTGGCGCCTCAACTCCTCGTCGATGCGTTTTTGCTCCGTGATGTCTCGCGAGATGCCGAGCAGGAACTGGGGCTCGCCGCGTGCGTCGAGGATGGGAATCTTCATCGTGTGCAACAGCCGAATTCCGTTCCGGGTGTGGACGGGCTCCTCGGGCACGTCCACCATCCGACGCGACTCCAGCACCGCGCGATCCTTCAGCGCGTAGAAGTCCGCCTCGTCCTTCGGGAACATGTCATGGACATCCTTGTCGATGAATGCCTCGCGGGATTGGCCGAGCAGTTGCTCGCCTGCCTTGTTGAACCGGACGAAGCGGAGTTTGGCCGCGTCCTTGACGAAGATCATGTCGGGGATGTTCTCGACGATGCTGTTGAGAAAGTGTTCGCTGGCGCGCGCGGCTTCCTCGGCAAGCTGGCGCTCCGCGATTTCGGCCCGTTGACCCGCGAGGGCCGTGCTGAGTTCGGCGGTGCGTTGCGAGACTCGCGCCTCGAGCTCGGCATTGAGCTGTTGCAACGCGTCTTCGGCTTGACCACGCCGGCGCCGGTCATCCAAGAACTGTTCCACGGCGCGCGCCATGTCGGCAATCTCATCGCCGCCGTGCACCGCGACGCCGGCCTGAACGCCATCGACATCGCCATTGCGCAGTGTCTGGCTGACACGGCGCAGTCGTCCCACGACATGGCGTCCGAGGAACACCTGGGCGATCAGCCAGGCGAGCAGCAGGCTCACGCCAACTTCGCCGATCACCCACCAGCGCGTGCGATCCGATTCCTCGGCCAGCCGTTGCACCGCTTCGCGATAGTCGCGCGTGAAATAGTCGGACAACTGACGGGCCGCAGCGGCCAGCGCGTCTGCTTGGCGGGGCAGCTCGGCATCCATCGACGACGGCGCTGGTGCGGCATTCGGCGGAACATGCCCAGTCGCGGCCAGGCTGTTTTCGCGAACCTGGGCGCCGGTATTGACGGTGTTTCGAAAGCGCTGGCTCGAGCGGTGCAATGCCAGCAAGTCGACACCGTCGCTCGTCGGCGTGGAGGCCAGCCGCTCTACCGACTGGTCAAACGACTCCAGGTGTTCGATCACTTGCCTGTGCGTGGCGCGGACGTCGTCGATCGTGCCTGCCGACGACAGCTGCAGCGCGAGGCGCTCGATCTTGACCGTATGCTGCTGCAGATCCTGCGCGTCCTGCAGGCGCGCCAGACGCTCGTCGGCCAACTGACGCACGGAACGAGCTGAACCGGCCAACGAGTAGACGGTGGTGGCGCCCACCGCCACCACCAGGGCGCCCAGGCACGACACCACCAGCGTGAACTGCGCGGCGAGCGATTGGGGAATCGGGACCTTCACGGGCGTTGCCAAATGCGCCGGTAGATGTCGCGATACCCGTTGGCGGGGTCGTAAAGCAGGCGATCACCGCCGTCCTGATCAACGTTTTCCGAGGTGACGAGGTGCACCGGGAACACGGTACCCGTGACGCGCTCACCGGCGAACAGACGGTTCAATTCGTCCACCAGTTGCCAGCCATGCAGGTTCAAGGGTTCGGCCACCGTGCCGGTCTGGAATGTCCTCTTGCGGATGCGCA
>Ga0307510_10003728_pt1 | contig 17805 bp, 17 predicted proteins | sample 12_EM_MG_FD_207224 | JGI IMG/M metagenome (GOLD analysis project Ga0307510, IMG submission 207224) | Populus trichocarpa ectomycorrhiza microbial communities from riparian zone in the Pacific Northwest, United States - 12_EM | ecosystem: Host-associated > Plants > Roots > Unclassified | place...
TTGATGTCTGGCATTGCCGTTCTCCCGGGAACCGTCTGACGGACTGGTGTCCTCGCGAACGGCTTTTTGTTGTGGCGGCAGATTGCCTGAGGTAGTTTGTTCTGCAAGTGGAATTTTATTCCGCAGGGCGGAATGGAGCCTGAAACATGGGACGGCGCTCGGAACGGCTTAGCAAGCAGGGAATGCTCGCCAGCGATCTCGCAGGCGAGGGTGATGTGATCCAGGTGGTGTCGCGGGCGTTCGACGTCCTGCGCTGCTTCGAGGGTCAAGAAGCCAGACTGGGCAATCTGGAGATTTCCAGCCGCTGTGGTCTGCCGCGCTCAACGGTATCGCGGCTCACCCACACGCTGACGCGGATGGGCCAGCTGGTCTATCTGCCGCGCGACCAGAAATACCGGATCGGTCCAAGCGCGGTGGCGATGAGCACCTCGATGATGAAGGGGTTGCAGCTTCGCAACCTGATCCGGCTGCGGCTGCAGGACGTCGCCGATCAATTGCCGGGCACCGTCGGCTTCGTGATTCCCGATCGCTTCCATCTGGTCTATCTCGAATTCGCGCGCGCCGCGAACGCGCTCGGCCTGCACGAAGGTACCGGCAGCCGGATATCGATGACGAACACCGCGGCCGGTTTTGCCTACACCGCCGCGCTCGATGCCGATGTCGGCAACGCCTTGATCGCCGAAATGGAGCGCGATATCCCGGGAAACTCGGGATTGTTGAAGTCGCGCATCGAAGACAACCGCCGTCATTTGCGCGAACACGGCTATGTCGTGGGCTGCGGCACCTGGAGCCCGCATATCAACGGTTGCGCGGTGCCGGTGTGGTCGCCGCAATATCAAACCTTCGTCGTCGCGACCATCGGCCTGCTCTCGGCGATGTTCGATGAGAAGCGGCTGCACAAGGAAGCGGCGCCGCAGATGCTCCAGCTCGGTGCTGCGCTCGGCAGCCTGCTCGAAGGCGCCGAAGGCGACATCTTCACCAACCGTATCGAAAGAAAGCCGCTTCCGGTGCCAACCCATAATAACAACAAGATCATCAAGACGGAGGATACGAATGAACTGGAAGCCGGAGCTCGACGAGCTCGCTCGGCGCGAAGCGTTCGCGCGCGAGATGGGAGGCGTTGACAAGGTCAAGCGCCAGCATGACCAGGGCCGGCTCACGGTTCGTGAGCGCATCGACGGACTGATCGACAAGAATTCCTTCCACGAGATCGGCGCGATTTCCGGGGTCGCCGAATACGACGAAAGCAACGAACTCAAGCAGCTGACGCCGGCCAACTGTGTGTTCGGCCGTGGCAAGATCGACGGCCGCACCGTGGTCGTGGTCGGCGACGATTTTACCGTGCGCGGCGGTTCGGCGGATGCCTCGATCTCGGCCAAGCCGTTGATGGCCGAGGAGATGGCGCATGATTTTCGCCTGCCGATCATTCGCGTGATCGAGGGTTCGGGCGGCGGCGGATCGGTGAAGACAATCGAAACGCGTGGCGCGGCCAATCTGCCCGGTGGGGTCGGCGGCACGCGCTGGTACTGGTTCACGATCGCCAACATGGCGCGCGTGCCCGTGGTGGCCCTCGGGCTCGGTTCGGTCGCGGGCCTTGGCGCGGCGCGGCTTGCCGCCAGCCATTATTCGGTCATGACCAGGAATTCCGCGATGTTCGTCGCAGGTCCCCCGGTCGTGAAGCGGCTCGGCCAGGATCTGACCAAGCAGGAACTCGGCGGCGCCGAGATCCAGACCCGCGCCGGCGGCGTCGACGATGCCGTCGATACCGAGGAGGAGGCGTTCGAACGCACCAGGCGTTTTCTGTCCTATCTGCCGTCGTCGGTGTATGACCTGCCGCCGACCACGCCCTGCACCGACGATCCGGAGCGCGCGGAAGAATCGCTGTCGAAGGCGGTGCCGCGCAATCGCCGCCAAGTCTACAAGATGCGGCCGATCATCAACGCCGTGGTCGACAAGGGTTCGTTCTTCGAGGTCAACGCCAATTTTGGCCGCCCTGTTATCACCGGACTTGCCCGGCTCGATGGCCGCGCGGTGCTGCTGCTGGCCAGCGATCCCTTCCACTATGGCGGGTCGTGGACGGCGGAGGCGTGCCAGAAGGTAGTACGCTGGGTCGATTTTGCCGAGACCTTCCATCTGCCCGTGGTCTATCTGATGGATTGCCCCGGCTTCATGATCGGGCTCGAGGCCGAGAAGTCGGCGACCATCCGCCACGGCGTTCGTGCGATGGCGGCGGTTAACCAGTCGACCGTGCCCTGGTGCACCATCATCGTGCGCAACGCGTTCGGTGTTGCCGGAGTCGTGCACCAGCCGGCCAACCGCTATTCGATGCGCTACGCCTGGCCGTCGGCCTATTGGGGCTCGCTGCCGCTGGAAGGTGGCATCGAGGCGGCCTACCGTGCCGACATCGACGGTTCAGATGATCCGGCGGCGAAGCTGAAGGAGATCGAGGACCGCCTCAACAAGCTGCGTTCGCCGTTCCGTTCCGCCGAGAAGTTCTGGGTCGAGGAGGTGATCGATCCCCGCAAGACGCGTTCGCTGTTGTGCGAGTTCGCGCGATTGGCGGAGCGGATCCGCAGCGTGGGTCCGCCGACGAATATGTCGACGCGGCCGTAAATCTCTTCACCTCGCCCCGCTTGCGGGGAGAGGTCGGATCGCATCGATAGATGCGATCCGGGTGAGGGGGCACCCGTCCATCAGCTCGCATCAGTCTCGCGGAGAGAGCCCCTCACCCCAACCCTCTCCCCGCAAAGAGCGGGGAGAGGGAGAGTCCTCACGCCGCCACCGGCTTCGGCCGCGAGATCGCCAGTACAATCAGCGCAGCGACGATGCACAGCGCGCCGGCGACGAAGAACGCCGGCAGATAAGTCTGCAGTAGCGTGCGCGACAATCCGGCACCGAACGCCGCGACGCCCGCGCCCAGTTGATGGCCGGCAAAAATCCAGCCGAACACGAGGTTCGCGCGCTCCGCACCGAACCGCTGCGCCGTGAGCCGCACCGTCGGCGGCACGGTCGCTATCCAGTCGAGCCCGTAGAACATCGCAAACAGGGACAGGCCGTAGAGCGTGAAGTCGGAGAAGGGCAGGAACAAGAGCGACAGGCCGCGCAGCCCGTAATACCAGAACAGCAGCTTGCGATTGTCGTAACGGTCCGAGAGCCAGCCGGAGGCGATGGTGCCGACGAAATCGAAAATGCCCATCGCCGCAAGCAGGCTTGCCGCCTGCACCTGCGGAATGCCGAAATCGAGGCACATCGGAATCAGATGCACCTGGACCAGGCCATTGGTCGAGGCGCCGCAGATGAAGAAGGTGGCGAACAGGATCCAGAACACGCTCGACTTCGAGGCGTCGCGCAGCGTGCCGAGCGCCGCCGCCATGATCGGCGTGGTGTTCGGCGGCGGCGCCGGCAGCGGCTCGGTGCCTTCGTCGCCGAATGGCCGCAAGCCCACATCGCTCGGCCGGTCGCGCATGACCATCAGCACGGCGAAAGCCGCCACGCCCAGCATGACGCACACCAGCGCCAGCGCGAGCCGCCAGCCGTAACGATCGGTGAGGCTTGCCAATAGCGGCAGGAACGCAAGCTGCCCGGTCGCAACGCTCGCGGTGAGGATGCCGACCACAAGCCCGCGCCGGGCCACGAACCAGCGCGCGGCAATCGTAGCGCCCAGCACCAGCGCGGTCATGCCGGTGCCGAGCCCGATCACCACGCCCCACAGCAGCATCAGATGCCAGACCTGCGTCATCGCCAGCGACGCGACGAGGCCGGATACGACAATCAGCAGCGCCAACAGCGTCACGTTGCGTAGGCCATAGCGGTTCATCAGCGCGGCGGCAAACGGCGCCATCAGCCCGAACAGGATGAAGCGGATCGACAGCGCCGAGGAAATCTCCGCCGTGGTCCAGCCGAATTCCTTCTGCAGAGGCACGATGAAGACGCCGGGCGCGCCGACCGTGCCGGCGGAGATCAGCGCGGTGAGGAAGGTCACGCCGACCATCACCCAGCCGTAATGGATGTTGCGGCGGGCGAGGATGGCTGACAGCCAGTTCGAGATCATTGGGCCTCAGAGGATTCCAGAGGGAAGATTTGCCTGGATTGGCTTGCGTATTCTGACGTGACGGGCGTCTGACTTAAATATCATACTTCCCTCATTTCAGGACACAGCGCGGGAGTGGCGGCGCCAGGATCGATCCGCGCACGGGGTCAATTCCGGAATTGGATTACACCTATAATATTATGCACTGCAAAAAATCGCAACCGATCATCCCATGAGAAATTCTTGCCTTTCGCATGAGGACAATTGATCGATCGGCGCTCTGAGGCAAAAATTGTCGCGAAAGGTCGCTATTCCAGCCCATCGAGCGCGGTCTCGATGGCCTTCCTGAAGGCCGCGATATCGCCGAGTTCGTGGCCGAGCACGAGCGCAAGCCGGGTCAGGAACAGCGCTTCGCGCGCAGGTCCCGCCTGATCGATCGCGGTCGCCAGCGTCTCATAGGCGGTCTCGAAGTCTTCGAACGGCATGGCGCTCATGGCGTCTCGCTTCCCAGGCAAAGGCCCGCGGTTTTCAGGATCTCGCCGGGAACGATGGCCTTCCATCGCCCGGCAATGTGCAGGTCGGGCCGCAGCAGATAGAGCGTGCCGGGCGTTGCCGCGAACAGGCGGGCGATTTCGCCATCACCGTCCATAATGGTCTTCGTTTCGGAGGCCGAGCCGCTTGACGTGACCAATGCCGAAACAAAGCGCTTGTCGATCCGGCCAAGTTGCGCGAGCAGCGCCGCTTGTTCGCGGGTGGGTTGCCCCTCGCAGAACAGGATCGCCGTCATGCCGTTGCCGGCGCGATCCAACAGATAGCTTCCGTCGTTGAGCCTGGCGTTCGGCGCGACGCTGCCGCAAGCAGCGCCGCCGGCAAATTCGGCGTCGTGTTCGGCATAGGGCGTCAGCGGACTTTCCGAATAGGTATAGGGCTGCATCTGCCGCGGATTGGCGAGCCCGCGCGGAAATTCGTGCTTCAAACTGAGCGACAGCGCCGCCTCGCGCGCCAAACGCCAGCCGCGGGTCGGCGGCGTCATGAAGCGCGTGCTCTTGGTGGCGTTGGCGAAGACGTCGAGCGTGGCGCCGCGCCGCTCCGGCGAATAGCTGTCGAGCAGCCGTGCGTCCGCCTCGCCGTGGAGCACCAGCGCCAGCTTCCAGCCGATATTCTCGGCATCGGCGAGGCCATTGTTCAGCCCGCGCACGCCGAAGATCGGCACGATATGCGCGGCATCGCCGATGAAGAAGACGCGGCCGTGCCGGTAGTCATCGAGGCAGAGCGTGTTGGCGGAATAGACACTCCACCATTCCAGCTCCCACGGCTTTGTGTGGCCGACATCCGCAAGGATGGCGCCGACGCGCGTGCGGAGGTTTTCCTCTTTCAGGGCATCTGCCTCGCTTTCGCCTTCGCGGAGCTGGTAATCCACGCGCCAGATATCGTCCGGCTGCTTGTGGATCAGCACCGTGCCGCCGGGATTGCCGGCCGGTTCGAAAAAGGCGCGACGCTCGGTCGGAAAATCGTGATCCATGCGGATATCCGCGATCACATAGCGGCCTTCGTAATTGTCGCCCTTCAGCCGCAGCCCGAGCATCGATCTGACCGGCGAGCGCGCCCCATCAGCGGCCAGCACATAGTCGGCATCGAGCCGGTAATCGCCCGCCGACGAAGAAATCCGGACCGATACGCCGTCGGTGCGGGTCTCGATATCAGACAATTCGCTTTGCCAGCGCATGTCGATGAGGTCGCTGGTCGCGACGGCATCGTGCAGGAATTTTTCGATATACTGCTGCTGCAGATTGTACATCGGCAGATACTTTTCGCCCGGCGGTTGCGGCATCTCCAGCCGGAAAATCTGTTCGCCGCGATAGTAGCTGCGGCCGAATCGCCAGCCGAGCGCCTTTTCGACAAACGACGCGACCGCGCCGACCCGCTCCAGGATATGCATGCTGGGCCGCGCGATGCAGATCGCGCGGCTGCCGTCATTGAGTGTGTCCTTGCGATCGATCAGCACGCTCCTGATGCCGTAGCGCGCCAGCACCAGCGCCGCGGTCATGCCGATCGGGCCGGCGCCCACGATCAGCACGGGGTGCCTTGCCGTGGCGCCGTCGAGTTCGGCAACGCGCGGCGCCGCGAACTGCGGATAGTCGAAATAAAGCGATTCCAGCGCTCCCTTGCCGGCAGGTCTCATGCCTCCCTCCGTCTATTTCTTGCGGTCGAGAAATCCCTGCATCAGCCGCTGCGGCTCGCCGGTCAGGAACGACTTTCCGAACACGCCGACGCTCAGGTTGACCGACTCTGTCAGCGGCAGTTCCTCCCATTGTCGCATTAGCGCCTTTTGTGTACGCAGCGCTTCGGGGCCGCATTCGAGCAGCGCGTTGACCGTATGCTCGACCGCCGCGTCGAGCCCGCCTTGCTTCGCGACCACGTCGACCAGACCCCAGGCGAGCGCGGTCGGTGCATCGATATTCTCCGCCGTCATGACAAGCCAGCGGGCGCGGCCCCAGCCGATCAGCCGCGGCAGCAGCGCGGCATGGATCACCGAGGGGATGCCGACACGGACCTCCGGCATGCCGAATTTGGCGTCATGGGCCGCGATGCGGAAATCGCAGGCGGCGGCGACTTCCAGTCCGCCGCCGAGGCACCAGCCGGGAAGCCGCGCGATGACAGGCGCCGGAAACTTGCGCACGGCCTCGCAGAGGTCGCGCAGCCGCGTGATGAAGGCCTCCGCGGATTTCTGGTTGAGATGCGCCATCTCCTTGATGTCGGCGCCGCCGATCATGCTTTTTTCACTCTGGCCGGCGAGAATGATCGCGCGGATGTCCTTGTCGCCGGTGAGCTTCTCGAACCCCTCGCGCACGCCATCGGTAACGGCCGAGGAGAGGATGTTGAGGGTGCCTGCGTTGCAGATCGACAGGCGGACGACGCCTCGATCGTCGCGGTCGACGCCGCAATGGGGATTGAGCATTTCCATTTTTGTTTTTTCCGGGCTTGTTCTGGCGGTTGGTGCCACTTCCAAGGACATTGCGCCGGCTTGTCAAGGGGAGGGCGTTGCGCGGCGGCATTGGCTGATATAGAATGATAATCGTCATTCAAAGGAGCCGCCATGACCACAACCGAGGCCGTTGACCTGTTTTCGCTCGATACGCGGAGGCATCGGGTGGTGGAGTGGCAGGCGCCGGGGCCGGTGGCGAAGGCGGCTTCGGGGATGTCCGGGCTGGAGACGATGTGTGCGATCCGCGATGGCATCCTGCCACCGCCGCCGATGGCCCGATTGATCGGCTTTGAGATGCGCGTCGCCGAACCCGGCCGGATCGTCATGGAACTGGATCCGGATGAAAGCCTCGAAAATACCATCGGACTGCTCCATGGCGCGGTGGCCGCGGCGCTGCTGGATACCGCCATGGGTTGCGCCATTGCCACCATGCAGCCGCCGGGGCAGACCTCGGTCACGCTGGACCTCAAGCTGACCTATCTGCGGCCGCTGTCGGTACGATCAGGCACGGTCTCGGCGGAAGGCAAAGTGGTAAAACTCGGCCGCCAGACCAGCTATGCCGAAGGTTTCGTCCGCGACGGCGCGGGCAATCTTGCGGTGCACGCGACCGCAACATTCACGATGATCGGCGTTGAAAAAGCGAAATAGATGCAGCTTTTCGCCCGCACAACTGCTATTATATGACTGCGGACATTTAATGGGAAGCGTTGATGCGGTATTCGAAAGAGCACAAGCAGGAGACCCACGCGCGGATCGTGAAGAAGGCCTCGGTGCGGCTGCGCGAAAAGGGCGCGCATGGCATCGGCGTCGCCGACCTGATGAAGGAGGCCGGCCTGACCCATGGCGGCTTCTACGCGCATTTCGATTCCCGCGAGGCGCTGGTGATCGAGGCCTTTGCCTATGCGATGGACCGCTCGGTCGAGCATTGGCGTGAGATCGCCGCTGAAACGCCGCCGGAGAAACGGCTCTCGACGATCGTCGATTCCTACGTCTCGACGGTGCATCGCGACGATCCCGGCCGCGGCTGCGCGGTTCCTACACTCGGCGCCGAGATTGCCCGTGAAAGCGCCAAAACCCGCAAGGCCTTTAGCGCCAAGCTCGAACAGCTGATCGACGTGATGGCCGAACAGATTCTGGATGTACCGCGAAAGACGGCGCGCAAGCAGGCCATGGGCACGCTGGCGACCATGATGGGCGCCCTGGTGATGTCCCGCGTCGCGGGCAGCGGCGAACTGTCGGACGAAATTCTGGTCGCCGGCCGCGAGGCGGCGCTGGCCCGCGCCGAGGCGAAGCCAGCCGCGAAGAAGGCGCGGAAGGTGAATTGACGCCGGAATCGTAGCCGTAGGGTGGGTAAAGCGCAGCGTGCCCACCATCTTTCCGGTCCCGCTGCATGAAATGGTGGGCTCGCGGAGCCTGTCATCGGGCGCGCATTCGCGCGACCCGGTGGCTCAGCCCACCCTACGGCACCGCCGCTCACCGCCCGCCAAACAGCGCGCGTTCGCGCTCCACCGTCTCGTGGATGTAATCGGCCACCGCGCGAATGCGCGCCAGATCCTTGCTGTCGGCGTGCATCAGCATCCAGAAGCTGCGCGAGATTCTGATCTCGTCCGGCAATACCGGCCGCAATTCCGGATGCGCCGTCGCCATGAAGTGCGGCAGCACGGCGATGCCAAAACCGGCGATGGTGGCGTTGAGCTGCGCGATCAGGTTGGCGCTGCGGAATTTCGCGGAAATCTTTGGCGAGACCTGCGGAAGGTAGTCCAGTTCCGGCGTGAACAGCAGTTCCTCGATATAGCCGACGAAGCGATGTCCGGGCAGGTCGCCGCGCGATGCGATTTTTGGCGCGCGGTCGAGATAGGCGGGGGCGGCATAGAGCCCGAGGCTGTAGTCGAGCAGCTTGCGCCCAACGATGCGGCCTTCCTTGGGCATGGTCAGGCTGATCGCAATATCGGCCTCGCGCTTCGACAGGCTGAACAGCCGCGCCGTCGCCACGAGCTGCAAATCGAGATCGGGATACCGCTCGGTGAATTTCAGGAGCCGCGAGGCCAGAAAATGGCTGCCGAACCCGTCGGGGGCGCCGATCCGGACCGTGCCGGTGAGCTGGGCGCGCGAGCCGCCGACCGCCTCCTGGTTGGCGACGATGGTGGATTCCATCGCTTCCGCGCTGTCGGCGACGCGCTGGCCGGCTTCGGTGAGGAGGTAGCCGGTCTTGCGGCGATCAAACAGTTTTGCGGACAGATGCCGTTCCAGGCGGTCGACACGCCGGATCACGGTGGCATGATCGACCGCAAGCTGCTTGGCGGCAGCGGAAACCGATCCGCCGCGGACGATTGCCAGCACGAAACGGAAGTCATCCCAGTCGATCGTCTTGGTGCCTTGATCCAGCATTTCCGCACATCTATGGTGCAATTTATCGGACTTGTCTCCTAAGAAATGCAGGTCAAAAAGGGCTCCAAAGCGAACGATAGCGTTTTCGAGCGAAGTGGGTACCGGTTCGCGTGAAGAAAACGCGTCAGAACAAGGTTTAGGCCCTCGGTCCAATCAGGACGGAGGCGCGAGCGAGACTTCAGGGAGATTATTCATGCGTTCAATCGGACATTTCATCGGCGGCAAAGAGGTCAAGGGCACGTCCGGGCGGACGGCCGACGTTTTCGAGCCGATGACCGGCGACGTCCAGGCCAAGGTCGCGCTGGCCTCCAAGGCCGAGGTTCGCGCCGCTGTCGAGAACGCCAGGGACGCCCAAATCGAGTGGGCCAACACCAATCCGCAGCGCCGCGCGCGCGTGATGATGAAGTTCCTCGAACTCGCCCAGCGCGATTACGACAAGCTCGCAGACCTCTTGGCGCGCGAGCACGGCAAGACCGTTCCCGACGCCAAGGGCGACATCCAGCGCGGTCTCGAAGTCGTCGAGTTCGCCTGCGGCGTTCCGCACCTGATGAAGGGCGAATACACCGAAGGCGCCGGCCCCGGCATCGACATCTATTCAATGAGGCAGCCGCTCGGCGTCGTCGCCGGCATCACGCCGTTCAATTTCCCGGCGATGATCCCGATGTGGAAATTCGCGCCCGCGATCGCCTGCGGCAACGCCTTCATCCTCAAGCCTTCGGAGCGCGATCCCGGCGTGCCGATGATGCTGGCCGCGTTGATGATCGAGGCGGGGCTGCCGCCCGGTGTGCTCAACGTCGTCAACGGCGACAAGGAAGCCGTCGACGCCATCCTCGACGACCCGGATGTCAAGGCGATCGGCTTTGTCGGCTCGACGCCGATTGCGCAGTACATCTACGAGCGCGCCGCGCAGACCGGCAAGCGCTGCCAGTGTTTTGGCGGCGCCAAGAACCACGCCATCGTGATGCCCGACGCCGACATGGACCAGACCGTCGATGCGCTGATCGGCGCCGGCTACGGCTCGGCGGGCGAGCGCTGCATGGCGATTTCGGTCGCGGTGCCCGTCGGGAAGACCGCCGCCGACCGCCTGATGGAAAAGCTGATCCCGCGCGTGGAGTCGCTCAAGATCGGCACTTCGGTCGATCCGTCCGCCGATTACGGCCCGCTGGTGACGCGCGAAGCGGTCGAGAAGGTGAAGAACTACATCGATATCGGTGTCAAGGAAGGCGCGACGCTCGCCGTCGACGGCCGTGGCTTCAAGATGCAGGGCTACGAGAACGGCTTCTATCTCGGCGGTTCGCTGTTCGACAACGTCACCAAGGACATGCGGATCTACAAGGAAGAGATCTTTGGACCCGTTCTGTCGGTGGTGCGCGCCCACGACTACAAGGAGGCGTTGGCGCTGCCGTCGGACCATGACTACGGCAACGGCGTTGCGATCTTCACCCGCGACGGCGACGCGGCGCGCGACTTTGCCGCCAAGGTCAATGTCGGCATGGTCGGCATCAACGTGCCGATCCCGGTGCCGATCGCCTACTACACTTTTGGCGGCTGGAAGAAGTCCGGCTTCGGCGATCTCAACCAGCACGGTCCGGATTCGATCCGCTTCTACACCAAGACCAAGACGGTCACCTCGCGCTGGCCGTCCGGCGTCAAGGAGGGCGCGGAGTTCTCGATCCCGACGATGAACTGACGCGTCACAGCCCGGGGCGCGCGGAAATGCATTTCGCTCTCGACGAGGACCAGATCGCAGTCCGCGACATGGCGCGGGCGTTTGCGGCCGAGAAGATCGCGCCGCATGCGCTCCGCTGGGACGAGGAAAAGCATTTTCCGGTCGATGTGATGCGGGAAGCGGCCACGCTCGGCATGGGCGGCATCTACATCAAGGACGACGTCGGCGGCTCCGCCATGACCCGCTTCGACGCCGCGCTGATCTTCGAGGCGCTGGCGACCGGCTGCCCGACCGTGTCGGCTTTCATCTCGATTCACAACATGGCGTCCTGGATGATCGATGCCTATGGCAACGACACCCAGCGGCAAAAATGGTTGCCGAAGCTTTGTACGATGGAGTTGATCGCAAGCTACTGCCTCACCGAGCCGGGCGCCGGCTCGGATGCCGCGGCGCTGCGGACCCGCGCGGTACGTGAGGGCGATCATTACGTCCTGAGCGGCCAGAAGCAGTTCATTTCCGGCGCGGGCGGCACCGACCTGCTGGTCGCGATGGTGCGGACCGGCGGCGACGGGCCCGGCGGCGTTTCAACGCTCGTCATCGACGGCAAGACGCCGGGCGTTTCTTTCGGCGCCAACGAACGCAAGATGGGCTGGAACGCGCAGCCGACCCGCGCGGTGATTTTCGAGAATGCCCGCGTGCCGGCTGAAAACCGTCTGGGCGACGAAGGCATCGGCTTCAAGATCGCGATGGCCGGGCTCGACGGCGGCCGCATCAATATCGCGGCGTGCTCATTGGGCGGCGCGCAAAGCGCGCTGGAAAAATCGCTGGCCTACATGAAGGAACGCAAAGCTTTTGGAAAGCGCCTCGATGAATTCCAGGCGTTGCAGTTTCGGCTCGCCGACATGGCGACGGAGCTGGAGGCAGCGCGGACCTTTGTGTGGCGCGCGGCGGCAGCGCTCGACCGCAAGGATGCCGACGCCACCATGCTGTGCGCGATGGCCAAGCGATTTGGCACCGACGTCGGTTTCGAGGTCGCCAATCAGGCGCTGCAACTGCACGGCGGCTACGGTTACTTAAGCGAATACGGCATCGAGAAGATCGTGCGCGATCTGCGGGTGCACCAGATCCTGGAAGGGACCAACGAAATCATGCGGCTGATCGTGTCGCGCAAGCTGATCGAGGGCGCGCGATGACGGATGCGGCTGTTGAAGAGGGTGACCTGATCGCGCGCAAGGAAGGCTCAGTCGGCATCCTCCGCCTGAATCGGCCGAAGGCGATCAATGCGGTGACGCTGGAGATGTTTCACGACATCGACAAGGCGCTGGACGTCTTCGAAGCTGATCCCGATATTGCGGTGATCCTGCTCGAAGGTGCCGGCGAGCGGGGCCTGTGCGCCGGCGGCGACATCCGCGCGCTCTGGGAAAGCTCGAAGATCAAGGGCGACCTGGGCAAGATCCTGTGGCGCGACGAATACATTCTGAATGCGCGCATCAAGAAATTGCCAAAGCCGTATGTCGCCTTCATGGATGGCATCGTGATGGGCGGCGGCGTCGGGCTATCGGCGCACTCCAGCCACCGCGTGGTGACCGACAAGACCAAGCTGGCGATGCCCGAAGTAGGGCTCGGTTTCTTTCCCGATGTCGGCGGCACTTGGCTGCTGTCGCACTCGCCGGGAGAAATCGGCACCTATTTCGGCTTGACTGGGCAAACCATGAACGGCCCCGACGCGATCCAAGCCGGCTTTGCCGATGCAGTCGTTCCATCGGCCAAGCTCGCCGCCTTGCGCGAAGCTCTCACCAAAGTCCGTCCCCGCATCACGTCCGCCGAAGTCAAAATCGTGATCGCTGGCTTTGCCACCGGTGAGACGGCAGGTCCCGTCGCGGCGATGCAGGGAAAGATCGACGCGTGGTTCGCCCATGACCGCATGGAAGACATCGTCGCTGCTCTGCAGCGCGATGGGTCGGAACTGGCGCTATCGACGCTGAAGACGCTGAACGAAAAGTCGCCGCGCGGCATGGTGGTGACACTTAAACTGTTGCGGCTGGCGCGGACGTCACGTTCGCTCGAGGAATGCCTGGTGCGGGAATATCGCGCCGCGCTCGAAGTCTTCGCCAGCGACGATTTCCGCGAGGGCGTGCGCGCCGCCGTAATCGACAAGGACCGGAGCCCAAAATGGTCGCCGCCGCGAATTGAAGACGTGATGCCGGAAATGGTCGCGCCTTACTTCGCCGAGATTGGCGCGGACGAATTGAAATTTCCCTGATCAAAACAGAAAAATTCCAAGCGGAGGATTCGAGATGGCAAATATCGCATTCATTGGCCTCGGCAACATGGGCGGACCGATGGCGGCCAATCTGGTCAAGGCCGGCCACAAAGTCACCGCGTTCGATCTGGTCGCCGCTTCGCGCGATCAGGCCAAGGCCGACGGCGCTTCCATCGCGGAGAGTTCGATTGCTTCCGTCAAGGGCGCCGACGTGATCATCACCATGCTGCCTGCGGGTAAGCATGTGCTGTCAGTCTGGAACGAAGTGATTCCGGCGATGGCCAAGGGCGCACTGATCGTCGATTGCTCGACCATCGATGTGGAAAGCGCCAAGCAGGCGCATGCGCTTGCTGCCAAGCATGGCGCGCTCTCGGTCGATGCGCCGGTATCAGGCGGAACCGGCGGCGCCAAGGGCGCGACGCTGACCTTCATGTGCGGTGGCGAGGACAAGGCGTTTGCGGCGGCAAAACCCGTGCTGGAAAACATGGGCAAGAAGCTCGTGCATTGCGGCGGGGCGGGTGCGGGGCAGGCGGCCAAGATCTGCAACAACATGATTTTGGGCATTTCCATGATCGGGGTCGGCGAGGCCTTTGCGCTCGCGGAAAAACTCGGCCTGTCGCACCAAGCGCTGTTCGACGTCGCCTCGACCTCCTCGGGACAATGCTGGGCACTGACGTCCTATTGCCCGGTGCCGGGCCCGGTGCCGGCTTCGCCCGCGAACAACGGCTACAAGCCCGGCTTTGCCTCGGCGCTGATGGTGAAGGACCTGACGCTGGCGCAGGACGCGGCCAACGCCGCGGGCGCCGCGACGCCACTGGGCAAGCACGCGCAGGAGCTCTACAAGGCCTTCGACGCCGCCGGTCATGGCGGGGTGGATTTTTCCGGCATTATCCAGCACGTTAGGAGCCTCGCCGGGAAATAACGGAGACGGGATGACGACCTTCCAGGAAGCACGCGCCTTTCTGCTCAAGCATCGCACCGATTACGATGCGGCCGTGAAGGGATTTCGCTGGCCCGATCCGGCTCCGTTCAATTGGGCGCTAGATTGGTTCGATGCCGAGCTCGCCCGCAATGCCGATAGCCGGGACCGCACCGCGCTCTGGATCGTCGATGCCGGCCACAAGGAAACAAAACTTTCCTTTTCGGCACTCTCGGCCCGCTCCAATCAGGTGGCGAATTTCCTGCGCGCGCAGGGCGTGATGCGCGGCGATCATTTGCTCCTGCTGCTCGGCAATGTCGTGCCGCTGTGGGAAACCATGCTGGCGGCGATGAAGCTCGGTGTGGTCGTGATCCCCGCAACGACGCTGCTCACCCCGGATGAATTGCGCGACCGGCTCGATCGCGGCCGTGCGAAGGTGGTGGTGGCCTCGCAGGATCAGGTGGCGAAGTTTGCAGGGCTAGGCAGCGACAACCTGGTCCGCATCGTGGTCGGAGCGACGTCGAAACACGACGGCTGGCTGCCGTTTGAGGAGGCGGCGAGCGCGGCGGAAGATTTTGCGCCTGATGGGCCGACCAATGCAGACGAGCCGATGCTGCTCTATTTCACCTCGGGCACCACGGCAAAACCAAAGCTGGTGCGGCACAGCCAGCGCAGCTATCCGGTCGGGGCGCTGTCGACAATGTTCTGGCTCGGGCTCCAGCCCGGCGACGTGCATTTGAATATTTCCTCGCCGGGCTGGGCCAAGCATGCCTGGAGCTGCTTGTTCGCCCCCTGGAATGCCGGGGCCACCGTGTTCGTCGTCAACCAGCCGCGCTTCGATGCCAAGGCGTTGCTCGCGACCGTCGGCCGCTGCGGCGTCACCACGCTATGCGCGCCGCCGACGGTGTGGCGGCTGTTCATCCAGGAGCGGCTCGCGGATTTCAAGGTGAGCTTGCGCGAGGTTTGCGGCGCCGGCGAGCCGCTCAATCCCGAAGTAATCGATCAGGTAAAGGCGGCGTGGGGCCTCACCATCCGCGACGGCTATGGGCAGACCGAAACCACCGCGCTTGCCGGCAACTCGCCGGGCCAGAAGGTCAAGGTCGGCTCGATGGGCCGGCCGCTGCCGGGCTACCGCGTGCAGATCACTGACAATGATGGCCACGTCACCAAGGAGGGCGAGGTGACGCTGGTGCTCGGCGCCGACCGGCCCGCCGGCCTGATGCAGGGTTACCAGGGCGAAGATGGCAAACTGAGCGGCGCGGACGGCGATCTCTACCGCAGCGGCGACGTGGTGTTCGCCGACGATGAGGGCTATCTCACCTTCGTCGGCCGCTCCGACGACGTCTTCAAATCCTCCGACTACCGCATCAGCCCGTTCGAGCTGGAAAGCGTGCTGCTGGAGCATGAATCGGTGGCCGAGGCCGCGGTCGTTCCGAGCCCCGATCCAATCCGGCTCGCGATCCCCAAGGCCTATGTGCTGCTGGTCTCTGGCGTTGAACGCACGCCGGAGACCGCGCTGTCGATCTTCAAGCACCTGCACACCCGGCTCGCGCCGTTCAAGCGCATCCGCAAGATCGAACTGGTGACGGAGCTGCCGAAGACGATTTCCGGAAAAATCCGCCGCGTGCAGTTGCGGCGGCTGGAGCATGACAACGCCAGGGACGATGCGTTGCGTGGATCGGAATTCCGCGAAGATGAATTCCCGGAGCTGCAGAAGGTGCGGACCGCCGGGCTGGAGAGCTAGTCAAAATGAATGAAGTCTGGAAGAAGCCGCCGGTCTCGTTTGAGGCCTATCGGGCCATGGTCGGCAAGGAGATCGGCGTGTCGTCCTGGCACCTGATCGATCAGAACAGGATCAACGTCTATGCCGACGTGATCGAGGATCACCAGTTCATCCATGTCGATCCGGAACGGGCGAAAAAGGAAACCGCGTTCGGCAACACCATTGCGCATGGCTTCCTCACGATGTCGCTGATGAGCATCATGTCCTATGAGGTGATGCCGGTCATCGAAGGCACCGCGATGGGTGTCAATTACGGTTTTGACAAGCTGCGCTTCCTCTCGCCGGTGCGCGCCGGCTCCCGCGTCCGTGGCCGGTTCACGCTGATGGAAGCCAAGCTGCGCAAGCCGAAAGAGTTGCAGTCGCGTACCAATGTCACCGTCGAGATCGAGGGCGAGGAAAAGCCCGCGCTGGTCGCCGACTGGATCGGGCTGATCTATTTCGACTGATTTCCGCCCGTCATGGCCGGGCAAAAGCGCGGAGCGCGTCTAAAGACGGCGGCCGTAGGCCGCCTACGCCACCTTCTCCCACGGGGCGGCCACCTCGCTGGCGCAGGGTGTGCCGCCCGATCCGGCATTATGGTTCGCTTATGCCAATGACTTCGTCATTGGCTTCGAGCACCATAGGCCAACCGCGTCGCGCCGCTCAGTACGGACGGTACCCGCCGGCGCAAATGTAGTTGCCGTAGGCGTCGTAGCAGCTGCCGCGGTAGGCTCCGGCCGCAGCGGCTCCGACCGCAGCGGCGCCCACCGCGGCCGCACCGACACCGTAGCCGCGATAGGCCCCACCCCGATAGCCGTAGCGACCGCCACGCACTGCGACAGCGCCGCCGCGAGCCCCTCGAACTGCGACAGCGCCGCCGCGGTAGCCTCCACCACCGCCCCGATAGCCGCCACCTCCGCGACCGCGAGCATCGGCGTCGTCGGGCGTGAAGGTGACCAGCAGCAGGGCTGCGGCTGCCGAAGCTATGAGAATTCGACGCAACATCAGCGTACTCCTTCTTCGAGAGAGGAAGCCGCGGACATCTACGCATCGCGCCGAACCGCGGTCTGCGCGAAGCCTCGCGCGCAGCAGCTTCGCGCCCTTGATCTGGATCAAGGAATTCGGCTGGTCGGAGTCGCGTTGGTGATGTGGTCCGGCCAAACCGACGCGAATGCCCAAAGCGGACATCTCCGAGCTAAAGTAACTCTCTCGCGCTTTCAAATTGGCCTATGCTAATTTGGGCCTCGCGAGTAGGCACTGTGTCAACGTTACAAGGGCGTGATGGCAATGCTGGTCCAATTTCTGGTAGGCGGCATCGTTTGTGTTTGTAACATTACAATACATGCGTTGGTGATGACCGTGGTGGTGCGCGTAGCACGAGCGTGGGGTACAAAAGAAAGAAGCCACCCGTCGCTGCGCCTGATCACTGTTATGATTGCAACTGTTTCGGTCTTGATGGCCGCACATGTTCTTGAGGTGTTTGTTTGGTCGCTGGCCTACTCGATTGTGGATGCTGCGCCGGCTGGCACAAACCTCGTGTATTTTGCATTCGTGAACTACGCGACACTCGGCTATGGCGACGTGACACCGGTGGAGGGCTGGCGGCTGCTTGGTCCCTTAGCGGCGATGAATGGTGCGCTAATGTTTGGGTGGTCGACGGCTGTCATGTATGAGGTGCTGCAGAAAACAATGATGATTAGTTTCGACACCGCGGCGGACTGACGATGTCCATTGTTGATGCTGTGGACGGCTCCTCCACCGGCACATCCGTGCCATGGATGTGGGCGC
>Ga0307510_10003729_pt1 | contig 17805 bp, 6 predicted proteins | sample 12_EM_MG_FD_207224 | JGI IMG/M metagenome (GOLD analysis project Ga0307510, IMG submission 207224) | Populus trichocarpa ectomycorrhiza microbial communities from riparian zone in the Pacific Northwest, United States - 12_EM | ecosystem: Host-associated > Plants > Roots > Unclassified | place...
AATTTACTATACATGAATTGTAAAAAAAAAAAAAACTGCATGATTTAGTTTTATTCAAAGAAGTAACTACAAATATATAACGATCTTTGTATAAGATAAAAAGTTTAAAACAATACTAAATTGAGTCAAAGCTATAAAGTTAATTTCATCTTCATAATATATTCATCACTTTAATTTTTGTTAATTTCATCAATATTTTTTCTCTTTTTCTTAAAAAAGGAATCAATTCTTCTTATTTTATTCATGGTTCAACCTAAAATCAAAACATCATAAATTTTTATTGTTTCCTGTTTTAAAAATAAATACAAATAACGATGTGTTTAAGCAATAATCAGAATCAAAAATAAATTTTTACTTGTAAACCACACTGACATATGAAAGCAAAATTAACATATTAAAAAAAATTGATATATAAAAGCATATCTAACATAAAAAAAAGAGATGGGATTATTGGTTCTTAAAAAAAAAAACTTACATTGAATCAAAGTTGAGTATATGCTCTTCAAAGAACTCAATTTGGCTATAAAGATCGTGTCTAATTATATATTGGACCTGGTGATAGTAAGGTACACGTGAGAAAAAATTGATAATTTTGGTGGCTTTGCTAAAAACAAAACATAAAAAAATTCAAGTATAATCGAAACAAACCCATAAAATATATCCAATTAATTAGAAAAAATAACATTCACTATAACAAGAAATAAAAAATGGTAAAACTAGTAGATCTGAAAAAAAAAATAGCAGAATTATATATTCATCAAATTTTTAACAAACATAAAAAAAATAAAATTTAGTCACCAATTATCTTGTTTTGATGAAAAAAACAGCAGCTTTGCTTTAACCTATTACTTTGTATTATTAGATTTTTCAGTTAGGGTTAGAGAAGAAAGAGAGAGAGAGAATAGTCAGTAAAGGAAATGAATTAAATTGAAAAGTAAAGGAAGGGAATTAAATTGAAAAGCTTATTACACGGAGGTATAGTTTTAAAATCAAATGTAACTAATAAAATAATAATTTATTATTATTAATTATTATATTTAAAAACTAAAAAAAAAAAAAAAGTTTTGCAGGGGCTGGCCTCCCCTTAGTTCCGCCGCTGTATATATATATATTCTTAACGGTCTTTTTGGTATCCGTATGCATAACGGGCCCGAGTGTAAAAGAAAAGAAAATCAACCCGACCCGTTTAAGAAAACAAATTGGTTGAAACCAAAATATAAAACGAGTCGGGTTTTTTTTTTTTTTTTTTCACGTATCGTAAAATCTTCACTGGATCTCTCTTACACTCTCTGTCTTTCTCTCTCTTTGTATAAAACCCTAGCAGATCGAAATTCCCTAATCTCAATCCTTTCTACTCCATAGTAAGTTATCTTTCCATTTATTAATCTATATAGGTTATATTATCTTAGTCTGATTAGAAATTAATCATTTTCTTTTGTTATATGTTATTCAGTGATTAGGGTTTTCAATCTTGAGATGAATGAAGAATTCAGTGACTGGTTTTAATTAAGGTTAGGTTTTTTCTGGACCGGGAAACTGGTGGGTTCTTATTAAAAATAATAATAAATTAATCATTTTGGGTTTTCGGGCTCTCTGCGTTCTTATAAATAAAATTTATTGCAAAGTTGTTATTTGCAGGTATTTTTAACTAAAGAATTTGTGGGGATTTCTTTGGCGAGGAGCTGGTTTGATGTGGGTTGTTTTTGGGATTTTTGATTGAGACTTGGAGAGAAAATAATGTCTTCCACAGCAATCTTACCGCTTCCAGCACCTCCTGTTAATGGAGATGGGTCTCCTCCTCCACCCTCGCAAGTGGTAGAACAGCAGCCGAGGGAGGATAGACCGGCAAGTGAGGAGCAGAGCAGAGCACCAGTTGCGACCCATACGAGAACTATTGGAATTATTCATCCTCCACCTGATATTAGGAGTATTGTTGATAAGACCTCGCAATTTGTGGCAAAAAATGGACCTGAGTTTGAGAAGAGGATTATTGCAAACAATGCTAATAATGCCAAGTTCAATTTTTTGAATTCGTCGGATCCGTACCATGCTTATTACCAGCATCGTTTGGCAGAATTTCGTGCTCAGAATCAAGCTCCTGGACAGCAGCCTACTTCACAGCCTGCGGATTCAGCTGCTCCTGATTCAGCTCCGAAACCTGATTCAGCTGCTGATGAAAATGAAGCTGCTACGAAACCGGATCCTTCAGCCCAGTTTAGATTACCTCCTCCTAAGGTTCTTGAACCCCCAGAAGCTGAGCAGTATACTGTTCGGCTTCCAGAAGGGATTACTGGAGAGGAACTTGATATTATTAAGCTCACAGCTCAGTTTGTAGCTCGAAATGGGCAAGCATTCTTGACTGGATTGACGAATAGGGAGATGAACAATCCTCAGTTCCACTTTTTGAAGCCAACCCACAGCATGTTCACCTTTTTTACTGGACTTGCTGATGCATATTCTAAAGTTTTGATGCCTCCAAAGGGTTTGACCGAGAAGTTGACAAAGAGTGTTTCTGACATGACCACTGTGCTTGAAAGGGGCTTGCATCGCCTTGAATGGGAACGCTCACAGGAGCAGGCAAGACAGAAAGCTGAGGATGAGATTGAACAGGAGCGGATGCAAATGGCAATGATTGATTGGCATGATTTTGTTGTGGTTGAGACTATAGACTTTGCAGATGATGAAGACGAGGACTTGCCCCCTCCAATGACACTTGAGGAAGTTATAAGGAGGAGCAAGATATCTGCTATGGATGAAGATGAAATCATTGAGCCTGGAAAGGAGGTGGAAATGGAAATGGATGAAGAAGAGATGCAGCTTGTTGAGGAAGGCATGAGGGTTGCAAGTATTGAAGAGAATGATGGTGAGAAGGGCACAAGAACAAATGAGGAACAAGAACCACCTATGAGGATTGTGAAGAACTGGAAGAGACCCGAGGAGAGGATCCCTGCTGAAAGAGACCCAACAAAGTTTGTTGTTTCTCCTATCACTGGTGAGCTAATTCCAATTAGTGAGATGTCCGAGCACATGAGAATTTCCCTCATTGATCCCAAGTACAAGGAGCAAAAGGAAAGGATGTTTGCCAAGATTCGGGAAACTACTCTTGCACAGGATGATGAGATCTCTCGTAACATAGTGGGACTGGCACGCTTGAGGCCTGATATCTTTGGCACCACAGAGGAAGAAGTTTCTAATGCAGTGAAGGCTGAAATTGAGAAGAAGAAAGATGAGCAGCCAAAGCAGGTCATATGGGATGGTCACACTGGTAGTATTGGGCGCACTGCAAACCAAGCTATGTCTCAGAATGCTAATGGCGAGGATCAAAATGAAGCTGTTAACAATGATGTAAGGAACCTTCCTGGTCCAGCAGCTCCTCCTCCCCGACCTGGTATGATGACTGTCCGTCCCCTCCCTCCACCACCAGGACTGCAGTTGAATCTTCCTCGTGCACCTCCAAATACAGTTCAATATTCTGGTCCCACTGCTGGGGCATATCTTGTACATCCGCAAAGGCCAGTCAGTATTCCAATTATGCAGCCAAATTACCCCCCTCCAATGCAAATGGCACCCGGACAGCAACACATTATGGTAAATCGACCCCCCCCTATGCCTCCATTAATGTCTGGCAATCCAAGTTTACCTGTGCCGCCTCCACCTGGATCGGAATATAATTCCATGGCAGTTCCTCGATCTTTTGCCCCTCATCCTGTCTCCCAACCTGGATTGCATATGATGCCACCACCACCTCCGTTGCCTCAAGGAATGCCTCCACCACCCCCACCTGAGGATGCTCCTCCTCCACTTCCAGATGAGCCAGAGCCGAAGAGGCAGAGGCTTGATGACTCTGCGCTTGTTCCTGAAGATCAGTTTCTGGCTCAACATCCGGTATGGCCTTTTCTTTTATCAAAATTATGCCTCTTACTCTACAGCTGTTGGATTTATCATTTCTGATCTGTATCTCAGTGTGGTCTTTCTTCCTTTATCTGACTGCATGTTAGCTGATATTGTGCCTTTTATGCAGGGACTTGTGCGCGTCACTGTTGCTGTTCCCAATATTGATGAAGGAAATCTCAAAGGCCAAGTTCTGGAGATTACAATGCAGTCCTTGTCTGAAACTGTTGGCAGCCTGAAGGAGAAAATTGCTGGAGAGATCCAACTTCCTGCAAACAAACAGAAATTGAGTGGAAAAGCTGGTTTTCTCAAGGATAATATGTCACTGGCATATTACAATGTTGGACCAGGAGAATTGCTGGCTCTCTCTTTGAGAGAGCGTGGTGGTAGAAAGAGATGAAGAGGCTTCTCGATGTGGCCCCATTTACGGTTTTTGATAGAACTTTCTCATATCAGAGATTTTCACATATTGCTGTGGGACTTTGTTATTTTCCTTCCTTTGATGCTATGCTGGAAATTATAATGGCTGTGTTGTTAGCATGATTATATTTTTCGTTGCTGCTATGTAGAATTGTCATATTTTAACTGATAGCAAGTGGTATCTAATACAGATTGGCGTCATGGCAAGTGTTTCTTTAAGGGCAAATGTGAAGTAGACCATTTTCTTTTGCTTAGGCAGGACAAGCCATCTGCTTACATCACCAACTACAGCTTCCTTCTGCATGTGGAGTTATTTCTCTGGAAAATAAGTGCTTCATGGTCTTATTTCACTCTTGATCGTTCCTTCTCGTTGTCAAGAACTCATATTTTATAAACTCAATTTTTTCTGCTAATTTTTAGTTATTTTTGCTCCAAGTTAATTTCTTGGTAAATGTAGTGGTGAAGGGTGATTTACTAGAACTAGGCTTTGTTTTGTAGGTGAGTGATTATGCCTGGGCAGTAGGGATCAGTGGGTGCATGCAGATTATACTAAGCACCCAACTTGCTTTCTCTTGTCAAGGGCTTATGCTTCAATAATTCGTTTCTATTTTGCTGTCATGCTTTCCTCTAACCAGCCAAGTAGCTGGCGGTGAGTTGGTGTTTTCTGATACTTTTCTTCTACGGAGACAGAAAAAGCAATTAATTTGTATGGATGGAATGGTCTCTGCAACCTAGTACATTTCTGTTGCTTAAAACCGCTGAGCTGGAATGATCTCTGCAACCTAGTACATTTCTATTACTTAAAATCTCCGAGGCAAGTCGGTGATTCATCCATATCACAAGTAGTGCTTTCAACTCATATGCTGAATCCCGAATGGCAGTGCCTGAACCTGCTGTTTTTTGTTTTCTCATCTGCAGCTATTTTCCCTCGTGTGTTACTCCTCTGTGAGCTGAAAAACTGGAATTAGAATCCGTTGGAACCGGCGGCCACCAATAATTACTTGTCTGTTTTTTCATTGCCAGCCTTTTTAGCTAATTTGCATGGGCTCTTAATTTTTCTAGCTATAAGCTGGTTACCATTGCAGCATTTCAGGTTCTTTTAGCCCGCTACAGCTTAGTTTATTTGCTATTTCCATGTTTCATGTAAACCATTATCAGAGTTGCCGTTTATCCTTAACCTGCTTTTCTTGGTCTACAGGCCGTTGCCCTTGGCCCGGGCACGGTTATCGGTTCCATCTACCCCCAACGTTCCGTAGACAATTGTAGTGTTACTGCTTTCATGTTTCATCACAGAAAAGATTGCATCAGAAAATGAAGACGAAAAAATCAATCTTAATGATCAGAATTGGCCTCGGTGAATCTATTATCATTATCAAAATCGCCCATTAGACCAATGGAGCTAATTCTAGACTGGATTAACATTAGGCGTTGATGAAAAAGAATTACAACAGATCTAGCAAAAATTTACAATATAATTTTTTACGAGGAATATCCACTCAGCCAAGAAGAAAAAGCACCGTGGACCCAGCACAAAACATCCTTCTTTGCTGTCTAATTGCCAACCAATTACGCAGATAAGGTTGTTGTGGTTATATCATATACTCTATACTTCCAATACAAATGTGCTAGTGTATTAGAGGAGACAGGGAGGGAGAGTGAGGATGTCAGAAGCTGGCCATTTGGTATCTGTTCAAAGCATCAAAGAATTTACAACCATCTATCCATCGAATACAAGAAGATCACAAAGGTTGACGTTTCAGAGATCCAAAATCATAGCAGCTTCAAAAAGAAATGACTTCCCGCCGGTACCGTGAAAGACTACCCCCTTACAACACTTTAATTATAGTCAATCTTCTTCTGAAAATAACTTGTTTCATGCTTACTATCGCCTTATCCCTAGTCTCTTTCTTATCTTTATCTGGGGATTAATCAATTGACATGCATGCTTGTAGTAATTGGACTCTAGTTTATTTATTTATTTTTTTCCTCTTCGATTCATGGATAAAAATCACAAAACTTGTACTTGAACCCTATATACCACGGGACTTGCAAATTGTTTGAATCCGTTTTGTTATTGTCACTGGTTCAGCAATGAAAATGACTTAATGATTTTGTTGTTGAGCCAAATGGCAGATAAGCAAGAAAAATTCCAGGGCTCCCCGCCGTTTGGTTACAATATCAACCGCAGATGGGAGATGGCAAGGGAAATGGACTTCTGACTACCTACTGTCTCTTCAAGACCTGAAGTTAGAAGACTTGATCGAAGATGAACAAAAAGATGCTGAGGTTTCTGTTAATCTCTCCGTTCAAAAGGTCATTCCATTGAATCCATTCCCTTTCATATTCTCTTAACCAAGCATGGTGACCTGAAGTTGAAATGCAAGTTATAACAAGTTTAGGATCATTTGGCAGCAAGAAAGTATATCAAAATGACAGAAACACCTCAAGTGGTTGTATGATGCAATTTGAGTCTGCATCAGCAAATAAAAAAAAGAAAGAAAGAGAGACAAGGACAATGTAGATTGCATCTAATAGTCTTCCTTCTATTTTTAACCAGCATGCCGGTTTTGGTTTCTCAGTGGATGGAAGGATCATCACATCTTTCACAAGAAAATGCAGCAACTGCTTTTCCCCATACTGTAGAAAGGTCTGTCATTTTAAAGAACCATGTTGTAGTAATTCGTTAATATTGAATTGGTCTTCAAGAATTACTTACTATTCAAGTTGTAAAATATTTAGCTGTTTCTTACTCATTATTGAATCGGTTATAGAATGTAATGCGAGTGGACCTTTTTTTTCTTATTTTCTTGCCAGATTGATACAACCTTCAATGTTTGGGTTCTTCCATCAAGAGCCAATCGTGAAGTTCATCTGCCTGACATTGGTGGCGACGACCCATCATTAAGTCTCTTAAACCTCTCCTCCCCACCCCACTGGTCCCTTCTCTCTCAGACATGTAATTAACACAATTGATCGTGCAGGTTATATACGTGAAGCCTGGATATGAAGCTGATCTTGACTCGTTGATACAAGACACACTAAGGCTTACCACCTCAGTCAAAGTATGAACAATACACTTGCTTCAAAACAAAGGGATTTATGTGATGAAAAATGATTAAAAAACAACTAATCCTGATTAAAAGTCCTCTCCTACTCACCAAGTTTATATCCTGCAGGATACTTGCTCAGAATCGTGCTCGAAATCCAAACCCAAATTGATACGTGAGTGTTCTTGATGAACTTTTGCCAATACAGTAACAGACTAACTGTAGGTTGAGTTGCTGAAGCAATTTTCTGTTTTGATTCTCAGATATAGGTGGACAGAAAGCAGCTTCTATTGATAAGAGGTGGTCTATACTCTTGGAGCTGAAGAAGGAAAATTTGTGAGAAATATACACCTTTATGTTGTGAACGAGCATTGAATGTGTTGTGCCATGTACTTAGCTCGGAATATAATGGGAGGATGGATCTATTCATTGTCTTTGTTCATTGCTGGTATTGAGTTACTTGTCTCCTAATAGAAAATTGTAGATTAACTATGAACCATTGCTGCTGAAACACCGATTACTTTTACGGCAATTTACTTGGTATATCATGAAAGTTCACCAATTTAGACCTGTCACTAGAGTCTCTTTTTGTGAGAAGAAATCAAAGGGAAGTATTATCATCTGTTGTTTTCTGATTTATAATGGAGTCGGGGAAAGGGCTCGAAACAAGATCATCTGTGCCCTCTGTGGTTAGTTCTTGTGACCTTGAATGAGTTGAGTTTTTTATTCTTGAACAAATGCTAAAACAATGGACCTCTATGTGGTTGTGTTGCGTTTCAGTAACAAGGTTCCCTTTTCTTTTGCCCCTGGAATTTACTCGGCTATTGATATATGAAGAGCAAGGCTCATACGGTATCGAGGCTCATTCTGTTCTTCAAATAACAGATAAAATAAAGAATTTCAGAGCTTCTCAGTTGCACTGAATCTTTATATAAAGACAGAACGACTGAAAACTTTATTCGTGATTCAGAAACATCACATCATGCGAGACATATTCTTCCAGGCTTAAGATACAACCGACGTTACAGGCACATATATGGCACCAATCGACGAGCAACCTCATTTCTGCCTCTTCCTTCCATGAGTCGAACAAAACTACGATAAGATCTCTCCTTCCCCATCCACCCAAGAAAAAAAAAGGAAAGAACTCGGGATGTCTGATCCCTTCATCTGAAAATATCCACCATCCCAGGTCATCCTGAGTCCAAACTACAAATCCCGACCCCAAAAGATATAATTCAAATATCTCCTCTAAAAAAGTTTCCACGTTAATAAAAAAAAAAAAAAAAAAAAAAAAAAACCAAAGAGTATGCGGGCCCATTCTTCATCACACATCGTTTGCTTTTAATTTTTAGTTTTGAAAAAAAGGACGAACAGCATGATTTTTTTTTTCATTTTTGGATTTTGTTTACAAATTTTTTATTAACGCATGATTGCATAAAAAATCCAAAAACTTCCAATGTATTATGCACATTGTTTTTAATATATTCGCTGCATAATAATGAAAACATTATTTTAAAAATTTTGCTTTTATGATTCTTATAATTTTTTGCTGCAACAAATAAATATTTAAATAAATAAATTGCCAAAAAAAATTCACATTAATAGAATAAAGAAGTTTCAATTGGAGAGATGCCTTTCTATCCTTAATTTATCTATTCTTTTGAATATCTATTCTAATCACTTTCGGTTTTTGTTAAAGGCAGTACAATGCTAAAAAAAAACAGTATTTTCATATTTTGTAGAATTTAAATTATTAATTTTCTTATAAAAAATTATTGAAATATAATTAGATAAAAAGATTTGAATAATTCTTCATGCCACGGGATTTAATATTTTAATATGCTTCTCTCTCTCAATTTTTTTAATTTTTATTTTTGATTTACATTAAAATTTCTTTCTGATATTTATTAGCATATATAATTTTAAGTTTATTTAATTAAACATACACATTAATTTTTTTATTTACAATTAAAAATTTCTGATAATATTAGCAAATATTTTTTATTGAAAAATAATTTTTGCTCGAGCCGTTGTATAGCAGGAATGAGTTGTCTGGTTGTATTCTATTAAAAAGAAAAAAAAAATGAAGAGAGGGAATTTAATGAGAAAAAAAGGGTAATTAAATGTGACGGAGTCCAACTGAAACTAGTATTTAACTTTTTATTTCCGTTACGATAAGAATCCAACACCAACAAGAAGTAATTCATGAGGTCATTTCTGTCACTTTACACACTCTTAAACCCTTATAAATCGCTCTCTACCCTTAGTAGACAAACGCACGCTTAAGGTAAAAAAGAGAGAAAGAAAGAAAGATACCTTCTAGGCTTTTGTTATTTTTCATCTGCCTTGTTGTTCTGTGTTTTCAGATTCTCTTCCTCGATCGACAATGTCTTCCTCGATCGATAGTCCCACCCTGACGACCGAGACCACCCAGCTTTCACCCCAACCAGACACTGAAACAGCCCAACCCACCAAGAAAATCACCCTCAAAAGCTCTGATAACCAGATCTTTGAAGTAGAAGAAGCTGTAGCCATGGAATTTGCGACTGTGAAATCTTTCTTTGAAGACTCACCGTCATCGACCGACACTGTGCCACTCCCTAATGTGACGGCCAAGCCACTGTCCCAAGTTATAGAGTTCTGCAAGGAGCAAATAAAGTTTAAAGCAAACCCAGATGAAGCACAGAAAAAAAAGTACCATTCGGAGTTTCTTAAAGAAAAGAGTGACAAAGATCTGGTGGATATGATTCCGGTGGCTAACTATTTGGAGATTAAAGATTTGCTTGATGTGCTTAACCAGGCTGTTGCTGATAGGATTGAGAACAAGAGTGTTGAATATGTGAGAAGCTTCTTTGGGATTGACAACGATTTTACTGCTGAAGAAGAGGCTGCGCTTCGTCAAGAACATGCTTGGGCTTATGAAGGTGTTGATGAGGACTAATCAATCGGAGTTTGCTTCTTTATGAAAAAAGATCAAATATTTAGACTTGTTTTGAACAATTTTCATTTTCATTAGGGTTTTTGGTTTTATTTGTATATGCAGGGTTTTAGAGAAAAATAAGTATGGAACGGAGATGTGTGATATTGGTGCTTTTAATGGAATGGATTAGGATTTTGTTTTTGATTAACGGTGTTTTTCGTATATGGGTTTTCATTTTGACACTTTTGGCTATGATCTTGTTGAGCCTTTTTTTCTTTTTCCTTTGTCAATGGGACTAGATGAATGATGGAATAATGGTTTTCAACTTCTTAGTTTCTATGGTTGATCAGAGCTCCAATCGGGCTTGATGGTAATTTTATTTTTTAGGGTTTTGCCTGTGTAGATTGTTTAGGGGGAAAATTGGTGGAATTTCATAAAAAGGAATATATATAAAATAGCAGTAGTTTTTAAATGTGATATTGATAATGGGGTTAGGTCTAAGTTTGAAGTTTTTTGGTGGCCATGGGTTATAGATTGCTGAGTAGCTTGTTAATGAATCGGATTACAGTTCATTGCCCTTTTCTTCTGGTTCTTATGTTTGCTTTGTGTGCAAGTTCTTGAATTGATGAAGGGTCTTGTCTTGGCACACTAATCGATTGAATTAAGGTTTTGTTTTATAGCTGTTTTCACCTCATTAATCCTTTTTCTGTCCCCTCGTTTTGAGACACTGTTTTTACTGAATGCAAATAGGATTTGGATGCACAAAGTTTTGTAACTGTTCAGTGTTAATTGTCAACCCAATGGGATTAGAGTTTGTAACTGCTAAATTTACCTTTGTATTTTCTGGTAAACCTGCTTAGTGGCCACGCACAAGTCTTCTCAAGGAGAAAACTAATCCTCGAGAAGTTTTGCTGAAAATGATGACCTTTTCCTCCTGTTAAGTTGATGTTGTAGAGACGCAAAAACGTATGAAAAGGAGGAGCAGGGCCAGAGATTATTGTTGATAGAAGGAAAATGACGGACTAGGTTTTTTTCCTTCTGATTCTGTATTATCTGGGCCTTGTCAAATTTATTGAACAGGCTGGTTATGCAAAGTGCCTTGTGCTTGACCAGTTAAGTTCAGTTGGCTGGGTTTTGCAATCACAGCAGTCACCACCATCCTTGGCAGAAAAGGGACTAAAACTCTTGATTGCTTAGAAGTAGTGTCAGTTTTGTGGCAATCTGACTGCAACTTGTTGAAGTAAACTCACTCTTGCCTTCTATGCAGCCAAGAATCACATTGAAGCTTCCAATTGAAGGAAGAATGGAACGCCTGGTTTTGGTGTGTGTATATATAAACAAAACTACGTTCTTTCTAAATCGCAGAAAATCTAAACTCCCGATAGCTGCAAACCATAACGAAGCAAAGGTTTATGATAATGATTACCGGGGATTACCATGAAGCTTGCGATTTATGACTAACGATCTTTTAGGCAAAAAACAAATAAAAGGTCACTTAACTTCTAATACTCTTTTATCAACATCCTTCTCTTTAAGCATAAACCACCAAAGATGCTAAGATCCATAAAACCATCAGGATTTTTCAAGAGTGCAAACAAGCGCATATAAACGATCACATGTTGATTATCATAAACAACTCAGTTTTGGTTTCACAAAGACGACTGGTGCTGAGCTTAATCCCTTCACTAAAGATTCAAGACACTACTTCACAATCAGACAGCAGCTACACTCCTGCCACATTTCCTGGATGTTCTGATCAGGTGTCGCTTTGCCGTTGTTGAGGTTGTTGTGGTTGAGGTTGTGGCCATGGCATGAATGCCATTGGAGGTCGTGGCTGCTGGGCTCCATAGGTAGCTGCTTGATCAACTGGATTTCCCATGATCATCCCTGGAGGTCCCACAGGATGTTGAGGAACATAATAGTAAGGAAGATCAGCTGGAGAGCCAACAACAGGAATAGTTGATTTAGTGACCCCAAGACCCTCCTCTTTCAACTCATCTCTTGGAATAATATCAACCAAGAAATCAAAAACATCAGTCCTGGAAATTGCAGCTGCAATATCATTCTTTTGTAGTGTCCTCCTTTTGTTCTCTTCTGTGTGGATCCAAGAGCGCAGAGTGAGCTCCAAGATGAACATTTCACATGCTTTGGCAAAAATAACAGGAGCCTCTGCTGAAATCATTCGTACATCTTCATCAGCTTTCATTATCTTCTTAATCCGAGCAAGTGGAAGGCTATGGTTCTTGAAGTCAGTTGTTTGTTCAATTTCATGCATTTGGTTAGTCCAGAACATCTGAAGCTGCTGTTGCTGCTGTTGGTGGTGGAAATGTTGGGCTTGCTGGTAGGTAAGCTGGTGGGGTGAATTAGAGAAGGTGGCTGGAGGCTGAGTTTGGGAGGGAATGGCTATGGAAGGAGTCCCAGAAGCCACCATTGGAGCAGTTTGGTAGGGAGTAGAGGCATAGGCCACCTGACCTGCACTAGCTGCTACTCCCATTACTGGTTGCTGCTGCTGCTGCTGGGACTGTTGCTGTTGAGTTTGTTCTGATTGGTCCATGGTTGCTTGTAGAGTTTCTTTTGCCCTCTTTCTAGGTATCTCTCGTCAGAATACTATAAAGGCAAAACGAAAAAGAATACATACTCAGGACTAATCACAAACTCAGAAATGTTGATGAGAAGCCAAAAAATGTCAGAAAAGGTTTAACTTCTAAAACATAATTCCTGCGATCAGACAGCCCGCCAACAGAATCTGAAGCCCATTTAAAATATTTCAAAATGTCTAATTTTTTACAGAAATGAAGGAAAAACAGAAGTGATTAGATTAATAACATCCCTAAGAGTCAATCTCATAATTGGTGAAATAAGTAAATCTTAATAATGACAAATTTCATATTCAGATTGGATCTCCTCAAACTTCCAACAGGAATATGATACCACATTATTAATTGATCATACAGGTTCTCTCTCCTTGCACAGAAATTGGCGACTCACAGTAAATGATTCTATGGCACAACAACCTGACGTAGACAAATTATTTGGATTCCCTATCCATCATTTGTCTTCTGATGGTGCACGCATCCATCCATCCTTGCCACTGAACATATCTGGTTATGCTTTTGCACCACAGATTTGTGTGCATATGTATGTGGGCAATAAGACTATAAGCAAGTCATTCATCCTTCTTTGCTTGTTTCACTATTCTATATCTAGTATACTGCTAGATAGTTGAGCTAATGAATACACATGATATAGAACCTTCTCCTAAGGGTGGTTAGTAGCATTACAAACCCAGTTCCAATCCTTAATTAACTAAATCATCCATCCAATTACCTACAAGTGTCCAGGAATCAACATTCATCTTAAACTTCAATACATGTATGAGAGTAGTACCTCACTTTGGAATACATGAGCATACAGTTTGGTGGTGTACCCTCCAAGTTTAATTGTAACAGCGTAACCATTTTTTTTCTAGCTTCACTGCTGTGACATATATAAATCATCCAGAAAAGTTTGCTCATGATAAGACACCTTTACTTAAAATTAGGTTTTCTTAATAAAATCAATCAATGGCTTCCTCTATTATCATAAATATAAATGTTTTGATGCCAGGTCTCTCTGCGTAATATAATTTCAAATCCTATCACTTTTGCACTACCTTAAAGAATGTCGAGCCTTGTGTTGTCATGTTTACTTCATTAGATTTCAAGACAAGTACACCCCCAGACTTTTACCTTGGATTGTGCATCAATACATGGAAAAAATTCAACAACATATGCACTTTTTGCTGCCCTCTCAATTTTGGGGTTCATCCAAATCCTTACCCCCCTACTAAATCATTATCTAGGGCGAGCTATTCCCTTTTACTGATGAAATATGTAGACACAGTATATCAAAGGCCATCACCCAGCTACTGTTCCATGAAAAAATGAGATCCTAGTGAGGAAATTGAGTCTTACCCTTCAGCATTTTTGCATGAAGTGACTGCTCTAAGAAATTGAACCATAACATTTGCAAATTCATGACTTCTACCATTGCAGCAAACAATGGCCCCATAAAGATGCATGCAACCAAACAACAAAATAAATCATGATAAGACCAAAAATAATGCATGCCATCTAACAAAATAAATTTTGTACAAGTCTCGCAATACAGAGAAACTGAAAACTTGAAAATTCTGAATATCTAAATATGTAAAAGAAAGAAATTGCAACTCCGATCAAGACAGACATAACTTCAATGACCTCTGATTCGGTTAAATCAACAATTTTACTTTCTCTTAAAACACCTCAAACCTCATTCATACATCATAAGTTGGGAAATTAACACAAGCACGACACATGCATGGACTGAACCAAACACATAAACATATCAGAACAACTCCGAAGAAGGAAGAATTCCAGAAAATCAACAAAAACCAAACACATCAACCTCATTCATCAAAGAATCTCAACCAACACACTTGCTTAAGATTCACTAGACAAATCAAAAATATCCCTTCAATTTTTCACCACTAAATCATCAACAATCAAGGAATACTCACCACTTACTTGGAACTAAAAAAAGAAAAAACTCATGCATGTCATACTGTTAATTGTTTGGCAGCATAGAAAGTGAAAGAAAATGCAATAAAAGACAGAAACTTTACGCTCTGTTAGAAATACAAAACATACTAAAAATCGAAACTTTCCTTTCAAATTTCTCAACTTTACTCACCAACCAAGCAGAAACTTAGATACAGCACAAACTTATGCCAGAAAAATCAGCAATTCAAGATAAATAAAAAGAAACCATTAATTAAAATCTTAACAAGAACATACCCATCAAATCTGTTAGCTGAATCTTCTTTGAGAGATCAAAAACCTATGAGAGGGGTTTTTTTAGAGAGAGAAAGGGAGTGAAGTTAAAAAGGAGGGAGCTTTTGAAAGTGTAGAAAGAGAGACTTCTAAGAGTCTGAATGTTGAGCCACGTGTTCGTCAATGAGAGTTCTGACTATCACAGAGGGCTTTTTAAGATCACACGTGGCTGAATATTAGTGAGTGTTTCATAAGTGAGAGGTGCTCAAGTGAATTACTGTGACGTTTGAGAAACAGACAGAGCACGTTGTCATGGTATTTTCGTAATAATAAGAAATTGTGAGGGTGTTCAGGGAAATTTTCTGTGTAACGTCACGCGGAGAGCGCGTGCCAATTAGTGGTGGAAGCCTGGAAGGGAAGAAGATGACCGACTAGTGCCTCATAATGTCTCTTCACGTGGTAAGAAGGAGGATTCGCTATGTTGCTCATATGATATGATGGTGATGGCTCAGTGGTAAGAATTTGAAATTAAAAAATTTGTTTTCTCTGTGGTTTCAGGTTTAAGTCCTATGGTTGCTCATATGATGGCTACTGGAGGCTTACGTGGTCGTTAACTTCAGAGCCCGTGGGATTAGTCGAGGTGCGCGCAAGCTGGCCCGGACACCCACGTTAAACTAAAAAAGGAGCATTCGCTTAATATCGGTAATATTTGTTATTTAGTTAAAATCAAAAGTAAATTAATTAATCTAAATAAAAATCAACCTAAAATTTATAAAAATTCATTGACTAAAAAACGAGACTCAAGATTTAATAAAAAAAAAGATGAGATAAATAATGTCACATGAGAAATAAATGAAAAAAAATAAAAATAGGTTATTGTAAACACATCAAAGTTCTGTTTTTTACGCAATTAATACTATTAGAAAGATATCGAAGAAATGATTCTAACTATACATTAAAAAACAACTAAACGAGATCGCAATTAACCCTAAATCAACCCCGAACAGAAACCCTAATCAATTACGATATCGTTTGATGTATGGTTACAATCATCTCATCGAGATTTTCTAAAGATACTGGATGTGTCAAAAGCAAAGCTCCAGTATATCTCTAGTAACCTATTATTTCATTTTCTTTCCTTCTATATTAGCTCATCTCCTCTCTCTTTCTTACAAATCTTGAATATTATCTTGGATATTGAATATTCATAAAATTACTTTTGTATATGTTAATTAATTTAAGCGAGATATAAATTTTAAAATAACCATTATTTAAATAATGATTGTGAACATGCATTTTATTTTCCCAATGCTTTTCTAACCTGTATCATTTTTTCAAAACTTTTTATCAAGATGTGTTAGAATGGTAAAAGACCCAAATTCCACCTCACGTGACCTTAAATTAGTCAGTCAAATATTCAAAAATTTATTTGAAAATATACTATTATAAGTGGATATTAGATAAGTAATTTGCACTATGTAATGTGCTGGATAAAAAAAAATATAAAAAAAAGGATATTCACATATTGCTAGAGTGTTTTAAAGGATATGGTTTCACTAAATCATATGATTACAAAAGGACAACGATAATAAACGAATAGAATTAAAAAATAAATTATAATGACCTGCAGAAAAAAAAACGCTTGCTAAAAAACAAAAAAAAATGTAAACAAAATCTAAAAATATAATGGAATAAAATAAATAAGTAAATGTATATATATTAAATTATCTAAAATGAAGTTTTATCTATTAAAATTTTGAGGCAAGACAATTTGTATTCCTGGTTAAGAATCATGTTTTTGGGCATGGATTAGGAATGAGCAATGAGTGAATTGTGAAAAAATTGAAGAAAACATATACTTCTCTTTGAATGGGTATTTTGGGCAAATTAATATGAATAATTCTGAAATTTTTATCCAAATTGACATGAAATTAGTGTTTAATTATGATATATAATGAAATAAATGATTGGATGAAGAATTAATTAAAAAAAAAACTAAATTGTTATATGATATGCTATACAAATCCATTGACCTTTTAGAATTACTAAATGATTCAATTGACATAAAAAATAACAAAATTAATTAATTAAACTAGTTGATCGTTTGATTGATCATTAGGAACACCAATGAAGGATCTGAATTAAGATTATTCGACCAACAGCTAGGTAATTCAAATAGACACGTTAACACTTTTATTTATTTATTTATTGATATGAATAATTCTTGATTTATTTAATTAAATATATACATAAGTTTTTTAATTTTTAATTTAGATTTTTATTGAAAAGTTTGCATATTTACTTAAAAAAAATATATTATTCAATCCGCCACGAAACACGAATAAAATAACTAGTTTTATGTAATTCCATCATCTTTATAAACTGCCGCGGCTCATCTCTTTTCACAAAATGACTTATTTTCTTCTTCTTCTTCTTCTTCTTTTCTTGGAAGCCTATATCTCCAATTCTTATTTTCCTGTTTTTGTTTTCTTCATCTTTTGTTATATCATCTTACTAAAAAAGAGAGCTCCATTTTCTACTCACAAAATTTCCAGGATCATAAAAGGCGCTCTGCTTTGTTACATTAGTAATCGAGTGCGTGCTCTTCACTTTGATATTTTAGCAATAGAGAACATGGAGGAAAACCCCGTGGTGTTCACTATAAAATTTCAGAATTGTGATGATTTGTTTTGAAGATAAAGAGATCCGACACCCACAAAGCACGTGCTTTTCA
>Ga0307510_10003730_pt1 | contig 17804 bp, 20 predicted proteins | sample 12_EM_MG_FD_207224 | JGI IMG/M metagenome (GOLD analysis project Ga0307510, IMG submission 207224) | Populus trichocarpa ectomycorrhiza microbial communities from riparian zone in the Pacific Northwest, United States - 12_EM | ecosystem: Host-associated > Plants > Roots > Unclassified | place...
GGCGCCGACCTCTATGTGCGTGACCATCATGGCAGGACCCCTTCCGAGGTGGCATCAATTTACGGGAAGCGAGATATCGTGCGGTTACTCTCTGAGTATCTTGCGAAGCCTGAAAAGGAATAGTGTCACCTTGTTGAGCCTACGGCTGCCTACAATCCGATTATAGGTTACACTTTTACACTATTACTTATTAATGGAGACATCGGAATCGTCGTATTAAAATGTGTTGAGCATGATCTTCGTAAAATAAATTACTAGGTTGCGTGTTTGTGCTATAAAATCCGATATGTGATAACTTACTAAGCACACTTCTGTAGGAAGGGATCGACCGCTTCATCATAAAACCTCGGACAGTCCGATGAAGGGCATGTCGTATCCGTACATCTTTTTCCCGCCAGATCCACACGCTGTCGCCCCCTCCATGAGCCTACACCGGGCCGATACGCAACATGCATGGCGGCAGCCGGTTAGCCGGTTAGCTGGTTAGCCGATGACACCCGGGCCCAACCCCTTCAAGTTCCACGTTTCCATCCATCGATATTCCAGGATCTTTACCCCTTCCCCTCCTCCCCACATCATGGGAGCACAAAACCTGAGCTGGCGTCGCAACGCTGGATCAAACCGCGATACAGTAATGCGCACGTATGTAGCCTGAGCTTCAATTGCGCCCACGAAGGCAAGCGGGAATGACTTTCCGTTGAGCAGTGGTTATCACAAGGCGCCTGACAGGGCGTCTATTAATTGCTGTTCAACGTCAACGCCCTACAGTTTGATGACTCGATCGCCATCATAGCCTCTGGGCCAGCTGCCTTATACAGGACAGTATGACACAATGCGCCTGCCGCTGATGCTACATCACACTGCCTTCGCCTTGGATAATTGGATTCGTGTACTCTGGAACGTTTCTAGAGTGCGAATGTGCGATCACGGAGGAAATGCCTCCCACTTTGGGTCCACCTCATCTATGACCACCGAGACTGGTCCCGGGTCCCGACGGGCTACAGCCAGCGCAGATAATACACCGGCAGTGCTATCTCACCGCCTCGCCTACTGCAGTACTGGATGGCTCCATATAATATACCATGCAATATATATATGTGGTACCATCTATTGCTGTGTACTGACACCATTACCCCAAGCACTCTGGTTATATTCTCCAAGTCCGAAGTCCCGCAAGTCATACCCCAGTCAGGATGGTCAACTTTCGCGATCCTGACGTTGTCGTATCCAACATCCGTACGTACGTCCTCTTGGGGTTGTCCTGGAGCTTTGTAAATATCTTTCAAAGGGACTGTTTTCAAGTTTTGGCACGCTGTAGACGGCCTATACCTGTGAGCCTTCCCCGAATCGGCATTTCGCCCCACCAGAGTTTCACGTACGCTAAACCCTCCGCTTCCAGTTGGGAGTTCTTCACCACTCTTGATTACGAGTGGAATATCTTCCGAGGACATCGCCCTTACCAGCGATCGATATGGGTCTGTAATGATATCAGCTTCTCTCGCATTTCGTCGCTTACCTGCAGCGCCGGACTTTCTCTGCCCTCCCCGACCGTCATGGCATAGATCTACTCCTTCACACGTGTGGCCACCCTCGTTGCTGTAATTCTTAACATTGGAGGTGTCAACATCGTGACTCCCATCAACTGTCAGGTACGCGGCGTGTCCCACCTCACATCCGCTCTCTGACCAGTCACCATCCCAAGGTTTGGGACTTATTCGAAGTCGTGAGCGTACCTACCAATATGCTCCTGTCTTCAAAGGTAGCTTAGCACGTAGTTTTGATTTCGTAGATCTTCGCCTACATGGCGTTCGTTGCTTCTTCGCTGCTGATTATGCTTCGCATGTACGTCAAACTTCAAGTCCTCTGTCACGAATGCTCTTCCGAGCGGCGCTCATTAAGGCTACCAGCATCGCCATATGGAACAAAAACAAAGTTGTTACGGCCATCGCAGTCGGTGTGTGGGTGACCGACATCGCGTTCCTCATCCGAGGTAATTAGACCTGCCCCCTCCGCCCAACATATATGATCTAGAATTCAGTTTACGGCCCTGCATTAGGTACCGTGCCGGTAAGCGATTAATTTCAACTATTTTGGACCTCTGGGTTTATTTTTTTATTGCAGCTCCGTTATACATGGGAACCAACCCAAGAAACCTGTATGGCGCTCAACCCTCAGAGTACCAAGCTCGTTACCATGGCTCCCCTCATGACCGATGTCAGCTTACTTACCATCATGCTTGTTGGACTGGTTCGTCTACGCAGTCATAGGGGCAGCGCATTCGGTCTGGGCCGCCTTCTATGGAAGCAGGTATGGTTCTCAACAATTATCATCTCCCTCAATTCACACGCTTTTCCTGTTTGTAAGGGTGTTGTTTGGCTCTTACTTGCTGTTGCGGAGGTCACACCAGTAGTGAGTCCGTTAGAGTTTCTTATGCCTCCTCTCTTCGCTCATCATTAAATATCGAGGTGTTCATTAATTTGAACCTGAATGGTAATATTCTTTTGTTGATGGGAAGAGTGTGAACTGAGCTCAATTCCCTGGGAATTTCAGGTGCTTTCGATCTTGTACGTTTCGTTTGATACACGTTGGAGACGTCGGCTGAATTGTAATGCCTATCAAACACAGATGTTCCAGATCCCCTCACTGATTGTCATGACTATTGCGGCGACGCGCATGCATCGCTCTCTGGTAGACTATGTCTCGGGTCCAACAAGCGCGTATGAAGGGCCCGTCCTTTCCTTTCTTCAGTGCTCACTGTGATCGGTGTTGTAGCGTACAGGTAAATCCCAGGAACTACTGTCGCTCAGCTTCGACTACGAACCAGATGCCGGCCACACGAATACCAGGAAATCAGCTGGAGGTGGCCGTTCACACCACCCACATGCAATATCCGCCATCCCAAACGAGCCTTTATGACTCGAACATTGGTATGCATTGGCAGCTGGGCGATGAACATCCCTCGCAAGACATCCATGACGACCTGGAGAGCAACATGTAGAATTGGACGCTATGTCATGTATCAGTATCGCGGAAGCAGAACTCGGGCCCCGTGCCTCCAGGTAATTGCATTACACTTTGCATATTAGGACTCAGCTTACAGCGCGCGATTCACTAGTACATAGACATAGTATTTTACTGAATGGACCAGTACCATTACTTTACAACCCTTCTTCTGCATCCGTTCCCTACCCTCGTTCATTGGCGTTGCGTACCTTTACATGGGCAATCCCATTGCCCGTCTTATACTCAGTAGCTATATTTTCAGCACCCTCAGTTTGTGCTCCATCTGCGCGTTTTCTGCGGTGCGCACGTTGTCTCTTATATTTGTTACCTTTCCCTGTACTCACTCCTTGTAGCTAATTTGCGGCCTTCTCAGGTGAATACAGACATACAGCTTGTGCTCTATCCGTGTATTTACTAAGCTAGTTTGCTTCCCTCTCAGGCCACAATTACCGCGCGCATTTCATGCACACTCACTTTCCTAATGGCATGTTTTCCACAATCAGTACTTTGACAGCATGAGCTCCTGCGCATCCTTCATAATGATAGACGCCGTTTCCAGCGTAGTATTAATGAGCGACATACCTATGACATCCGGTCTTTGTTGTGCGTTGACGGTGGACCCTGGTTACAGGCAAGCCGCCGCGGCTCTAAGTCAGATTATCAAATGGCTGGCGCAGACTCAAGACTAAGCCGTCAAGTGGGAGCGTGCAGTGAGGGCACAAGCAATATCAGCCTGATATGGAGCGCTGTCAGGAAAAACTTGTACTAGGAGTTGATATGAATATCGCTGGTTTGGAAGGGGGATAACTCGGAAGAGACTCTCCACATGACTCCGAGTGACGAATGATTCAGGTGTACATTATTCCAGTTTCAGAACAGAACAAGGCCAGCAAGGTAAAGAGTTCGATATCAGTATATGACCCACAGTGTCATGGAAGCGATAAGTTTTGAGTCGGCCGTCCACGTGGGCCTTTGCGCCAGTAGAGGGGTTTACATCGCTTTGATAGGCGGCCCTGGAGAGGGTCTTTTCTAATAAAAAAGTCGTCAACAGGAAGCGATTTGACAACTGAGCCACAGCCAGTGCGCATCCCGCTCCGTGTTACGGCAGCCATTCCTGAGTGACTCACCGCCCATGTTGTCAACATCACACAGGTGGTAAATGGATGACACCAGGGAGGCACTAAAGCAAGGAAGAAGGGGGCCTGAGGAATTTCCGCTAGGGGTATGTGGCTGCATCAGCAAAACAACAACGTGACTAGAGTGACTAGACTAGTGCCTCTAGTGCCTCTAGTCCTCTAGTTTTAAGAATAGATCTAGGGTGACTTAGCCGAATCTAGTTTGTGGGACTAGAGCTAGGGGCTTCTATTTTCCCGACTAAAGACAGATTATTCACTAGATCTAGTACAACTTTCTGGATCTATTTTTCGGGCTGGTTCTAGTTTTACACCGCTTTTTATAGTCTTATGGGTAGTTCTAGTCAATGAAATTATTATCCGCGGCACATTGCTGCGACTGCTCAAAGCGCTCATTCTGTCACACATCGTAGCGCGGCACCTGCCAGTGCCATGGTCATTGTAATCAAATCAAACACGTCGTTTATTATGCTATCCAAGCTATAAACCATTCTGTCCATTTTCGCCGACTCTGTGCTGGACTCCGATCTGCAAAACTACGAATACCTAGTCGCCCATTTTCGCCGGCTCCTGCTGGGCTCTGATCTGCAATGCTATAAACATCTACCATGTCCATTTTCGCCAACTCTGTGCTGGACTCTGCAAAGCTATCACACCGATGGATTATGGGGCAGTTTATCTTGGTAAACCGCAAGTGAGTTCCTGTTCTTATCCCCGGTTAAATGAAACCTACCAATCTATGATGAGGTGTGCATGTGGATACATAGAGTAGTCTTCGTCGTTGTCACGGTCACCAACCATCCCCTTCTCTGGTTGCGTCGGATCCTGGAAATAGATAGTGGCATGCATGTGGATCATGGCCCAATGCTGGGGTCCAAGGGTTGTGATTGTACTCTGGAGCGCGCGTGCTTTCTTTCCCCAAGGCCTCTCAACGAAGCCTTGGCCTGGAACACTATCGATATTTGGGTTAAGGTTGTGAATTGAAGACAGTTTATCCTCATAGAGCGACAGTGAGTGTTCGACCTAGGGATATTAATACGGGTAGAAAAGGAAAATATAGTGTGAACAACACACTGCTACTGTGGCAAGCGCAAGGCCGCCAATCTGAAGCCCATATCGATTCCCTGCTGCGGCGATCTTCTTGAGGTGTGAGGCATACGTTTTTGAAACAAGATACGAGCAGAAAATTCCGCGCCCGCTCTAGATGATAGCAAGCGATGTTAGTTATGACTCAGACCCTTGATCTGGAATGGACTCACTCCCGCACCGGCGCCGATATCCTTGTACACAAATCTAAGATCCTTCACCTCCTGTGTAGCGTGTCGTGACCGGTCCAAAGGAGTATTGATAGTTAAGATCTTGGAATTCCAATATGCAAGCACTACACCCCGTGCCGCCTTCTGCACCTGACTACGCCAGTTATGAAGAGCAATTCCAGCCTAAACAAGTATCTGCGTTATCAAGCGCTATCAGAGTTTAAGAAATAGCTCTTACCACTTTGACAACAACATGTTTGTCCTCTTCGTCCTCGAGGGCGACATTGGGGAAGACGCGCTTCCATATGACCTCAACTTCGATGGCCATTTTACCATTCGTACCAAACGGATCACTGGTGGACCCTGCCCAGGCATATAGCTGAGGCACATATACTTTTGTCCACTTTGTCTGGTATTCTGAGCCAGGAGGCAGGGGAAGGTCCAAATTCGTAGGGTTTGCCTTGCGAGTACGCCCCCTCTTATTGTTGGCGTTGCCACTCCCCATCTTATGTGAGGACGACATCGCGACAAGGTTCATGCCCATCTGAAGTACGGTAAGGTTAGTTACTGAATAAACAGTGCAACGCTCTTCTTACCTGTTGGGTCCTCTGCACTGGCGTTGGCGCAGCCACTGGGGGAAGGGAGGGCAATCCATAATATGGGTAGATTGGAACCGGCCGACTGGGTCTTACCATGTGTGCTTTAGGGGTAGTGGACTTGCTCAACCTTACTTTCTCTAGGGCCTCGGTGGGCTCATCATTGTTGAACTCGCCCAGAACCAGCGCACTGTTATCAGGGGTGCTACCTCCCTGATTGGCATTGGCTGCAGACCTGCCACGTTTCCGTGAAACTGCAGAAATATGTCACCAGAAGTTGCATGGCACAGGTCAAATAAGTACTTACTATCATTCACTTTTGCCTTCCAGTTTCCGCTGAGGCCCCCATAGGTTGCAAACGATCTCTTGATTCCAGTGGGCTTTGAGCCAGCTGACATGATAGACCCTTGACCCCGACTGGTAGGGATGAGCATCTCGGATGCCTTGCCCTTCTTCATCGTCTCTTCAAATTCACTGACCAGACGTCTCAGAGAACCCCTCTCACTGCTCTGTAAGCACCAGTTAACATACTGACTCCTGGATCCACCGTTTGAACACCTACCTGCGTTACCTTTGTGGATGGATAGTTCACCAACTCTGGCCCAACCACCAAGTCTGGCATGCCCACGTCTGGCATGACCAAGGATGCCATGCCGCCATCGGGGTTGATGTCCAGTTCCATCCCTGTGTAGCCTTCATCGTCGTCAAGTCCACGGAAGTCAAGAAGGTCTTCGTTGTTGCTACCAAGACCCACACTACCTTGCTCACTCATTACAAATTTGTCCATCCATTCGGGGGGTGGAGTGGCATCGTCCTCTTCATTCTCTATCTCATCTGGGTTGATTCTCGGACCTAGGCCAGGGGGAGCGGTGGCACAGCCCTCTTCGTTCTCTATCTCATCTGGGCTGGTTCTTGGATGTGGGCTAATGAAATCATTCAGTATCGCTGAAATCATCATTGATTTTCAGTAGCTTACACTGCGCTACCATGGGCTGTTTTGGTGTACTTCCAAGCCCTGACTGGAACTCGGTTTTCCAGTATCAATGCCGCAGTCGTCCGAGTTGCATTGGAGGAACAGTAGAGAAGATCGGGCCTACTGGCATGCGCTCGGATCACCTCCTCTTTGTGGTCAGCAGTTGCCTTCAGTCCAGCAATAGATGAGATAACAGCATGGCGCTCTCTGGCTGCTTCCTGTTTTGCAGCTTTGGCCTTGGCCTTATTGTCTTTAATTTGCTGTTTAGTACATTTCTTCTGTTTTGCCAACCATACAATGTCACCAGGGTGCGCATTGGTGTTGGATTGGCATGTGACAACTGGCATGGTGGGCAGCGATAATGGGTTGAGGGAGAGTGGAATGTTGGCTTGGTACAGCCAGATGAGGAAAAGTGGGATAAAATGCGTTGTCAAACTTCCAGCAGACAATGAATGTTGAACCCCTACGAGAAATCTGTTGACGCCATGTGACGAATTTCGACGTCATGCGGCTCACCAAATGCTGATCAGATAGCGTCGCTTGAAGTCAACTTGAGGCCAAAATACCGTTGTAAGCCGATGTCTTCTGATTCCTTCCCATGACCATTTCACGCCCGTTTTCATCAGAAAAATCCGTTCTCATTTGATGCTATCTGACTAAAGACAACCCATGGTCCATTCCCATATCCCCAGGCTCCCCTGGGCTGCTCCCGCCGCATCCACGGTCCACCAAGTCCATCAAGTCCACAGCCCACCAAATCCACCGCGTCAATCACATCTGAGTCCACACGCGTCCACCGCATCCACCGCACCCGCCACATCCGCCAGATACACCACATCTGCCATGTCTGCTGCATCCGCGCTCTTGACCACATTCCGTGAAAGGGGCTCTAGTTTGCCAAGATTAGTACAAGTTGCTTTACTTGGGTTTTATATATCTGGCCAAAGTTAGTATGAGAAAGTCTCCTGGAGCAGAACAAACGCCACCCACCTGCAACTTTTCCTTCTCTTGTTGAATGGAGTACAGTGCGGTGGATGGATGATGTCCAATTTGAGTACAACGATTCCATTGACAGTATCCATTACATTGGCCTGAAAGCAGCGCGTTCAGCAGGTATTTGTGACATGGAATTTATGGATGGATGTAGCATGTGATTGGGTTTGCGTCATCGGGATGACTGTCTCAGCCAGGGCACAAGTGGCTGCCGCTGTGGCCTCATTGTGATGGTCGCAGAGGTACTTGATCCATGATAGTTCTTGAACGTCGCTCCGTGTCACAACTATGTCCCTTTTGTTGTGGTCGTCATCATCATTGTCTGAGTTGGTCATGGAAGAAGCGCGGTATTCTGCGGAGAGCAGGGACATGTCAATTGTTATTCACTTTTTGTTAACAAGGTCATGACAGAGAAGGGGGGCGGAAGGTGAGGTGGGTGAGAACGGAGGACGGACACCATGCAAGGAGGACAGTTGGGAACGTGAAGAGCTCGAGCACAGCAGTTGTAGTCCTGCAAGTGAATATCAGTCTCTCGCACCGATGACAGAATTGGCATCGATCCCACATTGCTATCGCCGGCACTGCAAGGCGGATCCGTCGCGTCTGTGGACTCAGGGGCAATGTGTGTGAAGAGGTGATTGAGGAGGAGGGGTGTAGGTACTGCAGTCCCGCAACCCAACTTTACAGCAGCGTACACAACAAAGGCAAGGCCGTAAGAGTGCTCACCTGTCAGCCGCGACAACGGAATACAGCAGACGAATAACACAACTCACCTTGAGTACGTGTGACCCACAAATGCGCCGCCCTGCCGCTACAGTTTCTCCTGTTCCTGCCTCCGCTACCAACTGCGATCTCAGGATGGCTCTATCAAGGTACGCTGCAAGGTCAAGCGCGCATTCCCACATCTTGAGCCCACCCTCATACATGCCTGGGACGAGGTCCACAGTGCATTGACGAATGCAGCAGTCCGCTCATCATCAGGTCGGTCCAGGGCCAGGAGCTGGAAGCGTGCGTCAAAGAGGTCTTGTTGAACCAAATTATATTCTGCCCAGGACGCATTAGAATAAGTCACATAAACAAATAGGAGACTTACCCAAACCCAAACAATACCAACCCTATCTGCCAAGATCTTCTGGATACAGTGAAACCGGCGATGATATAAGCTACAAGTCGCACCAAGCTGAAGGCAGCCATCAATGCATATGATGGATGTTCCATGAAGAACCCATGGAAGCAAATGACAAAGATGAGCACCTGAGAAAAGATGGCGACCTGGCGGCCCAGTGCACGAATTCGGGATTGAGATGATGGCAAAGCTGAAAAGTCGAGAAGGGGTCAGGTTGATACATATCAAAGAACCACCACTATGCACCAGAGACATGTACAAAAAACTCCTGACTACAAGGATCTTGTTTTGGAGCATCTTGTGTCGCTTGGCCTTGTTGTGGTCTATGGGCACCACACTCAGCGTTGGGTTTTCAGTGCTCTTGTTGAGCTCCAAGAAGTCTATGTAGAGCATCGTAGCCAACATGTCCAAGACTGGCACGCTGGTAGCAAGGGTGTTGTTGGCATAAGTGGAGTTGTGGTGTCCGTCAGGCCAGCATATATGCCAGTATGGAATGCAGTTGACGCGGATGTTGTTGAGGCACACACAAGTCACAGTGGATTGAGTTCAAGTCGAAGTCACATTGAATTAGTACTAAAAGAAGGGAACTGAACAACATGGGTAACACTCTAAGGAGTCTAATCAACTTGTGCCCCTTAGAGTCAGTTTTTGCTGACATATGAGGAACGTTCTGATGAGGCTAATCAACTGGTACCCCTCAGCATCAGTTTTTGCTGACCAAGTCAGTAAACGTCAAACTACGCCACATAGCATCAACACATTTCTCATAGGGGTTGAACCTTTACATGAGTTGCTCATGCATTTGCAATAGAGAACCAGCAGCTTCTGTGTGCATTGGTTGTCTGTCAAATTGAGTTTGGATCCGTGAAAATATGTGTGTAGTTAGGAAAGAGAGCTTGGTGACTTCCTAGAATGATCCACCTCTCAGGACAAATGCATGCAGTTGAATATAAATAATTTTATTTAGCTTTGATGCCCCTGAATCTCGATGTTTAGCAATTTAGCATGTCGATCATTCGTCTGTAGGCGACAAGGTTAATCCACCCTGGGTGTTTCGATGCATTTGCTAGTTCAAGTATCGTTTTATTCTAGTTCTCCCCCTCCCTCTACTTTGTATTTTAAAACACTACCTTGTACAAATGGTGATATATGTACTTATTCACATAGTATGCCTTGAATGCATCCAAAGAATAACTGTGTCTAAAGCCAAGAGGGATTTTCTGCCTCCCATACATTGGGATTAGGTGTGCTGCACGCAGGAAACAGTCCAGATGGACAACAGTTCTGTCCCATCTCCCACATGTACGATCAGGGCGTACAACCCACATCCCTGTGACAGGGTCGCATCCCAACCTCTGAAACCACTCTACAAGCGCACAGGGATACTGCGCCCCATTGTAGGCAACAGAGAAGAATAAAACAATGCATACCACTGCCATACCACTCATCCCAGCCAACTCTTCATCCTCCACAATAAATGCACAATCACGTCGTGGTTCACCTCCTCGCCATGAAGGGGTTGAACGGATGCGCTCGCGTCGCATCCCACAGGAACCACTCATGTCGCCGGGTGCAAAGAATGTCGCAACTGCCGAGTGGAATACAGATGCAGCACCAAGGGGAGAAAGATCTTCCATGCGTGTGTCGGTCTGTTTTGCAAGGCAATCTTGTGTCATATGAATTAGATTCGGTTCACCTATATGAAATGAAAGGTATTCCAGGTCCCGCGGGTAGTTGCGTTCTTGAGACAATCAGACTGGGTTGATCACTGAAAGAAATCAACTTACCACAAGTGCAAGCCAAGGAAACATGCCCATCAACGTTCTCTTCATCAACAGGGCCTCCTTCATCATCATCCTCAGCTTCGACACCACAGATTTCTGCTTGATGAGGCCTTGAAATAAGCGAGACATTTCTCCCAGGAGTATGCCCAGCCAGTAGCATGCCGCGTGCAACAAAATCACTATGCATGGCAGCTAGTTTATCCAGGCACTGGTTAATGTTTAGCATTTGCCCTAGTGCCTGATATCTGTTAGAACGCCGCCATGGCTTCTTCACAGCTGTAATGTGGCGAGATTCTGTTATAGATGAGCATAGCCCGCCTGGAGCTCCAAAGTCTTCTATATGGTGGCGGTAGTGAAACAGTGCATGTTGCCTAGGAAGGGAGAAACCATTTGGCCAGACGCCAGAAGTCCGAAATATGTCACGCAGCCGCCAGAATTTTGCTAGCGCAGTATCAAAAGCATCCAGTGCATTCCTGTCGATTTCCTGTCATCAGGCAATGTAGCAAGCATCCAAGAACGCTGATAGACACATGACGATCTCATCTGGGACATACCCAACAATCGCAGGGATATAGATCTGCGAAACTTAGGCTCTACATTGGGTGATGTAAAGAGAGTGCACCTTCATCAATGCCTTGGAGTCGTCCCCTGTCCACTGCTTGAAACGCCTACCATCAGGAAATCGGCGGAGACCTGGAAAAGATGGCACCGCAGCAATTCTACAAACAAGTCAGCAATGGCTTTACTATGAGTTGTAAGAGCTGTACAGTGGACATACTGCCGATCTATGTCATCCAAGATGGCACCTGCATGACGCTCCCTATGCTGGATCACAAGATACTCACATATCCATGTTACGAGGTGATCCTTAAACGTTCCCTTGATAAGCTGGTGCAGTACATCTGGTGAGATCATTTGATAGATGTTGCCACATGGGAAGTCAGAGGTAAATGGCTGAGAATCCAATATCAGAGATGGATAACAGATAGGAATAACAATGAGATGACATACAACGATATTGTCATCGATCCCAAATTCGATCCACAATGTCCGAGAATCCAGGTTGTGCACCAAACCGTCCATGTAGGCTGGTGTGCGTGGGTCCGCGTGGACATCAAGATTGTCTGGGTAGGCTATACACCTGACAGTGCCATCAGATCGGAAACATGATTGTCTTTAGAGTACTCACTTAGGGCACCAGCCTTGCACGATGCCAGTGAGCAATACTTACTCTGGATAATCAGCAATGAATGCTACAAGGTCGTAAATTGTGGGGGTTGCCAATGGACAGATAGAGTGGGTGGTACTCTACATGCCCAGTCGCCACAGAGACTGTGGTCTTATCGCTCCCAAGGATGATGGGGCAATACATCGCTCCTTCGGTAGTTGGGTCGGATGCGAAGATCTCATTCTGTGCAGCATGAAGACTCATCCTCAATATCAAAGGGACTGAAATGCTTACAGAACGCCGCCAGGCAATATTTCCTGACATAACATTGTTCCATTGATGCTCCCCACGTCCGTCAAGGTCGATATAGGGACATAGATCAAATTGTCCATCAAAGTCTGGATTTGACAGCATCGCAGATACGACGGCTTCAGGATCGCGATACCAGACCTTGTAGTGTGCCTGCATCCAGCTAGGAGAGTGTTCATCGATGTCATCTGAGACCCCAGTTACAAGACATTGCCAGGGTATGTCCCCTAGAGTGGACAAGTCGATGGTAGCATACAAGTCCTGATGGTTCTCAAATGGCGCATACTGGGATGCATCGAATTCTTCGAACGAATCAGCCCAGAGATCAAGGAGGTCATTGATATTTGAGGCCGATAGCTCAGCGCGATGGTAAATCAGGTCAGCAACCTTGAATTCAACCTCAGTGCAGAAAGGAGTCCAGTCCCCCTGCAGGGGTGTTTCCCGGGGGGATGGTGGCATTTCCAGTGGCAAGAAATCACCACCTTGATTGCATGGAAGTGCTAATATTTTTGTTCAAGAGAAAGTGTGTGATTCAGCAACACGTCAGGTAATATACCACTGCTACATACCAGTTAGATGAGGATGTTTGATCTTTTCATTGATCGGGCAGTGATCATTGCCTGTTGGTGCAACTCCACCACCGTCGGAGGACTGGGAATCCTGCAATATATGATCAACGTTGACTGGCTGGCTGTTTGTGTTGAGGTGGATGGCACACATGTGATATGTGCGTCCATTTTGTCTCTTGAACGTTTGCGGGCAGCTGGGGTGGAGGCATGGTAGCTTGAACATCAAAGGTATCACAACGGCATGAAAACAGGGCAACCAAAGTTAGCCCTCAGTGAATGAGTGGAGAGCACCTTCATTTCGTGGCAGCATTGACACCAGAGACACGCGTCCTGTACAAAGAATTGGCAAACCACCTTGTGGCCACTTTCCCACCGGAATGACTCAGCGTGGTGGATCTGTGCCGTTCCATCAAGAGATCTAGTTGCTTATCGCTCAATGCATGATTCTCAGGGCCATCAATAATATCAATCTCCAATTATCAAGGTCTGGCTTTTCGGGCACTGGGTACGAAAATGCAACGACATGTACGAAAGGTCTGGGGCTTTCTACTGGTAGTCAAGGTTGTCAAGGTCAATAGAACTTACTCTACTTGTCGCCCTCACCCCTCCCACCCACATCAGTCCTTGTCCTCTCACCTCAGACTCTTAATCACAGCCATACCTACTACTAACTGCGCAACCCACCAGCAATCTGTGTACCGCTGATGCTGATGCTTGATCGAACTCCTGTGTCAGCAGTAATTGCATAAATACACCCTTGAACCGGTTCTCTGGCATCTTGATGACTGCCTGGCATGCCCCATGCAAGCTGACCCTATCCCACCTGAAAACACAAGAATCACCTTCAGTGACGACCTGGAGGTTACATCTGGTGAGTCTTATTACTTGTAGCGTTAGTAAATTGCATAAATACACCCTTAAACAGGTCCTCTGTCACATCGATGACCGGTCTAGCACCTTCAATGACAACTCAGAGGTTACATTCAGTGAGTCTAAGTCCTGTAGTGGCAGGAAATTGCATAAATACACCCTTGAACCAGTCCTCTGGTATGTTGATCATGTGGTTGTTATTTTATTTCACATTTCTCCTATTCGCCTCATGGTTTCCATGTGCAGGACGTCTATTGGACACAAATGAGCACCTGGCGTCAGTTACATTGGAAATTCTTTTGGATCCGTGACTCAAGACGCCGCACTTCCCTTCTTTCCCCACAACCACCACTGCCATCGCCTTTCCCAACGTCAACAATCCATCCATCCCCACAACCTGAAACGAAATGACCACACTCTTTTTACTGTTCAAAGTCCCCCTTCACTGGCTCCCATACACTATTCTGTTTGTCTCCCTCTTCCCTATTCTTGCGCAATGGCACAGTGCTGCCTAGTTGGATCAACTTGGTTCGTGACTTGGTGTGGCATCTGAAAGTGGTACGTAGTACTTTTGTCTCCGTTGAGTATGCTTTGTACTGACTTCCCATAGTCCATTCATATGGGTGCCCCCATTTAAGACGAAACAGGTTTCTCTTCAAGTTCAGAAGTACTCATTTCCGACATGTCTCTGCATGGCCCATCACCACAACCCACCTCTCGATTGCGCCTGAAAATATGGCCCATTATCACACATAGCCTCACCACTATCGTTTGAAACTACATTTGTGAATCCGTCTACCATTCAGCTCCTTCGACGTTATCTCACCACCATCATTTGACATTACATTCACAAACCCTTCTACCCTTCTGTTCCCCCAAGTGCCATGAACACATATATACCCTGATGTAGATAATTCCGCCTCCTGCTCATTGTGGAGTGCACATTCTATATCTCAGAATCTTAACTGGTGTTGTTCTTTATCTGAAATCTCCTGGCTGATTGGATGCGAACATGCTTAAAATCCAAGGAATGGAATTGGCCGGTCGGTGCTGGTCAGCTGTTGTTGAAGAAATCTGAACCAATGGACTTGGATTGGCCAGCTTGAGGATGAACAGAAGAGATGCCAGTTTCAACAACGCACGACTAGAGGGACTAGAAAGCCATCTTTATTTCTAGAAGTAGCTAGAGCTAGTATTGAACAATAGATTGACTAGAATACAAGGATCTGACTAGAGTCGCTAGAGCGACTAGATCTAGTCACTCTAGCGACTCTAGTCGCTCTAGCCGTTGTGATCTTGCTGATGTGTATACCGCAAGTAATCGGCTGGCATGGAACAAGAAAGGCGGCCATAAGTGATAAGACACGGTTGAAGAACGTGAGGTATAATTGGTCGCATGTGTCATCATACTGATCGTGTCGAAGTAGTCCGGCTCCTTTAAGGATGTAACCTGGAAATTGGGGACGTGTAGGTCCTCAATAAGGGAATCGCCGACTGCCAGTGGCACCCATCAGAAGAGTTTGTAGTTTGTGTTGGAATCCTTGCAAAAGGCAGGGTAAACTAGGATCTAGAAATCAGTTTACTGTGACGGAGTTGTGGCGCATAAGAGTGCAACATGCAAGCCGTTCGCGTGAAAAGATACCATGACAGATAGGGGCAACAATACGATGGAGTGATATCGGGACCGTCAGTTCCGGTTCCGGGAATCTCCGCTGCTCTCGGCACTGTCCGAATGTCCCCAGACACCATGCTCTCTGCGCGCAATTGCTGCTGAAATCAGGGTAACCGCGAAGATATATTTTGTGGGTAATTCTCCTTTCCTGTTGTGCGCCCACACTTTCGATTTTCACCAACTTATAAGCCATACTTACTGTCCTCCATTAGGGCGTTGCCATGCTACGAGCCGCACTCTCTTCCCTATCAACTGGCGAGCGCGTCCGAATCTCCACTCAACTTCGCTCTATAGCCCATCGAGAAGGCCCCTCCAACCACCGACCAGATATGAAACGAACTTGAACCGTCTTCCGCGCGTTTGTCGAGGATTCACATCACGTTGCCGCGTTGATACCCCCTCACCCATGGACCCCGTCTTTACCGGATAGACTGCACCCCCCAGAGGATTTGGTACGTGTCTCTGAAACGAGTCTGCTCGCATTGAAATGGCTGATTGTTGTGGACTGGGCCAGTGGTCGAACTTCTGCCGAGACACTTGAAGGCGTTGAAGACATGTTGGAATATGAGGAGGAAACGAGACTGGAAGTCAAAAACGGAGAGAAATGTAAACCCAAGGGTGGTTTTCATGACGGTCCTGCGCATAAATAGTACGTGCTCTCCCTGATGTACGTGGTGGAGAGCATCTCTCGCTTATGTTACTTGTGCATCCAGGTACAGTACACGTTCCCTGCTATCATTCTGACAGGCATCCTTGTTGTCATCAGGACTAGCTTATTGTGTAATGTGCTGTATTTTGATCGTCCCGGGAATACAAGGATTACAGTTGCTGCTTACACAAAGCACGCACCCCGATGTCCAGCCAGTGCGGCGTGCCTCTATCGGAACGCTCTGCGTGTCCACACCATTAGGCATGGCAAATGTCGTTCTTGGAAGCCCGCAGACGTTTGGGAATTCGATACAGTTTCCCATGACGACATAATACTTCCTTTTTTTGCTTGAGCAGCTTCATATGATGTCCAACGGTTTTTTTTTTGACTGATGCCGGCCAGGGGTTCTGGCCAAACCTGAGCCTGTGATCGATAAGCAATACCGGGGTCAAATAACTCGACAGGGGGCATCTCGCGGTTGTGGCGAGGTCGGTCTTCTTCCCTTTTACAGAAAAAGATAGGACAGGCCAGCTTGTCGTTTAACTGTATATGATTTACGCTGTCTGTCTCAACTTATCCAGACGTTTCGCCTCCGCAGATACCTACCTCTCTGCTCTGCTTACTGCGAATACGTTTCTTGCTTCACTGGTTGACATCGCCTTCCGAGCCCTTCAAGTTCCCGAACCCCCATTCCACCTTACCCAGTCTCCTCACCGTGCGCGGTCCACCTATTCCTAAACATCTTCATGCTGTCCGCGTGGTTCTCACACTGTACACGCTCTATCTTGGTCTGCGCGCACGGTTTTCCGCGCTCGTTCGGGCTGTTCTTTCAGCTCGGCAGATTGGCTCTCGGTCAACACGATTCCTTTGTAGAATTGCTTCAATTTCTCGTGGTGGCTCTCTCTAATCCTGTCCAACATGTAGTTTGAGAAATAGACATGTCAGCTACATCCGAACTTATGAGATGCATCCTGTGTTGTAGCCGTATTGAGCTGTACAATATCGACTAATACGTAACTCGCATAGCCCGGTATATATATTATCCATCCCGTAATCATAGCAGAGTCGCACCTAACAGTCTATCTTTCCAGCTATCCTCCTCACCATCATATCGATATCACGGGTACCCCTTGATCGAATCTATGACATGTGGAACGAACAAGGAGGAGAGAGATTTGGAAATATTGATAAGCCAGGTGAAAAGCTTTTCGAGTCAGAAGTTCGATAAATGAGAGTAGGAACAATCCCCTCGACTGGGTACTAGCTACACATGGCAAGAGGGAGTTGTCACCGGCCACCATGAGCAACATTCTCTCCTCGTCGCTGTAGGATGTGTTTGGTCGTAGATTATGTCACCTAAAGCAGCCGGGAGGAGGAGGATCGATGTGCAGAGGAATGGATGGAACAGGCAGTCCAGCGCCAATGACTGGCCGCGGCTTCGATTATAGGGCGTCTACGTATCGATTCGCGCGCTTCACCGCCCATCGGTACTATCAGTCACTAGTCACCGGTCATCATCCACGCTCACCACGAGACATAATGTCGAATGTTCCCTCCCCATCCACCTCACGCTCAAAAATCTTAATTCCATTTTCAACACTGCTCTTACAACCTACAAGAAGAAGACAGGGAAAGACATCACCTCACATCCTCTAGCAACAGAGCTTCAGTCCTGCGATTCTCCGGATGCGATACTCACTGTC
>Ga0307510_10003731_pt1 | contig 17802 bp, 26 predicted proteins | sample 12_EM_MG_FD_207224 | JGI IMG/M metagenome (GOLD analysis project Ga0307510, IMG submission 207224) | Populus trichocarpa ectomycorrhiza microbial communities from riparian zone in the Pacific Northwest, United States - 12_EM | ecosystem: Host-associated > Plants > Roots > Unclassified | place...
TCCAGTGTGAGCAAAATTGTTTCTGCATTCTCGGATGCTATCCCCTCTTTATAATCTGGACGCCTGGACAGCGCATCTGCCTTGTTAATTTTGCCAGGCTTGGGGATGATAACGTAGTCAAAAGTGCCGAGGAATAGGGACCACCGCGCTTGGCGATGTGTAAGCGTTTGTTTCATAGTGAAGTACTTGAGATTCGTGTGGTCCGAAAATATCTTTGTCTGGTGGGCACTGCCTTGGAGGTAATGACGGAAATGCTTGAGAGCATGAATGATAGCCAGGAGTTCTTTGTCGTGGATTTTGTAGTTGCGTTCGGCTGGCTGGAGGGACTTGGAGTAAAAAGTGACTGGGTGCGACCGTCCTAACGCGTTGTCTTGTTCTAGAATGGAGCCCATGGCATAGTCGCTAGCATCGGTAATCAAGGTGAATGGCTTGTCATAGTCCGGTAGGATTAAGACCGGCGCGGAGGTGAGTGCGTGCTGCAACGCAGTAAACATGGTTTCTTGTAAATGGGTCCATGCCCATGGTGTATCTTTCTTTGTAAGGTCGAAGAGAGGTCGTGCCAATGTGGAGTAGTCTTGCACAAAACGATGGTAAAAGTTGCAAAATCCTAGAAATTGCTGTATGTCTTTGACTTTCTTTGGTTTAGGCCAGTCTTGCACTGCCTTTAGTTTCATGGGGTCCATGCGTAGTTCGCCTTCAGAGATGATTAGTCCTAGGTATTCAACCGATGTCTGGTTGAAGGAGCATTTGGCGGGTCGAAGGTAGAGGTCCAACTTGAGTAAAAGTTGGAAAACTTGGTGCGTCCAGTAGACGAGTTCCATGATCGTGGTTGCGTAGATAAGGATGTCGTCGAGGTAGACGACTATGTGTCCTCCTTTGATTAATGGACCAAATTTGATGTCCATGAAGGTCTGGAATGTCGCGGGTGCATTGCATAGTCCGAAGGTCATGACTGTGGATTCGTATAATCCCATGGGTGTCTTGAAGGCCGTTTTCCATTCATCGCCTTCACGTACTCAGATATTATTATATCCCCATCGTATGTCTAGTTTGGTGAAGAATCGCACTCCCAATAGTTTGTCGACAAGTTCAGGGATCAGTGGGATTGGAGCCGCATTTTTAACCGTAATCGCATTCAGTGGGCGATAGTCCTGTACGGGTCGTAGTTTGCTATCTTTCTTGTTGATGAAAAAGAAAGAGCATGCATGGGGTGCTTTGGATTGACGGAGTGTGCCTCTTTTTAGGCCATCTTCGATGTAGTCTTTGAGGGCGACTTTCTTGATAGGTGTTAGTCGGTAAACTGTAGTTTTCTTCATTTCCATGCCTGGGATGAGGTCTATCTTGTGATCCCACAGCTGGTGCTTGGGTAGTCGCTGTGCTTCTTCGTCTGAGAAGACTTTGCCGTATTGACGGAATTCGGGGGGTATTTCGACGTTCTTTGGCTGTTCCGCTTTGGCTAGAGTAGTTGACACCGTAGTTCTTCCAACTACCAGTTCAGGGTAGTTAAGTGCATGCCAATTTGCACACATGTAAGACACCGTGGGTGAAACCACCAGTTCTGCTTGGATAGGAGCGTGCCGTGACACTGTCTTGGGGGGCACCGTGGATGTAACCACCGGTCCATGTCTTCGTGTAATCAACACTGTGGGCGAAACCACCGGTTCGTATTTAGCCATATTGCGCTGCAACGCAACTATGCTTGTCTTGGAGGGTGACATTGTGGGCAAAACCACCAATTCACTTATCATGTCATTGAATTCTCCGTGTAGATGGGCCATAATGCATTGTGTTGGATCTATGCCCTGGTAGTTGGTTTCAAGGAGATCATCGTAGTAGGCTTCCAATTCTTCTGTTGGAAGGAGCTGCACAAGTTCCAATGTTTCGTCCAGAATAGTCGGGTAACAAGAGGTGGGGCAGCGGTCGAGACGTAGTTGGTTCTTTGCCCAGTCTATCTGGGGGTTGTGTGCCCTGAACCAGTCGGTTCCTAGGAGTATGTCATGTCGTCCGATATTGGTTATGGCCATTTCTGTGGTTTCCTTGTGTTCTTCGCCCATCTCCATTTGCAGGATGGCAGTATGGCGGATTGGTCCTTGTTTATTCATGGTACCATCGACGTTTCTTGGGTAAATTGGTTTCGCGAGTGTAGTCGTGGGGATCTTGTGTGTGTTGATAAACGAGATATTACAGTAGACGCCTTCAGCTCCACTGTCGAGTATTGCATGAGCATCGATTTTTCTCCCGTGGCATACGATTCGAACTTTAACCCGAATTGACGGGGAATGTATATTTTGAATTGTATCTACTGGTACATGGGGAGTCCTGGGGGCTTGGAGATTTTGGAGATTGCTAGAATTACAACGGGATGGTGGTACAACTCTCACTGACGATGCAACAGGAGAGTGAGCTAAAAAGACGCGTGATTGATATGGGCCACATCGATGTTCAGGGGGTCTGTATTGAAGACGGATAGGGTCTTGAGAGTGGTGTCCATCAAGGTCATGTCAACGATAGGCGCAAAACGATTGGTGGACAGCTGGTTTGCTTCCACATTATCATGGATACTCATTTTATCCATGTCATCTTCCGGGGTAGAGTCCATTTGACGTAATGAGGTCCTGGGGCATTTGCCTAGGTTGCAATTGGTGGCGACGTGTCCTGGTTTGCCGCAGTACATGCAGAGTTTCTCTCTGAAGCGGCGTTCCCTTTCTTCGGGGGAGAGCTTTCCTCGACGAAACGAGGTTCCACGACTATGTCCTCGAAATTGACCGCGTCCGCGAGTAACGTTTATTTCTGCGGTAGGTTCTTCTTCTTCAATTGCTCGAATTCGAGGGGTAAAACGACCTCTTCCGCGTCCTCCTGCCATGGAGGGTATATAGGATCGTGGTGCGAACATGCGGAAGGAACGATCCAGGTCTTGAGCTTTGTCGACAAGATCTGGGAGTGTGGCTGGCTGGGGTGAAAGGGCAACTAGTTTCTGTTGGAGTGCCGAGTTAATGCATCGTCTGAATGCATACCTCTTGGTATTGTCATCAACGCCTGATCGTCGAGCGTGGTGGGTCCAATCTTGGTACCAGTCGTTAAATTCTTGGTTGCCCATGTACGTGTCATACATCCCTTTAATAGCTTCTTGTTGGACTTGGGGAGGGATGAATTGCTTCTGGAAAGCAGTTTGGAATTGGATCCATGTCCCGTAATTGGTTGGATTGGCTGCTAAAGCATCGGCGATGCAGTCGCTGGCCCAATCTCCTCCACAAGTACCAGCTTTGAAATTGGTCAATGCTGCTGGTACTTTCTTGTCGTCAGTATTGTAGACTGTGTCGTTCATTGTATAATAGTTGGCCAGGGTGTTCCAAAAAGCTTGGGCCTTTGTTGGGTTCCCATCATAGGGATCAGGGGTACTTCCCAAGAGTTTGGGAGTTGCGACGTTTCCTGCCATGATAACTGGGGTGGGGGTGGTGCTGGGGGACTAGGTGGTCTCTGTGGTGGGCCTGTTCTTCCCGAACGTGGCCTGTGAGGAGGGATCTGTGGTGGTATTCCCTTGGGGTTTCCTTTCAGTACAGGTGGTGTCTCTGGCTGGGGTGTGGCGGGTACTGGAGTGGCTTGCGAGGATCTCGAAGAGCTGGCAAGGGTCTGGGGTAAAGGTTCTTCCTTTGCTTTGCCTTTGGACACAGGTGGAGTAGGAAGTGAACTTTCTTCTGGTATTGAAAGTTTGGAGCTTCCAGGAAGTGTACTTGTTGGACGGGACAGGGTTTCTTGGGGACTTGGGGTACTAGGGCGACTGGTGAGTTTCTGGAGGGTAGCAACGATCCTTGTTTCAGCTTCTTGTAGTAAGTTGCTAACGTTGAGTGTGTCTTCGTCGGTGGAGGATTTACTGCGTGTGGATTCTTCGTCGGATTGGTCTGCGTTATCCGATTCTTCAGATTTATCGCTTTCTTCTTTTTCAAATTCCCCAGAGATAGAGGGCTTGGCTTCTTCTGCTTCAGAAGTACTAGGACTTTGGAAATGTACCTTCCGGTTGTTGAGGTACTTCCACTCGGAGTATAGTGTATCCCACTTGATTTGCTTGTTGTTGTAGGTAGCGGTTCGTTGTACAAAGTCGAAGTTTTCAACTTCATCAAGGTGTGAAACGAGGAATCGAAATTTCCTTGTGGTAAGTTCAGAGTTATCTGAAGTAAAGTTCCAGATAGTTCCTGCTCCTTTACACCAGATAGCGGGTTCTAGAAAATGGGCAAAAAGACACCTAGTGTCTTTATAGTCTGCAGCAAAGGCGTTAGTGGCGTAGACCAGTATATACGCCTGTTCTTCTTCTGTAAGTTCTAGTTGGTCTTCAGTTGGAAAGTTATCAAGGATAGTTTGCCAAGAGGTCATGCAAGGGTGACTGTATAACTGGGGTTATCCCAACTGTAGAAAATCATACACACTTTAACCAGACAGGGAGTTCTAGTATCACTATGATGGGTAATGCCTCTATAATCTTCTAGAATACCGTTGATTGTGATTGAAGTACGGTATTTCCAAAAGAACTTATTAAAGGCCCCGATATGCGGAGTGATAGTCTGTAACTCTGTCAAGGGGTGGCTAATATGTTTCTCAGTATGATTCTGTAGGAGGAACAAACAATGTTGTTTGAAGATGTGGAGCTCTGTGTGATTTCTTGTAGGGGCAGTGACGCCAAGGTAGATAACTTCTGGTAGGTAGATCTGTGATGTGGCTCCAACTAGATCGGAATTTCCTGAGACGCTGGTGTGATGACTATGGGGAGTAGGGGGCAGTGGTTGTTCGATTCTTGGTAACGCGTTATATGGTCTGTGTAGGACTTCTTGGATGTGATGTGTTACTGGTACCGTGAAAGGATTTGGAGGTGGGGTTGGTTCTCGATAAACTTGGGGAGAGGGAACGGGTTGGGGACGTCGGTCGACGAAATTCTGGGTATGGCGAAGTCTGTGTCTTCCTCTTTCGTTAGAGGGTATGAAGTGTCCTCGTTCCTGGGCTGGGGCTGAGTGATTTCTTCGGCTACGTGGACTGGCCAGATTGTCGGTTGTAATGGAGACCTTCTATAGGTCCTGTTCTGAAGAATCGGGGGTCCCAAAGGTGGATTCCAAGTGGGGTGGGGGGAGTTCCAGGGTGACGGCTATCGCAACGACAAAGGTCGATTCTGCAGAAACAAAGATCCGGGTTGTCGTTCGAAAAGGTAATCTCTCGGGCACGCCGATATACCGACTCAGGTGTGCTTGGGGGACTGGATTGAGGGGTACCAACCAGAGTGGGGGGTAATGTACTGTCCACGCTGTCGTGATACGATGAATCGAGTGTGAGAAGATCTGGTTCCAAGAGGATATGCTGGAAACGTTCCAGGTATTCGGTGTCTCTTCCCTGGTTATTTGGCTGGGTGATGGGGAGGGTGAAACCGGAAGGGGGATCGATGAGACTTGTGTGGGGGGTAAGGAGATCTGTGGTCCAGGCACGGTTGTTCCACTGATATGTAAGGATTCGTTCGTCGCTATAGACGAACTGGTATAAGTTAGTTGAAGTGAATTCTCCACTTGGGTTTGTCTGTAGTTGAATTTTGTTGAATTCCACTTCAACTTTGGTTTCCAACACATAAAATCTAGATAGAAATCTGATTCTATGTCCGGCTTGGATCTGCATGATAATTTCCGGTCTGTGTGACGGGATGAAGTAGTGCCAGAAAAAGGTTTCATCGTAGAACAAGGAGATCTGGGTGGCTGGGGATTGGTCGAAGTTATGGGTGCCAGAGAGTTGCCAATATGCAGTGCAACGTCTTGCTGCGTTAAGGATGTCAACAAGTTGGTAATCAATGTAATGATAGAAGCGTTGAGCGCTGAAGAGTCAACCAAAGGGGAGGATGTCTAAGAGATCTTGAGGAACCAAGTGATGTTCGCTCCAATATGTAAGTTGGACTTGTTCCTGGAGATTGGCGATTCTTGAGTAAGTTTGTCTTAAGATTTCTTCACGAAAGTTGGCCACTTAAGACAAACAAAAAGGAGACGAGTTTAAAACCTTTGATTTATTTTACACCGAATAAGTCCTTTGTAACTTACTAAAAAGTATTACAAAGGGTTTTCTGAGGGGGGTGTAATAGAATCAAAAGGTCGGGCGGGAACATGGGGGGTAGGTACAAAGCAGGAAAATTGGGGGTCCGTACGAAGCAAGTCCGTAATACGCATGCTCCAGTTAACAAAAAGAATCCCTTGCTCTGTGAAATGTAAGTGGCCGCAAAGGATGGCTGTACGACCGTCTAGGAAATCGTACGCAACAAGGGGGACAAGGGCTCCTTCAAAGTGAGCGAGCCAAAGGGGAGGGAAGCGAGAGAAAACAAAGTTAATCGAGTCCAAGAAAGTGGTCTTGATGTAGCCGAAAGGGAAGTTGGGGGACCACAGGTGCTTGCCTACTTTGGCACAAATGTGGACCGGGGGAAGGGTGCCGTCGGAGTGGACATGGATGGAGTGATGGGCGTCGGCGCGGAAGGGGGTGACGAAATATGGGGGTGCGTTGGTATCGAGGTCTTGGGCCCAGGGGATGTGGTTGAGGAATTGACTGTTGATGAGTTCCTCAGATGAAAACCAAATGTGACGACCCTGCTCGTAGTGGACCGTGTACTGATGAGGGTGGCCGTTGGCAGGGAGGCAAGGCGGGGCGGCGAAGAGGTACTCAAAGGGGCCGATGTCGACTGTCGGGTAAAATACCGGGAGAGGAGCGGGCGACGGCAGGGCGGGGGAAGCGACGGTGGCAACGGGTGCAGCGGTGATGGGTGGGGGGATGTTCTCGAGGGGAATGTCCTCAATTGAGACGTGGTTGACCAAGTCACCTGTGAGCTGAAAGTGGCTCCAACTATCTTGGGTGAGCGGGGGAAGGAGGGCGTCGAGTTCTGCTTGGGCGAGACGGACGATGTGGGCGGCAGTTTCTTCTCTGAGTTGTTCAAGATCGAACTCAGCGGCGGCGCGAAGTGCCTCCTCAGTGGGCTCGGGAGTAGGTGGTGATGGTGAGCGGACCACATAGGGGTCGATATCAATGGGGGTGGGTTTGAGGGTGTCCAGGTTGACGAGGGTGATGCCGGTGCTAGCAGACAAGGTGGAGTATTGTGGGGACTGTGGGATGTAAACGTCGTAGGGGCCGGGACCAGTGGGTGCGAGGAAGGGGAAGCCAGGGACAACGAACTTGTAGAGGAGCTCAGGACTGGTGGCAACGGTGGGCGACCAGGGGACAACAGGGGACAAGGTGGAGCTGGGGGGATACTGGAGACAGGGGCTTCCGGGACTTGGGTAATTCCAAGTGTTACGGGGACTGTTGAGGACGTTGTTGACGACCTCAAGGGCAGCGGCGGAGTTCTCCTGGTAGACGGCGTTCAAGTCGGACCAAGAGGCGACGGAGATGGAAGGGGAGGACACTTCCAAACAGTCAGCTTCAACTTTAAGAGACTGTTCTAATGTCGGGAACTCACTACTTTACGGGTAGCGAGACTCAACAACAGCACAGAGTTGAAGGTGACTGATCCAGAGGAGCAGCAGAGAGATGTTGAGGATAAAGAGACAGAAGGCGAGGAGAGGCGGGATGGAATAGACTGGGGAAGACGACAAGCGGAGTGCTGCTGACGATGAGGGAGCTTTGAAAGGCTCCAGTGTGGGGGATTGACAAGAGAACAGTCTGAGGACTGTTCACCTAAATTCGTAGGTCTTATATACTAATACAGGGTGGTCTGTGCGCAGTTTAGGGTAGGTATAATTACAGGTAACGGGGGACTGCGCAGTCGATGCGCAGTAACTGCGGATTATGTTATACATCTCGATTAGGGTCTAGCCCTAATGAGTCGCGTGTTCGTTGATCGAGTCGCGTCGCGTGTTCGTTGATTGTTTAGTGGACGCGTCTTGTTGATCGTTCCCACGATCTGCCACATGTTGATCAACGGGTTAGATGCGCGTCCAAAGCGCATCTTGTCATGTGACATTGTTGATGACCAGTTCCTTGATAGGTCATGTGTTATCTTCCCAGGGTCACAGGGTCGTAGGTTCCCAGGGTCACGTGCTGATAAGTCACGTGATATACGAGTGGCGAAGGGGTCACGTGATGAGTCACGTGTAGGGTCATGTGATATGTTCCCACGGTCACGTGGTGCTGGAGTTACGGGTTTGTAGCTGAGACTGGGGGGCGCGAGTACCGCTCACAACAGTGCCAGGGGAGGAGGATATCTGGGGATGCAAAGAGGTGGGAACAAATCGAGCATACAGCTTGGCTGTTGGCTCATTTCCATGATACGGGTCGCTTCCACTTGTGCCCTATGGTGGCAACAAGAGCATGAGAATGTTTCAAGTTAGAGTTTGGAAAGCACCTTACTGAAGTGGGGCCATGGGCTGTGGTCATCACAGAGGGCCTGGAAATCTTCTGGGCCTTTCTCCCCCATCAGATCTCCGTGCACAAGAAGAATATGGTGACTGCAAGGATGACAGAAATGACAACGGGGCTGACGGCGGCCCTTTGTATGCTATGAACTCCCCAAAGACAGACCAGTTGTCGTTGTCCTCCGCTCTCAACACCTGTAACTGTGACGCATGTGCCAATCTACATAGGCTTGATACAATGTGTTGTAATGCTGACGGCCACCGAACGGGTATTGCTATTGCTGCTGTCCCACCAGCACGCATTAAGTCCATGTCTGCGCAGGGGGAGGATGTCGTCTGGTGGCAGGGCAGCGCACGCATCCTGATACTGTTGTTGCTGCTACCACTGCATGGGTGTGGGCATGATAAGCCAGAGAGGGAAGACGGAGGCTCTGCAGGCAGAACTGGGACTGGTTGATGAGCAGAGCGTTGAGGTGTGAGGTTGGCGACAGGGCAGAAGTGGCTTTGCTGGCAGCGGTGGTGATGGAGAATGATGCATCAAGACGCAGGAGAAATCCTCAGTTTGATTTCCATGGATGTGGCCAGCAAAAGCCGCAGCTCATGTGAGTCGACTAGGTCAATGTATTTGCACTGTACATTCTCCCTTGGGCATATAAAAACCATCGTCAAGAGTCATTTCAAATTGTAGCATGAGATGAGAAGGAGTTTTGAAGTCAAAAGAGTGGCAGGATACCCAAAACAATACATAGCCAGCACAAAAGCCAGTAACTTGAGACTCAAACACAGTGTAATTCCCACCCATGCATAATGACCGAAGCGATGAAAATCATTAAGAGCACCTACCAGGACAGCACTGTCCATATCTAATTTTGTTTCTGTTGCAGTAGTTGATGTGAGGAGGAGAAGGGGTGGATTAGCACGTCATGGTGATAAAGCAGACACGTAAGTCAGCCCAAATATCTTGGATCTGGTCTTACTGTATGCACACATTAAATATAAACAACTCGAATGAACATGGCATTCACAGTGGTAGTAAAAGTAACAAAAATATGACCATCAATTGCCATCCTGATCGTAGTCAGTAAACGCACCCAACATGTTATCCACCGCCCTTTCAGGATCGTCCACAAGGAGAGTGGCAAGGTTGTGGGTTGGCCAGGACTCCTGGGACACAGAACCAAGCATGGCTGCTTCTGGTGTCGACCATCCATGCATAAAACTGAGCTGTTCCTTCTTGAGAGAAAATTTAAGTAACTGCAGGGCCTCCATAAGCATCACGCTCATCCTGTTCCGTTTGTTGGTATCTGTCTCCTTTGCTGATGAAAATACGCGCTCACAGGGAACAGATGTCACTTGGATCAGAAGATAGTCCATGGCGATCATATAGAGCATCGGATACTCATTCTTATTGGCCTATGCAACGACTGAGCCACAGTGACATTCAATGGAATGGATCTCACCTTCCAAAACCACAGGAGATCAGTCCCTTTAGCGGAGACCTCACCAGAGGCATATTTCTGGAACTCAGTTTTGACACTGGTATCCTGCGGCGAGGGCCTGGTGCTGGGCAGCATGGATTTTCCAGCTCTGAACCATGTTGGGCGCGACAACCCTCTAGTAGTTGGAGCAGGTTGGCCAGGGGCACGTGATGCTGGAGTCGCAGCAGTGGCAGTGCCCACTGACCTCAAGTTATGGTACTGGTGCATCTGCACAAGATATCATTGAGATACAGCCAAAACAATGGATTGCACTTACAAGCCCCAAAATGGCCTCCTTCGAATCCTGGATATATCGGTGTTCCCACTGTTCTTCGATCTGGGTGAATCATATGGAAGGATTGAGAACTGACAGACGAAGGTGGTGGTCAGCAGTAAATATGAAATAGTCAATTGGATGACTTATACATAGCAACGACATATGTTTTGTGTCGTCCATTCGAGTGTAATACTTGGTTCCCCAATCCACACCAATAGCCGTCCAGGGCTTGAGGACAGGGAAATACTCACCAAGTGTCTCCAAATCCATCATATATTCCTTGAGTGCAATGACACCATCTGACAAGACAGGCATGGATTCAGACAACAGACGCTGCTGGAATTGATGAGAGACCTGTCCCTGCGATAAGTGTCTGTAGGACCCAGATCAAGCAGCTAACTTACAGACAACACTTCTTCCAATCCCTCCAAGACTTCCCAATCCAGATCCGATAAGTTGTAGGACTTGTATTTCAAAAGGTCGCCTTGGAAATACACATTGATCGCCTATGTCAAATGCTCAGTTAAGCTCTAAGATTCGATCCCGGAACAAACCAACAGGTCTGAGTTGTCGTAGACACTCCAGCATCAGGTAAACCAAGTCCCATCTTGTCTTCACATCTTGCAGAAGTTCCAGCTGTGGGACCTGAACCACAAGGCGCTTGCCTTCGATGTCCTTCCCAATGAACCACTTGGCCTTGTTTCCTTCTTTGATAATATTGCAAAGGCCAGTCTTGTGTGGACCCAAGGTGCATAAGAAAGTAACAAGTTTTTGGGCACGCTTGAGAGGGTCACATTTGATGCCTGAAAACAAGTGTTGGTGCATAGGATCCCACCAATCATCAAAGGAGTCAGGTAGGTTTAATTGATCAGTATCGTCATCAAGGTCATCAAGGTTAGGGTCATCATCAAGATTAGGGTCATCATCAAGATCAGAGTCATCATCCAATCCTTCATCAGAGTTGCTGTTGTCTGCTCTATTGTTGGGCTTTGAGCGAGTTGCAACACTTGAACTGACAGGAACCTTGAGACGAGAGAGGTATGATTTGGAAGTAGATGTCATAGAGGCGACAATATGCAAGGAACATATGTTGATGATGTGTGCGTAGCAGTGCACACAATGGTTCAAGGGATCGAAGTTAATACTTGTTGCTGTCTTGTGTTCGCTCAGCAGAGACTGCAGTTCTTGCATGGTGGTGGCATTATTCTCAGCATTATCGAGTGTAATATGGCCGATCTGACAAGGAGTTAGGGATTCAGGCAAATAGAGAGCATAAAGAGTATGTACCTTGAGAGTGACATTCATGCAGTCAAAAATGTGTAGAATTGCCTCAGCCAAGTTGAACCCTGTGTGGTTCTTCCTGAGAAGATGGAATCCAATCAGTGATGCTTGAAGTCCAAGGCATCCAGTTGTGTCATCGCAAGAGATCCAGTGTGCCGTGACTGCTAAGAAGTCCAATTTATTCCTGCTTGACCAAGTGTCTGCAGTGAAACTAATTCAGCCACAAGATCACTATTGATGACAGTCAGTTTAATAGAGTGGGAAGACGAATTTTCAACATACAGAAAGGTCAAGTTTCAGCTCCTCAAAGTTCTGCTGCCAGCGACTGATAACAGACTCCCTTACTTTATCGCGATGAGGGATCTGGGCATCCTCAAGGGTTGCGCAGAGTACCATACACATTTGCCGAAATTCAGGGCATTCGATGACGTGAATCAACTGGAAGATGTGTGAGGGCGTGAAAGAATACAAGATAAATGGGTATACCTGATCGTCTGAAACTATGAAATGAACAAGATAATCCAAGAATGCCTGTGGAGAGTATGGTGGGACCAGTTGGACGGTTATATTAGCATTGTGAATAGAGGCATCCTCTGTGTGCGTCGAAGGCTTGTAAGGCCAGTCAAAATCCTCAATCACCTTATCGTACTCCTCTGGGTGTTTCTTGAGGAGATGCCTGCAAAGATTCATATTTCCAGTGCTCTTTGCATAGAAATAATTAGTTACACCGCTGGGAATGTCGTCCTTGTCAGAACCGTAGCTTTTGCTGCCAGTTCATTAGAAGATGGAGTTGTGATCAGAAATGCTGTACTCACACGCATAGCTTACAAGCTCTCTGCACCTTTTCAATGCTCTTGGTGGCCTCTGGGAATTTGAGCACAACGAAGAAATGAAGTATATCATGGGCCACATTAGTGCCACTAGATCGTGAAGGAATGGTGATTGTGTCTGGATTGGGACTGGTGTTTTGGGTAACATGCTCAGATGCGCCATCTGGTGCATCAGTATCAGATGGATCCAATACATCTTTGTCACCTTGCAGATCAAATTTCTTGCTGCTGGAGATTGGGTCAAGCTGACAAGTGGCAGCCTAATTTGCTTGGTAAGTTCCAATGTGAATCGAGGGCCCAGGAGCTTACCTTCGATCGGCTTCGAGATGGAGCAACCTGATGTGCTTTTGAGGTGCGAGAACCACATCCTTGAGCTGCAGTATTTGGTGCTCTGCGCCCTGGAGCCTCATGCGCAGCCAGCGGCTGTTCAGGGATCTGTTTCGTCTTGTTTGATGAGTGTTGAGACATAGGTGGAAAGGCAACAACTGCAGATGGGACAGGGGAAAATGTGTCCCCTTTAAAGGTGAAGAAAGCGCTCATCACGCTTCATCAGGTCAAAGTCAGATGGAAGCAGCATTGGGTTACGTCCATGACTGAGAGAAGAGCGTGCTGTGTGGTAAACAGGGGTAACGAATGGGAGACATATGCAAGAGGGATGGGTTATCAAGAAGAGAAGTTGAGCGGGGGAGCTTGACATGATGACTCAGACTGCCAAGGCACGCACACTTTTCATGACCTAATGCAACATGAGGCTCAATTTATTCACTGTACAGTATGATGTCAAATACATGCACCCAGGACAGCGCTAGAGACAATAGACATGATATGCGACAAGATACAACATGTAAGGAGACAACATGCAATATGTAAAGACAAAGATCTGGACCTCCAGGGTCCAGACAGCTTTGCTGTCAGCTCAGCTGTATATAGTATTTACTGCCACATATCAGCCTCACCATTGTAGCACCAACAGTTAGTCCACACCGTGAGTTCGAGGAAGAAGAAGGGAAGGAATAGAATCGATGTCGCGCCCTAAGCTGAGGACGCATGACAGAGCAGATGGGGGTGGTGGATTGGCAGGTATTAGTCGTGCGAGCACCGGAGGGCTCGTTTGATTGTGGAACAATCTAAAGATGGTTAGTAATTGATAAGAATGCAAAATGTATGGGCAGCGCGTGGTGTCATCAATTGACAGCAAGCAATGTCGTTTTGAGTAGATTTAGACAGAAAAGAGAAAGGAGAATTCGCATACAAGAGGAAATGGGGAAACAAGGCCACAATTGCCTGCTGTGATCTGATCAATCCTCTTCAGCAAGGCCAGGTGACGTGTATTGTATAGGGCAAGGTTAATGCAATAACGACAGGTATGCTATGGGTATTTGTGAGTAAAAGGGGAAAAGAAAGGAATGGAAGCAAGGTGACAAGGCGAAGGGTGCGTTGTTGTTTGCTGGTTTGCAGCAATGATGGTGAGCAATCTGAGTGTCTTCAGCATGGAACTAGAACACAAAGGTCTTGGCAAGGCAAGATAACGATGGCTGACAAGGCAGTAGGGACAACACTGTAGATGTGATGACACTGAGCAGGGGTGATGGAGTCATGTTGTGAACGTGTTGGATTCGGTGGTTAGCAGTGTCACACTCTACACGCAGAGTAAGCAAGAAGAAGGGAAACAAAACAAACCTCTACTGCTGGCAACAGGCCACACAGCATTGTATGTGATAAAAGAGGTGTCTGATGTTGAGAAAAATTGTCACAAGGTGCACAATGTTGAGTCCCCAGGAATGGAATCATGCTATGCAGTGGAGTTGTCCCAGGCTTGTCCTGGGGTGTTACATCGGCGCTGCAATCAATGAGGAACCGTGGCTTTGGCGTTGCAATTGAGTCCATGTGTGAAGGTGAGGATGAGGGCAAGGGCAAGAGTGACGTTGGCGAGGAAGGCAGTGGCGGTGCGAGGGGCAGTGGCAGTGACAGTGTTGGCAAGGAAAGCAATGACAGTGGCGGCAGTGACAAGGGCGGCAAAGGCAATGATGATGGCAAAGGTGGCAATGGCGGCATTGACAAGGGCAGTGGTGACGGAGGCAAAGGCAGCGAGGTCAAGAACAAGGATTTGAGGTGCGTGAACAAGGGTGTTTGCTGTGTAGTTGGAATGGAGAGGGAACTTGGAGGTGAGGGCGATATGATAACGATAACGGACGTCATGTGAGGGACGAGGGGCTTGAGGCCTTTGAGGGCTTGCTTTACAGCCATTGGAGGGTGAATCAAGGTCTTTGATGGTACAGTAACAGGACCTGTACGATATGGCCATAAAGCTGTAATATATGGTATGGTGTGCAGCCCTAGTCAGCTGATGCAACATGGGTGATCTGCAAGTCTTCGGCCAAGAGAACTTTGTGCATGGCAAGTGGGCGGCTTGCAGCAGCTTCAATCCGTTGATGTTAACAACAGGGGTGGAAAATGGGAGGAATAAGAGGGGCAAGGGTGATACAATGATGCAGCACAAGTGGACAAGAGACAGAGTAGACACTTGGTAGGCTTGGGCAGTTCTGAGGAGGATAGACATCATCTGAAGTTAGATGTGCCAGCCACATTAGCTGAACTTTAGCCAGCTCAGCGGAGCCAACTAAATTTGCAGCTGTGATTGCCAGTAGCTCAGCTCAGCTGGAATTGGCACCGACTCTGGCTCTGGCTTTAGCCAAAGACAGGCCAGAGCCACTGACACACTAATACAGTCAGTTAGGCTAAATATAGTAAGCCAAGTCACATGTCAGGGAACAGTCACTGGGTCTGGCACCTGACTGGTCAGGTGCACAATAAGTCACATGGTATCATGTGACAGGTCACATGCCTGGTCACATGAGAAGTCTAAGTTTAAGATTGGGTGGTTAGTCATGGGCTTGTGGGAGCGGTCACGTGCTCCCCAGTCATGTGGCACCAAGTCAGGTGCCCAAGTCAGGTGATAGGTTAGGTAATTGGTCAGGTGATGAGATGTGAGAGATAGTGATAAGATGGAAAAATGGCATCTGGACACTACACTCTTCCTCCTCAACGTCTCTTTGCTGCTCCTTTGGATCAGTCATCTTCAACTCTGTGCCCTTGTCGAGTCTTGCTACCCATAAAGTAGTGAGTTCCTGACATTAGAACAGTCTCTTAAAGTTGAAGCTGACTGTTTGGAAGTGTCCTCACCTTCCCTCTCCGTTGCCTCTTGGTCTGACTTGAATGCTGTCCACCAGGAGAACTCCACCGCCGCCCTTAAGGTCATCAACAACATCCTCAACAGTCCTCACAACACTTGGAATTACCCAAGTCCTGGAAGCCCCTATCTCCAGTACCCCCCCAGCTCTACGTTGTCCCCCATTGTCCCCTGGTCGCCCACCGTTGCTTCCAGTCCCGAACTCTGCTTCGAGTTCGTCATCCCTGGCTTCCCCTTCCTTGAACCCACTGGCCCTGTGCCCTACAATGTCTACATTCCCCAGTCCCCCCAGTACTCCACCTCGTTTGCCGACACCAGCATTACCCTTGTTGACCCGGACACCCTTGAGCCCACCCCCATCAATCCCAATCCCTACGTCGTCTGCTCCCCATCCCTGCTCACTCCTGCACCCACTGTCAAAGCCCTTCATGCTGCTGCCAAGTTCGACCTTGAACAACTTGGAGAAGAAACCACTGCCCATGTCGTCCATCTTGCTCAAGCCGAGCTTGACTCCCTCCTTCCCCCACTCACCCAAGACAGCTGGTCTCACCTCCAGCTTACCGGCGACATCACTAACCATGTCTCGACCAAGGACATTCCCATTGAGAACATTCCCCCGCCCATCATTGAAGCCCCATCACCACCATCACTTCCCCCGCCCCACCATCACCCATTGCTCAACATCTCCCCATATTTTTTCCTATGGTTGACATCTCCCCCTTTGAGTATCTCTTCGCTGCCCCGCCTTGCCTCCCTGCCAATGGTCACCCTCACCAGTACACCGTTCACTACAAGCAAGACTGCCACATCTGGTTCTCATCAGAGGAACTCGTCAACAGCCAGTTCCTGGACTACATTCCCTGGGCCCAGAACCTTGACACCACCACACCCCCATTCTTCGTCACCCCTTTCCGTGCCAACACCCATCACTCCATCAACGTCCACTCCGATGGCACCCTCCCCCCGGTCCACATCTGTGCCAAAGTAGGCAAGCACCCATGGTCCCCCAACTTCCCTTTCGGTTATATTGAGACCACCTTTTTGGACTCAATTAAGTTTGTTTTCTCTTGCTTCCCTCCCCTTTGGCTCTCTCATTTTGAAGGCACCCTTGTCCCCCTTGTTGCCTACAACTTTTTAGACAGTCATACAGCCATCCTTTGTGGTCACTTACACTTCACAGATCAAGGGATTCTTTTTGTTAACCGGAGCACACGTATTACGGACATGCTTTGCACAGACCCCCAATTTTCTTGTTTCATACCCACTCCTCATGTCCCAGCTAAACTGTTCAATTTCATAACACCCCCCTCTGAAAACCCTTTGTAATAATTTACTTTTAAGTAAGTTACAAAGGACTTGTATTTGGTGTTAATAAATCAAAGGTTTTAACTTGCTCTCTTTTCGTTTGTCTTATGTGGCAAATTTTCGTGAAGAAATCTTAAGACAAACTTATTCAAGAATCGCCAACCTCCAGGAACAAGTCCAACTTGCTTATTGGAGTGAACATCACTTAGTCCCTCAAGATCTCTTAGACATCCTCCCCTTTGGTTGTCTTTTCAGCACTCAACGCTTCTATCATTACATCAATTATCAACTTGTCGACATCCTTAACACAGCGAGACGTTGCACTGCATACTGGCAACTCTCTGGCACTCATAACTTTGACCAATCCCCAGCCACCCAAATCTCCTTGTTCTACAATGAAACCTTCTTCTGGCACTACTTCGTCCCATCACACAGGCCGGAAATCATCACACAGATCCAAGCTGGACACAGAATCAGATTTCTATCTAGATTTCATGTGTCAGAAACCAAAGTTGAAGTGGAATTTAATGAAATTCAACTACAGACAAACCCAAGCGGAGAATTCACTTCAACTAACTTGTACCAGTTCATCTACAGCGACGAACAAATCCTTACATATCAGTGGAACAACTGTGCCTGGACCACAGATCTCCTTACCCCACACACAAGTCTTATCAATCCCCCTTCCCATTTCACCCTCCCTATCACCCAGCCAAATACCCAGGGAAGAGACACCGAATACCTCGAATGTTTCCAGCATATCCTCTTGGAACCAGACCTTCTCACGCTCAGTTCATCCTATCATGACAGCATGGACAGTACTTTACCCCCCACTTTGGTTGGTACCCCTCAATCCAGTCCCCCAAGCACACCTGAGTTGGTATATCAGCATGCCTGAGAGATCACCTTTTTGAACGACAACCCGGATCTTTGTTTCTGCAGAATTGACCTTTGTCCTTGTTACGCACGGACTCTGCGTATTTGTAAGGACTGCGACGAGTACTTACGGGTAAGCGTTTAGAGTCTACCTTTAGTTATAAAGGTCGCACAGTTACGTTAGTGCAAAGCTAAGTTAAGACTAACT
>Ga0307510_10003732_pt1 | contig 17801 bp, 11 predicted proteins | sample 12_EM_MG_FD_207224 | JGI IMG/M metagenome (GOLD analysis project Ga0307510, IMG submission 207224) | Populus trichocarpa ectomycorrhiza microbial communities from riparian zone in the Pacific Northwest, United States - 12_EM | ecosystem: Host-associated > Plants > Roots > Unclassified | place...
AAAAATATAATTTTGAAAAATAAAAAAATAAAATAGAAAAACTATGTGGAAAAACATCAAAGCAATCCACAGTATTTTCAAGAAAAAATTACAAAGTAAAAATTTTAACCAGGTCAATATTTAAAAAATAAAATCAACAAAAATAATTTTGGAAAAAAAAAATAATAAAAAAAAATTAGAAAAGTTGAAAAAAAAGTTGAAAAAAAAAGAAAAAAAACAAAAAAAAAAAGGGAAAAGTTAGAAAAGTTACAAACAAAAAAAAAGAAAAAGAAAAATGAGAAAGAATGACTGTGGATTACTGTTGTAATCCACAGTGAAATGTGTGTGGGAAAACAGTGATTCCCTCACACCATTTAGATTATGTTTTAATCTATATTATCAGATATTTAATATTAGACCTGGCTGTAGTTCTCTTTAGCCTAACAATTATTATTTTTCATGGATGTTATTTTTATTCCGGTAAAAAAATAATACCTTATTCATAAACAAAAATCGCCCGCAGCAAAGCGCGGGCAGTCAATCTAGTAAATAACTATAACGGAGTTTAGAAACTGGAAAGCATCAAATCCGAATTCAGTCTCAAATCCAAAAAAATAAAATGGAATCGAAAGAGAAAAAATAAATAAATAAATAGAGTGTTTAATTTAAATGGGTACTGTTATTGTTGTCGTAGTAGTAAGGGTAGATCTCAGAGTTTGGAGTTAAAATGCAGCCGAATCTGTTCCCATTCGGTAGCGTATTCGGGAACCCGTTTTTGTTAAATGCTGATTTAGGAGAAGAAGGTGTTCGTTTTGGATTTGAGAGTTCTAGATTGTTCTTTTTGGTCCCCTTTTTGTTGTTGCAAGGCGGAGGCGGAGGCGGAGGCGGAGGAGGAGACAGCGGCGGAATGGATTTATCAAAAGTTGGCGAGAAGATTTTGAGCTCTGTTCGCTCTGCTAGATCTCTTGGTCTTTTGCCTCCCACCGTTGATCGCCCGGAGGTATGTATATATGTAGCGTTATTATTATTATTATTATTTTTTAAATTAATGCTGTTTGCATTTGCTAATTTGATTAATTAATACTAATTCTAAGTTCAATGTTTTTGATTTAATAGCGATTTGTGAACCCTAGCAAATGCAATCTTGAACTTTGTAAAAGAATAAAAACAAGTAGGAATTTTTTTATAGGAAGAAAGCTTGTTAACCTGACACGTGTGTCCAGTTCCTCTTAGTGGAATTGAATGGGGCATTGCTAAACTTCCTATTAGTAAATTGGGGTTGGCAGGCAAATGTCTCATCCTTTTGACTGGTATTTACTGGATCCATGGTGGAGAGAGATATTGTTAGACGTGGAAGGTCATTGTTGCCAAATTTTGGGTGGAGCCTGATGTGAGTAATGGAGATTTATCAGAAATGGTTGAAAGACTTTATGCTGCCTCTGAGGCTTGATGTGAGCAGTGGAAATTTTGCTCTTTTAGGTTGATTCTTGGTGTGGCATGTCACTAGCAGAGGACTGATTCTCCAGTCTTCTTGTTTGTTAGGGATCTGAGTTATTTTTGGGTCTACTTGTTAGTTAATGATATTAATGTTTTTATAGTTAATTCTAAAAGTAGCTAGTGCTGTTCATGGGAGTACTTTCTATTCAAAATGCCAAGATTGGGATTTTGGAATTCATGCTACTTCTCTTGTCATGCTTTTGATGCATTGGAGATTCATGAAAAAGATGGTGTTCATTGGAGGTAGTCTTGAAATGGCTGTTTTAATCATGCTCTTGTCACAGGAGTTTTTTTTTTATTTGGGGGGCGGGGGGTGTGCTGGGGGTTGACAGCACTGCCTTTTGATGGAAGCTATTTGGAAATTGGAAGGCAGTTGCTCCTTCCAAGCTTGTTTTTTCCCCTTCTCTTCTTTTTTGTTCTTTTTAGGAACTGGTGTTTCGGAGTGTGTTGACCACTGACAATCTTGGAAAAAGGGATGAAATCTTGATCAGTAGAATTTTCCTTTATAAAAGTGTAGCTGAATGGATCTTTACCATTTTTACTTTAATGCTGTGGGAGCATGTTTTGAAGGACATGGGTTCTTTGGATGCTTATAAGGTTAGTCAAAGTATGGAAATGGAGATGTATCCACTTCTGTACTGATTACAGCGTAGTTTTGATCTGATTCCTCTAGTTATTTTCTGACTATTGTGCGAGGAGCCTGATAGAAAGTCTTCAGATCTTTGGAACAGGAGTTTATGGGTTCTATCTAGTAGTTTTCATATTGAAAAAAAACAGTAGAGAAAGAAAAGTGAAAGTAATAGGGACCTGGTTGAATGCTAGTGGTAAAGGTCTATTTCTCTCTCTGTCTTTCAACTTTTCCTTAACCAACTCTCCTGTGGAAGTCTGGTGGCAAATTGGTAAAACTCTGAATTTTCTGCATCAATGGTTATTCAACATGTATTGTAAACACCCATCCAGTAGCCCCAATTACGATTATGAGCTAGAGCTATACCGTTGAAAATTCCCTCTTTCATTCAAAGATATACAATTGTTTATGACATGAATCTTTAGTTTCTGAGATTTAGTGCCACATCACCAGTAAGAGGCTTCTTTGGTTCAATCTTGAGCTGGTCATTAAATTTTACTCCAGCGAGTGATTGGCTTTCCATCTCTCGAACTGCTCACATAGACTATTATTTTTTTGGAACAGATATAGTAACAGTCTCTGTCATTTACTTATCCTCACTGTTAATCTGGAGTTCTTTCATTCAGATTGCTAAAGCTGTGCAAATTCATACTTACGCATGGCTTAACTCTTAGCTGGTGTGACTCTCATGCACAGGGTTGTGGAGATTACTTAGGCAGATTTTGATTCTCATTTCCCTTTCAGGTTCCAGCCCGAGCTGCAGCAGCTGCTGCTGTTGCTCGTGTGCTTGCAGGAATGCCTCCTCATCAGCGGTTTAATCTTCCTTCAAGTTCTGAAGAACTACGATCAATATACGGAAGCAGAATACAAGGTCACATGGTGGAGGAGCTGGAGGAAGACTTCTATGAAGAGGTTTCTACTTGCTTTTAATTTTATCCTGTTTTTATGTGGTATGTCAATAATGTTTTCTTGAAAATGGTTTATCTGTTTGAGAATGCTTTCTATAGTTTATTCTTAGCAAAAGACTTATTGGTAGAACATCACAAGTTATTTTACTTCGCATTTTCATGATGTGCTTTCATTTTTTTTTTTTATATTTGTGATAGAGTGTAATCAATCATGGTATTAAATGCTCAAACTATTGGCTAGTCTAGTAATTTCCTAAAACCAGGAGGTCTTTGTAATATTCCCTTGGTTCAAAAGCAAAACACAATTATGTCTAGTTGAATCTTTTGAAAAAATCACTTTATTACCTGGGAAAATTTAACAGCAATTTGGTAAATGCTGATCAAATCACTTTTATTACTTAGGACAATTTAACGGCAATTTGTAAATGCTGGTCAAACAAGTCATCAATTCATTGTCCATAAGTGCTGTTAGAATTTCTGTTAGGACCACATAACCTGGCTCATTTTATTTCTCCCTTCTCTTTTAATCTAATGTCAGAAGATAATTGTCAAGTAAACAATTGCATGACTTACGATTGAGAAGAGCACAATTGGAAGGAAAACAATTGAATTTCTTGCTGCATCGAGACACTATTGAAATGTTGAAAAAAAAAATTGTCACACAATAATTCATCACTTGTAAGACTTTGAACCCCGAAGCTTCAAAACTTCTCATTTTTCCAACCACTGGAATCACATTTATTGTTTGGTTATAAACAAGCTAAAGGAACCTTCTCTTTCCTTGTGTATCACTTTTTATAGCAAACTTGCGGAACTTTTTAAGCACATCATAGACTGCAATAACTGCCTGATAAAAAAATACCACTTCAAACTTAGAGCTTTTAGAGGCCAACTCTCTCTCTCTCTCTCTCTCTCTACACACACACACACTAGTGGATGTTGTAGAGTTAATCACTTTGTCAAATTGAATGGTGAGGTTTATTTTAAGGATGGTGAGATTGGATAGCTCTTCTTGTGATTAAAAAAGTTCACATTTGGTCTTCAAATTCCATGGTAATTTGCTGGTCATTTTGCTCCTGAATCAATTGGTTATTGGTTAGGTGTTTGGATCTTGCTATGTTTTTTGATGTTGGTTGGATTTGAGATCAGTAGACATGAGTGGTTGATGGTGAAATTGGCGTATTGACAAAGACTGATGAAGCAGTGGTGATTCAAGATGGAATTTGTTTGTGAGAAATTTTTTGTATGTTTTTTGGGACTTTTAAGGGAGAGGATCAATTAACTTTTTGTTTCATAAATTTAAGAGAGAATGCCAATTTTTGATTTTCAATATTTGGAAACACTGAGAGAAAAACCTGTTAGATGACAAAGATCAAACATTGACATGCTGGCACAATATGCACCCTCTTAACTGATTGATTAGCCTTTGATGCTGGCTCTTATTTGTCAAATTGTAGGTGAACCAAAAAATAAAAGAGGTGCATTATTGACTAATTGAACTAGATACAAGCAAATGTATGGGTTTTTGGCCTCATATAAGTCTTGTGGAAGGTAGCATTGTATGTGTAAATATAGTGGAGTCTCTATGAATTACTCACTGTCTGGCCACAAGAGAGATACCTCAGGTTTTGCTAGTTGCAGTGGTTCAGATGCCATAAAATCCAGGGGCAGGGGTTCTTTGAAGAGCTAGAAGTGATGCTCTTTATAGACCAGTTCCATCAAGTTTCTTTTCTATTAGCAAGGAAGAAAGACCAAACTAAAGAAGGTGCCAGCAGGGGCGTGTTTATCCGAACTTGTATCACCATAAAATTATCTTGTTAATGACTGCTCATGTTGAGAATAGCATGGCCATTATGGTAGCTCTTTATTTGACTGGCAACCATTTGATGAGGCAATGCCATATTCTTTTGTGTAATCCTACATAATGATCAAGTTGCACGTGCTCACATTAATGAGCGAAAGATGTTTCCATAATTTTCTTGGCAAGTTGTTTTGTAGGTGTCAATGCTGCAACTTAAGAGGGATTACATGTAACTCTAAGCATGGAATTCTTAAGAATGAAACCACCATTTGTCTCAAACTATGAGAATGCTATGGTTAAAATTTCTATGTTGATCACTTTTTTGGGTTTTGTGGGAAGGTAAAATTTTAAGAGTTTGTGGGAATGTGCCATTTATGCAGTCTTATGGCGTATGTGGTTGGAGAGAAATGTTAGAACTTCTAGGAATCAGTTCACAGGGAGAATTGTTGTGGGATGGGTAGCTTTTCTCTCTACTCTTCATTTCATGCTTTGTTATATCTGGGTGAATTGCCTTAGCTGATAATGGGATTGGGCTACTCTTTTATGATATATATATATATATATATATATTATTTTTTTAATTTTTTTTGTTTTCATGATTTGGAAAATGAGTCACCATCCAACATGATTTTGTAGTTCTTTTCAGCCAGTCAATATAATATTCGTTTATAAAAAATAATATCTTTTGCTGTGAGTTGTGTGACAAACATATGAAAATGTACCCTTTACACTATTGTGAAACTTTCTGATTTTATTTCTGCTTCTTAGAATATGAGTAGTTGCTTATGAATCGAGCTAAAAGTTGAGCTGATTTACTAAAAGGCTGCTGGGTATCATCATGTGCAGGATTTTGATCCAGTTAGGCATATTCTAGAGCATGTTCCATCTGAAGAAAACGAATTAATGTATTTTGAGGAACAGGTACTTCTTTCTAGAAAAATAGAATTGATATTTTACTCTGTTTGCATGTATTGCCATGATGTGTGTACTGAATGTTGCACCATAATTAGATGGTCTTTTGTAGTATCTCATGGTATGTATGATTATAATGTCATTATTATATGTTCTACATGAGAAAACTGATGGATTTAATGAATCATGAAAATATGAATATTCACTAAAATAAGATGGTCCAAAAGTTGCATGTAAATTGCACCATGCAATTGTGTCTGTCGTGTTGTATTCATCACTTGTACATAATTGGAAGAGAAATATCCAGTACTCTTTGATTATATTCCTATAACATATATGTGGGGTTCACTTAAGATAACTATCCCTGGACCTATATGCAAAAGGGAGGCTTATAATGTTGAAGTATACACATTGTGTTTGGTACTTTTTACTGATGATATTCTCTGAGGATTTGGGCACTCTAGAATGACATAAGGACTCTACATTGTGAGTTTTGTTCTTGATCTTCTTGCTAGTTTGGAGGATTTTATATTCTCCCAGCTCCCACATTCATTTGTAACTATTATCTACTTTTCCTTGTCTAAAAGAGGAAATATTTGAGACTATACGTGTAAAATATGATTTGTTAACTTCGGTGTTCAGTTTGGCCCAAAGTACCTGAATTTTGATGATTTGTCAATATTTTTTGGGCAGATAATATGTGGTTGGATTTTCTTATGTTCATCATGCTTATTGATCTTCTAACACACATACATTATAAGCAACCTACTTTGTAGACAAGCCTAAAATTTTAAGTGTTCTTTGCTGATCTTCAACTAGTTTCCCTATGCTTGTTGCTTTATTGTGAACCCATCAATAATGTGATGATGACTTCATAGTGAACTATAATGTCTAATACATTGCCCAGTTTTTCATGAGTTTTATTTCTGGTATTCGGGCACCCAAAGGGGAGCGTTTCATTTAATGGATGAGACCAGGGGCATGCCTTGCCATGTTATTTATGCTTTTTGGATGCTTCATATGCATGATAACCAATCCCTAGTCAAATGCACTAATTGAGTTTACATTAGTTTGATTTCTGGTGCATGGAACCTAAAGTGGGATAAGTAAAGGGGAACCTGCAGCCACAAATTTTGAATTTCTGGGAATTCATCAATTCTTATCTAAATATTTTTGACTTTCACTTTTCATGGAATTCAAAATCCTTAATTAAAAGAAAAAAAAATGAATCCCTGCTAAAAATTGAGAGGTGTATATATATATATATATGTTTGAGTCCTATTCTCCACTATTGCCACTTCCATTATCACCATTCCCGCCACAGTTGGCCCTTGCCACTTCACCACATTTGTTTCCGTGCCTCTCGCTGCCACCATTATTGCCATCGGTACTGCTACCACCACAGCTATAATGGCTGTGATGGTGGTGGCAGAAAGACATCATGATTATGGTGGTGTCAGCAATGACAGTGGATGCAATGTGGTGGTACTAGGAGAGGCAAGTGGTGACAAAATGGTGATAACAGAGATAATAACTAAAATGGAGATGACTAACATCAGCTAATGCTAGCTCTCTTGTTCTTAAGGTTGCTACCAACACTGCTGTCACCCACTGCCATTTGCCACCACTGTCATTGCTTTAAGTTGCTTCTGCCATAATTACCTTCACTGTTTGATGCTTATTCCACATCCCATAAACTACTGAAATTGAACTGAACTAATAATTACCTCCAGTTCAGTTCAATTAAACTACTGCAAATACTCTAAAGTTATAGAACACTCATTCAAATCCTTTAGGGGATAATAATAAATTGTGATTTCCAACTCTTAGATATTTACCTAAAAGAATGTGATTGAAAGTGTGTGCACAAGTACAGAATTAGTCTGATTCCATTCAGTGAACTAGTTCTCCTGATAGGAAGTTACTATGACCATTCTTTCTTTGCTTTTGTGCAAAGTACATAAAGTTTATACAACTCAAGGACAAGTATAATATTGTTGAGAGTTTGATGATGGAGTTTATGCTTTTATTCATCAGTTTTATGGCTTTGATTTTTTTCTTTTCCTTTACAGATTCACAGAATTCCATACTCTTGTACACACCATAGCTGCCTGTTCATGTTTAAAGCTCATTACCGGTCTAAACTACTGCATAAAATATGTTGATGCACTTCATCATCACACAACATTGTTTTCTCAAATATTTTTCTCCAATTAATTGACTGCAATTTGACATGGATTCTTCTTTTTGTAGGCCACTCTTAGAATAGCTCAACTAGATAGAGTAGCAGAACGTTTATCCCATCATGTTATGGAGCATCATGAAGTAATGGGTGAGGTCTTATTAGATTTCATTTAGAAGAGAACATTTTGCTGATATTTCTTTTGATCAACTAATGTTCTTGCATGTACATTTATTAATTGTAACATATCTAACTCAGAGTTGTCTTGACAAGGTTTGCATTCTTCATCCTTGTTAAACTCCTTTCCCACTTTTGCATTAAACGTTTTCAGTGTTGATATGAACAAGTAATAATTTCCCTTGTCATTAATTTATTTCTGATAGGTAGGTTTGTTTTTATAGTAATTTCCCTTGTCCATGCATTTATATTGAACAAATAGAGAGACCTGCTTTTGAATGAGACATTTATAATTGCTTTTGGCCAGTGAAGGGGATGAATTTGGTGAGGGAAGTAGAGAAAGATTTAAAGGTTGCAAATGTCATCTGCATGGTAAGCATTTGTTTTCCTTACGTGGTTAACGAGCCTTAGTCAAGAATGATACTCGTAAGAAATGCATATATATTTTTTTTAATTCATGATGTGCATGCCCATGGGCATGTAATTTGTAGTTTTGAGGATGCTATTGTCATTGACGTCTCATCACTGTCAGCATTGCTTCTCTTTCTGGATCAGGATTTCCTTTATTTTGTTTTGCAGAATGGTAGAAGGCACCTGACTTCATCAATGAATGAGGTTTCAAGGGATCTTGTAGTGAATTCTAATTCCAAAAAGAAACAAGCTCTCCTGGTATGTTCATCTTCCTGGAGACCCTAGGAATAACATTTGAACATTTCATTTTTCATATTTATTTTTTCAATCCGAAGAAGTTGATGCTTTGAGCTCCATTTGGTAGATATAAGTTGTCCTTTCCTATTTCAGGACATGCTTCCAGTATTAACTGAGCTTCGTCGTGCATTAGACATGCAAATAGCACTTGAATCCCTGGTTGAAGAAGGAAATTACTGCAAGGTTGGTCACTGTATCTTTGGCTAGTGATGTCTTATGGTATTATGGCCTTTAGCTCTTCAACTTCCTTCTTTTCTAACAAAATGTGGTCTATTTTCTTGTTTATTGTGTCAAAGAGAATCATACTAAATTCTGTTTATTTTCCCAGGCGTTCCAAGTCCTATCTGAGTATTTGCAGCTATTAGACAGTTTCTCAGGGCTTTCAGCAATACAGGAGATGAGCCGTGGGGTTGAGGTGAATATAAATATGAGTTAAACATACATCTATTATTCTCCATCAAGCTTTGGTAGTACATTTTTTTATGCTAGTCTGAAAAAAAATACATCTACTATCCAAACCGAATTAGTCTCTGTTTTGTCTTAAATAATGCATTTATCAAGAAATCCAAGTTCACTGTTGATATTTCCCTATTTTCTTTATCATGCTTCATTGTTTCACCATTTTATTGTTTGTCTTGCACGTTTATTGTTAGTAGAAGCTCACATTGGTGAAAAACAATTCTACTTGAGTAGCTTTTCCCTATTCTTGTAACTGTTTTGATTTTCATACAGGTTTGGTTGGGGAGAACCCTTCAAAAGCTGGATGCACTTTTGCTGGGAGTGTGCGAGGAGTTCAAGGAGGAGAGTTACATAACAGTCAGTATATTGATCTTTTGTTGTGAAAAGGATATTTTTCTTACTCCAATTTCCACATGCATATAATTGTTAAAATTTCTGTTTTCTTGAATTGTTTCATGTAATTATATTGTATAAGTTGGTTTGTTTTATTCAATGCTTAATGTTGTTTTTATCTTTCTCATTGTAGCATATTTTTTCATAAGATGAGTTTTATATAATATCACGTGTATTATTAATGTAACTATCATTCTGGATTTGGGACATCGTTTCCTCTGTCAACTGGAAACTGATGGTTTAGCTGTTAAAGTTTCCGGGGAATTGTATCTGAGACTGAGGAATGGATTTCACTACTCCTGTCCAGCTGGGGATTTCTCTAAAGGGGTCAACTCCACTTGCATAACCATTAGACCATTGAGTAAGAAAGAAATGATAGCTTACTCTATGATAGCTTACTCTAGTTCTTATCTAACCACTCCCCTGTCCTTTTTTCGGGTTAACATTTGATTCTATTTCTACCAGACATTAGGTATTTGAGTTTTGAACCAGCTCTTATGCACCTGAACAAGGAATTCTTTCAACAACTTATGGATTGGTAGTATTACAAAAAACTTTTGTTTCCTCCCCCACTTGCATATTAGGTTCTTCTTGTTTTACATTTTCTCACAATCCTCATTATTTATCTATAGTAAACATGAGTAGTCACAGTATGTTACCTTGGCAAATTGCACTCAAAGAATCAATATAACTACTTGGAGTTTTGTGTGAAAAATTTGTGGATTCAAATGATTGATTGTTACAATTTGAACAGGTAGTTGATGCATATGCTTTAATTGGAGATATCTCTGGTCTTGCTGAAAAGTTGCAGAGCTTCTTCATGCAGGAAGTTTTATCGGAATCCCACTCTGTGTTGAAGATTATTGTACATGAGGTACACTCATAATTAAGATTTTATGCTTGACAATAGCTTCTGAGAATTGGAAGTAGTGGACAAGATATACATAGCTCAGTTACGAGTTTCAAGTCTAAAATCCTCTCTCTCACACGCACACTTGTGTGCATTTAATAATGCATGCTTTGAGGTTTTTAAATTTTCAACTTTTCTTCAGGGTTTTCCCCTTAAAATTCTCCTTCCTTTACATCTTTACTCAGATCACTGATTAACTTATGCAGGACCTGGAAATACAGATGCAGAACAATAGGTACTTTCTTTTCACTTTAATTGTGCTGGTATTGAATTCATCATAACCCTCAATTATTTTTATAATTTACATAACATTTTTTTCATTACATCCAGACTTACCTACAGTGATCTATGCCATCAGATACCTGAATCTAAGTTCAGGACGTGTTTATTGAGAACATTAGCTATCTTATTCAGGTTGATGTGTTCCTATCATGAAATAATGAACTTCCAACTGGAGAGTAAGGTAAGACTTAAGTTCTATCTCTTCCCTGTTTCTGTTTTTATTTTCCCTACTTTTTTCTGGGATGTTTTCAGTTCTCTCCACAACAAGGTCAGCGATTGCAAACTTTGATGGTTAAATTTTGTACCTTTAAACTCTCTTTTCCTATTTATGCTTTAGCCATTTCTTGTTTGTAAACTTTGGATGATTGCTTAAATATGTTTCTTAATTGGCATTGAAACAGTTGTTGGGCGTCATTTAACTTAATGGATCATCTTGAACTGTTAATGCTTTGGGCGTTGTTTCTGTATCTATAGTGTTGTTTTTTAGTTATTTTTAATAATTAATAATTTGTTTTTGTTTTCTCATTTTGACGAAACATTTTATGGCAACACTGTTACCAATCTTAGATGAGGCACATTCATTTTGGACTACGTAGATTTCTTACATGAAATGAAGCTAAACCATCTAAATGTAGATCTTTTATGCCAGCTTATAGCTTCTTAAATCATGAAATTTTATTTCTTCTGTCAATTGAAATCGTGGGGGATAATAAAAGCAGTGTGCGTTTGAAAGCTTTCCAAGATCACCACAGACAAGTTTCCTCCTCTTTTAATCTGTTTTAATTAAAAGACATCCTTTTGTATCTCTTATGTAGTTGTTATAACTAACATTGGTTATTTAACATCAGTTATGTCTTCATTTTCATGTGATTGTTTCTCTATTTTTAACCTAAAAAATTGTTCAATGTTTTTCAGGATTTGGTATTTCAAACATCTGATATGAAGCAAGATTCCTTAGGAAGTAATGGATCTCCTCAATCTGTAGATGGAATGCTTGGTTCATCTTCTATCGAGGAATCTACAACAACTTCTATGTATCAAGATTGCAATTTTGATGTAGATGAAACTAAAAGTAATGGTGGTGAAGCACCAAGCAGTGAATCCCCTTGGTATCATCTGCGAAAAGAGGCGACAACATTTGTTTCACAAACTCTTCAGAGAGGACGAAAGAATCTTTGGCAGCTTACAACAAGCAGAGTATCAGTATTGCTTTCTTCTGCAGTTTTTAGCTCTATGAGTGTGCACCAATTCTTGAAAAATTATGATGATTTGAATGTATTCATCTTGGCTGGGGAAGCCTTCTGTGGAGTTGAAGCAATTGAGTTCAGACAGAAGTTGAAGGCTGTATGCGAGAATTATTTGCTGGCATTTCATCGGCAAAATATTCATGTAAGTTGTTTGCCAGGGTTAGTTTGTCATACAATTTTAGTTTTCTTTGCTTGTACCCCTCATCTGTTTGTTGCGTGATACTTTCACGTTTCACAGCGTGAAGTTTTCTGTCAATAAATTCACTTCTTATTTATTGTCCTGGCACAATAGCATAACTTTTTTGTGATTCTAATAAATTTTTTCTTATCTAAATTTTGAATATCTGCGTTTTGAAACATAATGAGAATTTTAATATTCAGATTTTTTTTTTCAGGCACTCAAAATGGTATTGGAAAAGGAAAGTTGGCTGAAATTGCCACCAGATACTGTACAAGCAATTAGTTTTGCTGGGCTTGTTGGTGATGGGGCAGCCCTGATAGTTCCATCTCATGATAACTCCTCTAATGCAAAATTGCATCATTCTAACAAATCAGTGAAATCTGTTGATGCCAATAGCAAGAAAAGTGGATTTTCCTCTTGGATTAGAAGTGGAAATCCATTTTCGCCAAAATTAATCCCCACTTCAGTAGATGGTCACAGTTCTTCCCTGCTTAATGGGGCAACCGCCGTTGAATATGATGAACATGCAAATGATACGGTGTCTCCCCAAGGTAATGGTGCAAGTCATAAAAATGGAATGCCCGTTTCAGAAGATGAAAATGAAGATCTACTTGCAGACTTCATCGATGAGGACAGTCAACTCCCAAGTCGAATTTCAAAACCAAAAGCTCCTAAAAGTAACTCTTCACATTGTAAAACTGATGAAATATCTGCACAGACAGGATCATCTCTTTGTCTTCTCAGGTGGAATGCCATTTTGTTCTGTTAACTGATAGCTATTTGTACGTAGATGTTATAATCTGCAGCTATGCATAACTGTGCTTTACTGAACTGTGTTTATTTGTGGATGTCAGGTCAATGGACAAATATGCAAGGTTCATGCAGAAACTAGAAATAGTAAATGTTGAGGTTTTTAAGGTATGTTATTTTGTCTGCATTTCTTGTTTCCTTATCCTCTATTTATTTTAACTTAAAAATCTAATGGCATTTTTTTCTTCTCTAAATTGTTTTTCCTGATTCAGTATATTTTTGCAGGGTATATGCCAGTTATTTGAGATTTTCTTCTATTTTGTGTTTGAAACATTTGCTCAGCAGACCTCTAATTCAAGTGGAAAATCTGACTCTCTCAAATGTAAGGGTTCCTTTTTTCCTTTAATCCTCCATCCTGTCCTATGCTGATCAATTCTGATTCATTCATTCACCCCTAATCATAGCTGCTACTATTTTGAGCTAATGCGTACTCATAATTCATATCTATGTTATGCAGATCGGCTGAAGACAGCCATATCCAGAATTACACAAGATTGTGACCAATGGATAAAACCCCAGCTGACCCCTGTTTCATCCTCTTCACCCACATCTTCGAGCACACATATTCATGGAGATGTAACACCTGCTAGTCCTTCAAATCATTTGCTAGCCACATCCTTTGGTCTCAAGGTATTTATGCATCAACTGTCTTGGAAAAATAAAGTTTTTCTGAATAGAGAGATATTTCCAATCCTTTGTGTCCACCTACACAAGATTACTTGAATTATGCAAATTTTTGTATCTCTAAGCAATGATGATGGAAAACCAAGAAAGACTTCTAGGATTCATAGTTGATCATTTAGTTTATTATTCAAGCCTCTTAACAATTATTAGAAAATTTTATTTTTTGTACCCTTTTGGTTTATTTTCTGTTGAATATTTTTTATTAGGATTTTATTTTGTTTCTTATTTAGTAGTGTTGGGTTTTGGTTTTCTATTTAAGAATTCTTATTGCAACTTGTTCTAGGGTTCTATCATGGTTGTTGGTGTTATATAAGAGCATCCATGTTTTAAGTTTCACGAGAGCCATTGTATGATGATTGGGGATTGACAATAAAAATGGATAGAGATATTGTTTTCCTTCCCTGTATCACTTCTCTGCCTGGTTTCTCCCATTTGTTATCTTGTCTCCCTTTTTTAGTTTAGAATCACAAATGCAGTTGTTTTATGGTTGTGTTTGCGTTTGTGGTACCATGGGTCATTTTGGCATTCATAATGGTATTACTATTGTGATTTAACTAGAAATGATAAATACAAATACTTTAAAATTTATATTTCTTAATTTCATGAAGAAAATTCTTTTGTGCTTACCTCATTTATATGACACTATTTTAGCAATTTAGCTTAGTACACTTGAAAGCAAAGAGATTCTTAAAACACTTTGCAATAATAATAATAATAATAATAATAATAAATCAAGATTAACAGTAGCAAGGCCTATGATATTGGTATGGACATGACGTGGAGGAATTTCTTCATAATTCTTAGCATAATAATGTTTATTGCATTATTTCATTAATGTTTAAGATTTTTAGGTTTTGAGGAGTTTAAGAAGAGTCCAAGATGTAATTTGATAAATCAAGTATAACTGTTAATCCGATTGTTGGATCGAGCTTAAATTTTGACAAAAGATTCTGAAGGTCTTGTTTCCTGTTAGGTTAAAATTTCATGATGATCGGAGATTGGGAAGGTCTTTAAATAAGGCTTATAAGTTATTGTGTGAGATTGTTATTATTTACCTTGTTGTATTTGAAATTGTTTCCTAGTTATATTAGGACTTTCAATTTAATTAGGATTTTACCAGTTATGAATCTTAATTCTAGATGAATTCTATTAGTTAGGTAAGTTTTAATTAAGAATCCTTTCCTAAAAGGATTTTAGGTCTAACTAATATAAATATGGATGTCTAGTTTATTTTGAGAACATTCAGATATAGACTATTCAGACTTTTAATAAAATACTAGAGAGTTTTCTCTAAATTTCTCTACAGCTTAGGTCTGTAACTTTAGTTCTTGAGAACCCTAGCTTCTGTCTAAGCTATATGCCATGTTAATTGGTATCAGAGCAGGTTGACCTTTTTGATGGACAGAGACGGTAGCAACCCACTCCACGTTACAAGAGTGGAGGCCCTCCAGGGCGCTATGCGAGCTTGAGAGTAGAAACTAGATCATTTTGCACTAGCTCACAAGCAAATAATGAATCGTTTAGAGCAAACCATAACAGATCTAACTCGGCTAATGGGTGACGCAAACATGAATCACAAAGAGGAGAGGAACTTGCTTGGAGACTTACCTCGAGGCAGGTTGAACCTCGTACCTATTATTGAATTTGATGAGATTCCTTTCTATGATGGAAGATTTTTGAAGAAAAAATATATTATCTGGTTGATAGAGTTGAAAGTTTACTTTTATTTCAACAAGATTCCTTATTATAAAAAAGAAGGACTTGTCAAACACAAGCTTTCTTACTATGGTGTTAGAGAATAGTAGTTTGAATTTCTAGACTTTATAACTCATATTGGTAGGTTTTTAATTTCATCTTAGCAAGATTTGAGACAATCTTTAATTTTAGAGTTTATATAAGATGATTATGAATAGATTTTATATCGGGTAGATAAGCAAATAGATTGTTATTATTTGTCTTCTGTTCAACCTTCTCGAATAGCAAAGAAAAAAAAAGTTTCAACATCACAACAATGACAAAAATAGTATTGCAAATATTACTCTACTTGTTAAATGTTTCATCTACTAATGTTGAAGAAGAAATCAAGAAAACTTCTAAATTAGTATCTTGTAGTGATTATAAAGATCTTGCAAATAAGAATATGGAGGACACGATAATTTCTTACAATTCTCCTAAAGATATTTTGAAAGATTATCTTGAAGTTTCTTTATATACAAAGGTTGAAGTATTGGAAGTCATAGATGATGATGGAGTCAAGTTTGAAAAAAAAAAAAGAATGTGTGAAGGAACTACAAGTGAACTTCATAGGAACAAAAAATATAACATTAAATATGGATTTTTCTTTAGCATACAATCATCATAAATTAAATTATTTCATGAATATGTTGGCTATAATGCATATTCGAAGTATTTGTTCCTTTAGAGTGGAAGAGTTCAATTCTTGATAGATAACTCAAGGGTGAGTTTTTTGGAAGTACACAGGGGCTGACATGGGGGCATAATAATGTTTATTGTATTATTTCATTAAGGATTAAGATTTTTAGGTTTTAAGGAGTTTAAGATGCAGTTTGGTAAGTCAAGCATAACTTTTAATCCGATTGTTGGATTGAACTGAAATTAAAAAAAAAAGATTCTAAATACCCTCTTTCCTATTGTGTTAAAATTTCATGATGATTGGAGATCGGGAATGCCTTCAAATAAGGCTCAGAAGTTACTGTGCAGGATTGTTTTTATTTGCCTTGTTGCATTTGGATTCTTTCTCCTATTTAGATTATGACTTTCAATTTAATTAGGGTTTACTAGTTAAGAATCCTAATGCTAGATGGATTTTATTAGTTAGTTTAGTTTTAATTAAAAATCCTTTTCTATAATGATTTTAGGTTTAACTAATATAAATTGGTATGTGTAGTTTGTTTTGAGAACATGTAGATTCAAACTATTTAGATTTTTAATAAAATACTAGAGAATTTTATCTACAGCTTAGATTTGCAACCTTAAAGCTTGAGAACTCACTCCTATCCATGCTATATGCTGTGTTAGGACATCATTTGTAAACCACAGCACCCATGGATCATTGTGTAACCCAATGCATGTTATTTGATTGTTTTCCTCTCCTCTCTCCCACAATCTTCAATCTCAACCTCCATCAAAGTAGACATCAATAGTCTGCTCTGCCCAGTGCAACTGTTTTGATTTTGAAGTGTGAGTCAGGCATAAAGACCATCACTGGTCATGATACCCAACAATGCAGGGTTATGCAATAGCTGATTATAATTTGTTTGGTATTCATGATATGCCCTTGATGGTAGGTAGTAGATTGGCACTCGTTTTTTTCCTGCTTGTGCTTAGGGAGAATCATCTGCCTCTTTTACATCGGACCTTTATTTTATTTATTTTTTCTCTTAGAAAACTGATCCTTCTGTCCTAGCTTTGGCACTGGAGGTATAGGGCCCTGCTGAGAAGGTCAAGCATACGCATTACAAATTACATACATACAAAAATATATATATGTATCAGGAAATTAGTGTTGTAAAATGTTTGGCAAGTGTATTGGAGTTTTGACTCTCCTGGATGTCCCATGGCCATTATTTTCGTTCACATTATAATTCAGTCTTGTAAAACAGATCTTGTCAAAAGCAGATTTTGCATTACAATGGTTTGGTTAAATGTTTTGTCAGTGTGCTCCTTTAACCAGAATTGGAAAATCAGGTTTATGCTTGTGTGGAGAGAGGGCGGGGGTGGGTTGCTCAGATGAAGTGGTATGATATATGTGATGCATGAAAACAGATATAGCTACACAATTATATATTTTCTTCTCACTTTATTTGTTTGTTTCAGTATAATGAATGTGCGGTGGCTTCTTGATTACTATGAGCTCTCAATTGCTATCCACTAAATTTGGCTGTTTGGATTTACCAAAGAACTGTTCTGTAACAGGAATGCCTACAATAATATGACCATTGTATTGCAGGAAAGATGTGCTGCTGCTGATGCCATATCTCTTGTTGCTCAAATATTACACAGATCTAAAACTCATCTTCAGT
>Ga0307510_10003733_pt1 | contig 17799 bp, 9 predicted proteins | sample 12_EM_MG_FD_207224 | JGI IMG/M metagenome (GOLD analysis project Ga0307510, IMG submission 207224) | Populus trichocarpa ectomycorrhiza microbial communities from riparian zone in the Pacific Northwest, United States - 12_EM | ecosystem: Host-associated > Plants > Roots > Unclassified | place...
GAAATTAATATTAAAACTAGCTTCCTCAAAGTACTCATTTATCCTTCATTTTTTTTTTTAGATCTTTGAATAAATAAGATGAAAGTGATGAGAGTAGTAAGAAACAAATTGAATTGAATTTTTTTCCCTTTCAAACATGTGAATTTAATTTATTTATCAATTAAATTAAAATTAAATACTATAATTGAATTTAATTACAATAAAAAACTGATTTTAAACAAATTGTTAATTCTTTTATAATATAAAAAACGGGCCAACTCCAAGCATTATAGCATAATGACGTGTTCTCATGATATAAAAAGTAAAAACAAAAATGAAAGAACAAAAGCATATAATGGCCTAGTAAATATTTTATCCATTTTAAAAAATCCCTAACAAAAATAAAAAATGTTCAGCTTCGAAACACGAAAAAAAAAAAACAATACAAAAATGACCACGTGGAAAATACTATATAATACAATATAATTATAACTAGTATAGTGGTCGTGATTCGCAGTTAATCAATAACAATTTTTTTTTAAATGTAAAAAAAATAAAGAGCATAAAAAATCTTTTATGTGTCTTGAGTTTGGCAGCCAAGTTAGACCTAAAAGTATTGGGTCTTACAGCCGGATTCAAAGTTGTTGGGTTCTGCTAGGCAACTGGACCCAAAGCTTTTGGGTCTTGCTAGGGGCAGAACCCAACGCTGATAGGTCCAGGTGCCAGGACCCATCGTTATTGGGTCTTGCTGAGGTTGGACCCAAAGCTATTGGTTCTGCTGGGCAGTCGAACCCAAAACTATTGGGTGCTGCTTGGGGCAAGACTCAACGCTATTAGGTCCTGCTATCGGGTCTGGTTGTACAGCCAAACCCAATATCATTGGCTTTAGCGGCAGCGTCAGACCTAATAGCCAAACTTAGGTCTGGCACCGCAATCACACCTAATACATTTGGGTCTGGCTACAGAGCCAGAATGGGTCCAACTGAGGCCGAACCCAAAGCTATTTTGTGTCGTGCTGGGGGCAGGACCCAACGCTATTGGGTCTTGCTGGATAGCCAGGTCCAAAGCTATGGGGTCCTGCTTGGAAACCAGACCAAAGCTATTGGGTTCCGCTGGGGGCATGACCCAACTCTGATGGGAGGGAAAATTAAATAAGAGAAACAAAAAAATCTAAATAGAAAAACAAATTAAATTGGCAATATCCAGACCCAATAAACATGGGTCTGGCTGTCCCAAAGCTATTTTGGATTCTGTTGGGGGCAGGACACAACGCTGATGGGTCTTGCTGGGGGGAGGACCCAAACCTGCTCGCAGCCGGACCCAATGCTGATAGATCTTGTTGTACAGCCGAACCCAAAGCTATTTTTTATCCTACTAGAGGCATGACCCAACGCTATTGGGTCCTGTAAAAGAAAAGGAAAAAAAAATCTAAAAAGAAAAACAAATAAAATTGGCAATATCTGGATCCAACGCTATTGGGAAAAAAGAAAGATGCTTCTAAGACTATGAAGATATGTAGGTAGCTTGATATGTAGAGGAACTCAATGAACTTCTATGAGTGTAAGTCATAAGAGGTAGTTCATTTGAACTATATATCCCGCATTCCCTTATGTTGTTGAAAGGCATTTTTCACGTCCCTCGGTGGCTCCATATACCGAACTCCCTCCTTTTACACGCCCTACAAATTCTACCAATTGGCTCGAGAAATACGCCAAAATTCAATAAGAGAAAAGGAAAAAAAAATCTAAAGAGAAAAACAAATAAAATTGGCAATATTTAGACCCAACGTTATTGGGTCCTGCTGAAGGGTGGACTCAACACTATTGGAATCTTTTGGAAGTGATTTGGGTTTGGCTTCCAAGTCAGACCTAATATCATTGGGTCTAGCCCAATGCTAATGGGTCATGCGGGGGGCAGGACCCAAAGCTATTGAGTCCTGCTATGCAACTAGACCAAAGGTTTTTTGGATCCTGCTAGGGGTAGGACCCAACGCTATTAGGTCTTGCTAGGAGCAGGACCCAACTCTAATGGGTCCTGCTGGGGGAAAAAATTAAATAAGAGAAAAAAAAATCTAAAGAGAAAAACATATAAAGTTGCATAGCCAGACCCCATAGAATTGGATCTGACTAAGTAGCCAGACCCAATTGCAATGGCTCTTCCTGTGGAGCCAGTTAGGTCTTGGCTATGTAGCTAAGATCCTATAGTATTGAGTTTGGTTGTGCAACAAACCCAATTTCCATCCCTTATTAGAATAAACCCCGACACTCAAAATCCACAACGCCAACAATACACACTCAAGACATTAAGAATCCCCTCAAAACACACTAATGGCTCAATCATCATCCCATGTAACACCATCTTGGAAAGATGAGTTTGATATTGTTATCCCAACTATAGGAAACTTAGATTTCTTCTAGCAATGGAGACCTTTCTTTCAAGCTTACAGAATTTGCTGACACTTGAGCACTTCCATTCCATGACCATTTCCTTGAGATCTTATATGGACACATCTTGAGCAAAGATGCAACACTTAGCAAAGAATAAGAAAGACAGGGCCATAAATAATGAAATACTCTTATTATTTTCATCGCTCTTCTATCACCACCTTCAGAGAAATGTTTTATAGTCGTCTTTAAACTCAACAACAGAAAACCCTAACTTTTCTTCAATCAAATGCAGAGTTAGAATGGTGGAAATACATGTTTTAATGGACCACCATTCTGACTCTGAGTTTAAAAGAAGGGTGGAATGTGAATTATGAAACAATCTTGTTTCGGTAGATCAATGTAAATAGGGTGTTTTTTGGTGATTGTGATCTTGATAACGGGGTTAGGTTTTTGTGTTCTCATAAAGTATAAAGTTTGAAGCTTTTTAGTGGCTATGGGTTACAGATTGCATCCAGGAAAATTTGAAGAATCATCAATGGTAAGGTTTATGGTGTAGATAAGTAATCTTCTGATCTTGGTGATTGTTGAACAATATGTCAATGAATTGGATAAAAATTTATTGGCCTTTTCTTTTTGTTCTAACGTTTGCATTGTGTACAAGTTCTTGGTCTTGTGTAGGCTTACTAATCCTTTTTTATATTCTGTTTTTAATACGTTGTGAGTGGTATGTTGATGAATTCGAATAGGATTTGGATGCTGCCTAAACTTTGTAACTAATTAGCGTTTTGTTTGTGTGCGCGCACGCACTTGATTTTGTACGGGAGTAAAAGTGATCCAAGGGAGAATGGAATGCTCGCTTCTGGTGCTCAGAGAAGTTGACGGGGATTGCCTTTGAGCAGCCCAGAATACAATTGGAGGAACAATGGAATGCTCGCTTCTGGTGCATGTTTTAAAACAAGAACAACGAAACTACGTTCTTTCTAAATTGCAGAAAATCTAAACTCTTGACCGCTTATCAAAACGAAGCAAAAGTCTTAAAATATGGATCACCACGGATTACCATGAACCGAGTTTGCAAAAAATTCCCGTAACTTCTAATGCTATTTTCATCCAAGCACAAACAAAATTAAAAACAGTATCACCATCCTTTTCTTCAAGCATAAACCACCAAAGAATCATAACGATTTTTCAAACAATAGTGCAAACAAGCAAATGTCACATCTTGACCATCATAGACAACTCAGTTTTGGTTTCACAAAGACTGACTAATGCTAAGCTAAACCCTTCACCACAGATGCAAAGACACTGCTAAAATAATCCCCTGACAATCAGACTGCTGCTACACTCCCGCCACACATCCTGGACATCAAGGGTCGCTTTGCTGCTGTTGAGGTTGAGTCTGCAGCCATGGCATGAGTGCCACTGGAGGTTGTGGCTGCTGGGCTTCATAGGCAGCTGCTTGATCAACTGGCTTTCCCATGATCATCCCTGGAGGTCCTACAGGATGCTGAGGAACATAATAGTATGGAAGATCAGCCGGAGGGCCAACAGGAATAGTTGCCTTAGTGACCCCAAGACCCTCCTCTTTCAACTCATCTCTTGGAATAATATCAACTAAGAAATCAAAAACATCGGTCCTGGAAATTGCAGCTGCAATATCATTCTTCTGTAGCGTCCTTCTTTTGTTCTCTTCAGTATGGATCCAAGAGCGCAAGGTGAGCTCCAAGATGAACATTTCACACGCTTTAGCAAAAATAACAGGAGCCTCTGCTGAAATCATCCGAACATCTTCATCAGCTTTCATTATCTTCTTAATCCGAGCAAGTGGAAGGCTATGGTTCTTGAAGTCAATTGTTTGTTCAATTTCCTGCATTTGGTTGGTCCAAAACATCTGAAGCTGCTGTTGTTGCTGCTGCTGCTGTTGGTGGTGGAAATGTTGGGCCTGCTGGTATGTAAGTTGGTGTGGTGAATTAGAGAAGGTGGCTGGAGACTGAGTTGGGGAGGGGATGGCTATGGAAGGAGTCCCAGAAGCCACCATTGGAGCAGTTTGGTAGGGGGTAGAAGCATAGGCCATCTGACCTGCACCAGCTACTACAGGTTGCTGCTGTGACTGTTGCTGTCGGGTTTGTTGTGATTGGTCCATGGATGCTTGTAGAGTTTCTTTGGCCCTCTTTCTAGCTATCTCTCATCAGAATACTATAAAGGTCAAACAAAAAATAATACATTCTCAGGAGTAATCACAAACTCAGAAACATTGACGAGAAGCACAAAAAAAATAGAAAAAAAAAGGGCTAAACTTCTTAAGTGTAATTCTCACAATCAGACAGCCTGCAACAGCATCCAAAACCCATTCGAAACGTATCAAAACATCTAAATTTTTACAGAAATGGAGGAGAAACAGAAGTAAAGATTTGATTAATGATTAGACCTGAAGGGTCAATCTCAAAAATTCATAACCAGTGAAATAAGTAAATCTCAAGAATGGCCAATTTCCTAATCAAGTTGGATCTCCTCTCCAAGTTCCAACAACAATATGATACCACATTAATATTCATACAGATTCTCTATCCTTCCAAAGAAAGAGGCGAATAACTCTTAGTGCTTCTATCCACAACAACCTGGAGACAAATGACTTGGCTTCCCTATCCATCAAAAGTCTTCTGAAGGCACAAGCATCCATCCATTCTTGCTATTGAACATATCTGGTTAAGCTTTGTAACCACAGATTTGCATGCACGTGCATGTGAGCAATGAGACTATAAGCTAGTCACTAGTCCTTTGCTTGTTTCACTATTCTATATCCAGTATACTGCTAGATAGTTGACCTAATGAATACACATGATATATAACCTTCTACTAAGAGTGCTTAAAACTAGGAACCCAGCTCCTCTCCTTAATTAACTACATCTTCCATCAATTACTTACAGGTGTTCAGGAATCAGTAAGTATCTTAAACTACATTATTTTTAAGAGAGCGGTACCTCCCTTTTGAATACATGAGCATCCAGTTTGATGATGCACCCTCAAAAGTTAATTATAACAGCATAATCATTTTCTTTCTAGCTTTACCACTGTGAAAAAATTAAATCATCCAGAAAAGTTTGCTCATGATAAGACACCTTCTCTTAAAATTAGGTTTTCTTGATAAAACCAATCAACAACTTCCTCTATCATCATGAATATAAACCTTTGATGACCAGGTATCTCTGCATTGATATACTTTCAAATCCTATCACTTCTGCACTACCTTCAACCATGTTGAGCTTGTATTGTCATGTCTCACCATTAGATTTCAAGACATGCACCCCAAACTTTTACCATGGATTCTTTCCTATCAATACATGCAAAAAATTCAACCACTCCACATTTGGACCTTTCGCAGCCCTCTTAATTTTGGGGTTCATCCAAAATCCTGAGTCCTTAAATCATTATCTATATTAATTTACCCTTGTACTGAAAAAAATATGAAGAAGTCACAAAGATCACAAGAGAAAATTATAAATATCAATTTCCCAACTACTGTTCCATGACAAAATGAGATCCTAGAGAGGGAATTTTGGAGTTTTACCCTTCAGCATTTTTGCATCAAGTGGCTGCTCTTAAAACTTGAACCTAAACAATATTATTGTTGCAAATTCAAGACTTTAGCCATTGCAGCAAAATATGTCCCCTAAAGATGCATGCCACCAAACAACAAAATAAATCATGATAAAACCCAAAATAGAATGCATGCCATCTAACAAAATACATTTTGTACAAGTCTCACATTACAGAGAAACTGAAAATTTGCAGATTATAATGAAGAAAAGGAAAGGGAAGAGTAAAGGGAATTGAAACTCGCATCAATCAAGACATAGCTTCCATAAGCTCTAATTATGGTCAAATCCACAATTTTACTCTCTTAAGAAACCTCAAAACTCATGTATACACCAGAAATTGGGAAATTAATACATGCATGTATTGAACCATACACAAAAACATTAATCTTAAGAAAAAAAATCCAGTAAATCAACAAAAATCAACCACATCAATCTCTTCCATCAAAGAATCTCAACCAACACACTTGCTTAAGATTCACTAGCTAAATAACAATTTCGCTTCAATTTTTCATCACTAAATCATCATAATCAAAGAATAATCACTACTTGCTTGAAACTAAAAAACCAACTCATGCATGTGATACTATTCTTTGTTTGGCAGCTTAGAAAGTGAAAGAAAATAAAAGAAAAGATTGGAACTTTATCTTAGCTGTTAGAAATAAAAAAAAATACTGGAACTCATACTAAAATTCGAAACTTTCCCTTCAAATTTCTCAACTTTTCTCACCAACCAAACAGAAACTTAGACACAGCACACAAACTTCTGCTAAAAAAAATCAGTAATTCCAAAAATAAAAAGAGCCCATTAAATTCAATAAATTCTGAAAGAGAACATACCCACCAAATCTTTTTAGCTGAATCTTCTCTGAAAGCTCAAAAACCCAACAGAGAGATAGAGATGGTTTTTTAGAGAGAGACAGTGAGAGGAGTTAAAAAGGAGGGAGCTTTTGAAAGTGTAGAGAGAGACCCTTCTAGGGGCATCTATGTTGAGACACGTGTCGGACATTGAGAGTTCTGTCTATTAAAGAGGACTTTTTAAGACACGTGGTTGAGTATTAGCGGGTGTTGAATAACTAAGGGGTTTTCAGGTGAACCACTGTGACGTTTTAGGAACTTACAGAACTCGGTGTCACGGTATTTTAGTAGTGAAAAGAAAGTGTGAGGGTGTTTTGGGAAATTTAATATTTGTTTGTGAGGAAGCTCACGTGGAGAGCGCGTGCTGTGTCAGGAGTAGAAAGAAAGGAGATTACCTACCACTGCCCCGTGATGTCACGTGGCACGTGACATGCTTGTTTTCATTTTGTGTCCGGTTTGAAAATGTGTTAAATTTTATTTTTTAAGTGTTTTTTTAAAATTATATTTTTATTGAAAAAATATTAAATTAATATTTTTTAATAATTTTGATGTGTTAATGTTAAAAAAAATAATAATTTTAATTTATTTTCAAGTAAAAAATATTTTTAAAAAACATTATTTATCACAATATTAAACACACTAGACCTCAAATTAATTTCTTGATATTATAAGGTTTTTCAAATATATTCCTTGAATTTATTTAATACTATATATAAGTATATTAAGTAAAATAATGATTTAAATTACATAAAATTGCTTATATATATTTTTACTATGAGTTTAAAATTACTATTTTTTTTATTTGCCTGCATTTTTCACTATAAGTTGGACACAAAATTTTTAAAATGCTAACAGATATATTTAGATTTGTAAAAAAAATATGACATTATCATTAAACTTGGTGTAATAATTTAAACTTGAGAAATCCCTACCTAACTCTTTGAATGATATTTAATCAACTTACCACACTCGTGACCCGAATTATGGACTCCACTAAGTTAAATTAATTTTTTGTTTTATTATATCATAGAAAATACCAAGATTAATTTATCATCCACCCAATATTGAATGATAAAATTCAATAAAAACCCCATGAAATTGGAAAAAAAATAAGATGTAAGAAAAAAAGTGTCAAAAAATCTCAACCTGACTTTTTTATTAATATTTAGTCAACCCACCAAACTCGCGACCCGGGTTATAGTACTTGATCGATTTAATTCTTTATTTTACTATCAATCCAACACCGAAGAATAAAATTAAATAAAAGAATCACTCTAATTGATAGGTTTTGAAACGAATAATTAAAAAAAAGGCAAAAAAACAAAACAAAATGGCTAAGGTAAAAAAAACTCTGTTGCACTGGGCTGGGTCTCAAGAGCTAGGCACATAGCCCTAAGGGAGGCCCACACATCTGGCCCATCTTTGTCCTCCCCTTCCTTTTTTACATATAAAAAAACGAAGACATACGGTAGGTCTAAAAAAATAAATGATGGAATTGGCAACAACAAAAATAAAAAATCAAATGCAAAAAAATCTCAACCCGACTTTTTGACTAATATTTAGTTAACCTCCAAAACAAGTGATCTAGGTTATAAACTCTACTTGGTAGATTTAATTATTTTAGGGAAGGATAAAATCAAATAAAAGCCTCATTTTAAATGATGGATTTGAAAAAAAAAATTAAAACAAAAGCTCAGCTTAGCTACACTGGGTTGGGCCTCAAGAGTTGGGCACATGAGCTTGATGGAGGCCCTTACGCTTGGCCTATCTGTGCCCGACCCTTCCTTTAAAAAACAAAAACATAGATGACATGTCCCAAAAAAAATGATAAATTGACAATGAAAAACCAAAAGATATTAAAAAAAAGTGGAAAAAACTTTTTGATTAATATTTAATTAACTCATCAAACTCACGACTTAGATTATGGACTCTAATGGATCAATTTAATTCTTTTATTTTATTATATGATAAAAAATACAAAAAAAATGATTTACTATCAACTCAACACTAAAGTATAAAATTGAATAAAAGCCTAACTCTAATCGATGGACTTGGAAAAAAGTAATTAAAAAAAAAGAAAAAAAAAAGCTCTGTCGCATTAGGCTGGGCCTCAAGAGCCAGGCGTATAGGCCCAAGAGAGGCCCTCGCGTTTAGTCCATCTTTGTTTGCCCCTTCCTTTTACTTAAAAAAAATAACAAACACAGATGACAAGTCATGTAACGCCCGCCGATTTCGTAAGCATTTAAAATTAATTTCCTATAATTTGGTACGTAAAAATACGAATTTTTTTTATATTATTTTACACTGTAACGAAATTTCTGCCGAAATTTCGACAGAGTCTCCCCTATACCGGGAGGTCTCAAGTTATCAACAACTCATCATGTACATATCTCATGTTCATTCTGTCATCAACGCATATCCATATCGCATTGCGACCACAATTATTATTAATCATAATATTTTGCAAATCCAGGGATTCATTTCGAACATATAATTTACAACACAAACTAATAGTAATAAACTTGATTAATAACATTAATATTACAAACATAAATTCTGAAGGTCTCTATGATTAAGATAAAGGAACACTAACATCGTTCCTGTCATATAATTATCCAAAGACAATACAACAACATCCATTTCATTCCAGGTTCACACAGAAGAAATAAGGATGTTAATCCTAAGTCATACACAAAAGGATTAGAAATGCTAATTCCCTAATTCATACAAAAGAGCTAGACACCTAGGACACTACTCTTGACAGGAATGAGAAGGACCTGCAACATCAAAATAAAAGAATAATTATATTAAATAAATAAAAAATACAACTAGATAATGGAGGGTTACCACTACGTGTAACTACGCATATGTGTACTCACTCGATAAGGCATAATCATAGTTGATCCGCAAAAGAAGGTCCTTTACTACATCTAATGCCTATCCTTCCACAACCTACTTATGGTTTTCTTTTCGATTATCGTACATTAACTTTTGTCTGATTTACCCTTTTTCTTATCCACCCCAAATTCTGAGGCAGTCATTGCCGACACTAATAACTCCTATTAGTGTCATTAGTCACCCTTACCCGGATAGACTAATCAATTCCTTAGCAATGCCGACACCAACTTAATCGATCGATGTCATTGAGCTATTTCCAACCCAAAATAATCAATCAATTGCTCTCCATCACTTGGAGATGTTTCCGGAAATGCCGATGCCAAGTTCTCTTGACACCATTAACTTTCTCCTCAGGAAGTTAATCAAATTATTACGGGTTTGCCGATACAGACATTATTTGTCAGTATCATTAACTATTCGTGATACGAATAGTTAATCAAGTTCAATATTCATTATATTTCCATCAAGGTCATGCCGATGTTAACAATATATTTGTTAACATCATTAGCCGCCCCTATTCGAGGTCGGCTAATCAAGTCCATAGGCGGTCATTTTCTTTTTGTTTTTTTTTTATATATATACATAATATGGACCCATATTCGAACTCCGAATCCCGGAGTCTACGACCAAAATTCAGATTTCAAATCCATGTCTGTTTCACCGTATCTTTCCTTTCTTTAGTCATATTCACCGGATGGACATATTCATATAATAACATTATTTCTCCTGCGTGTAGGCAACATTCACATCGAATTAGTATTTATTTCCCTGCCCGTAGGCAACATTCCATTGTAATAACATGTCTTGCTCATTGGCAATGTTCACACAATAATAATATTTCTCCTACTTGTAGGTAACTTTCACGCAACAATATTTGTACTGCCCGTAGGCAATGTTCACATAACAATATTTCTCATGATAAACAGTAGTACAAAATACGCATAATGTCTATCATATAACTAGCATTACAAGAATTTAAACAATTTAAAGAAGGAAGGGGGCAACCCTTACCTTGAACTCCTGTTGTACTTGCACGTGAGAAGTCGGGTCCCACTCTGTATGCTTCTCCTACATTCCAGTGGAACATCCTGAATCAGTACTCAAACTCCTTTCTAATTCATTCATCATATCTATTATTTCACATGCCCAATTAGTTTCGAAAACAAGTTCATGAATAGGCTATTTTTAGTCATCACTTTAATTCATTAAATCAGCATCCATTCTCACTAATATTAAATGTCCAACCAACTCTTTCTTCTACCTTGGCCGAATATAGGCCTTATTTCTACAATAAATCCTTTTGTGTTTATATTCAAGATAACATTATCACTTCTCATCTATATTGGCATAATATAATATGTTCCACATATTTCAAGTCAAATAGTATTACCACACATATTACATGTTCATCAAATTGATCAAAATTATTATTATTTTGCTAGAAACTATTCATTAAGCACAACAACCACGTGAAAGAACTTTCTTCCTTGATATGGCTACTTACTAACAATTCTTGGTCAAAACTTCCTAAACACTCATGTTAAATTTTCTTTTATTCAATACCAAGCATTGCTGAGCATGTCAAATGCCTTAAACCATAACGCTTCCCATGTTGTTTTCTTTTTGCCGAACATGCTTAAGTGAATTATAATGAATTTTCTTCAATTACTTTCATTATCCACTCTAAGCAACATTACCTCACCTAAACATTTTCATATTTATATGATCATTAATAATTGTCTATCTAGAGATGTTCACATTACGCATATAATTTTATTTGTGCCTCTTGCACATTTTCTTCTTCCAAACTAATACATATACCCACAAGTATATTCTTATGGTTTCTTACTCCTTTCATTAAACAATGTACATTAAGATGATATCAATACTTCCTTTAAAATATTGTCACTAAATGTTTATTTCTATTCTTCATACAAGGTTATTCCAAACCATCATTTCTATTTTTCAAGCAACATTCACCAAACCAGAATTTCTCCCTTGAATTTCTTCTCTTGGTCGAAACTTGTGCTCCATGTCCTCATTAGTTCATTCATTTAAATCACATCATTTTCTTCATTTACAATATATGTTATCATACATAAAACATATACCAATCTCTCAAACAAGAAATTATAAGGGATTCAACATTTATTCATACAATTTCTAAGAACATCCAACACTTTTAATTTCTGTTCCAGCCCATGTTTTCCTTAAATATTTGTTCAAGGTCATGAATCATTGAAATATATCTTCAATTTTCTCCTCCCCCCTTCAAGTCCCCTTATGGCCGGCCCTAATCTAGGGTTTTCTCCTTAGTTTACATCAAGTTTTTCTTACTATACATTCTTTGAAATTTGTTCTTTCCTTTATAAAAATTCTTGTTCACAGTATTAGTTTTCAAAACATCAATATGCACAAAAATCCTAAGTTTTCATTTGGGTTCTTCACCCTTTACAACAAAGCTCACTCAAGACAACAATGGAGATTGAAGGGTTGTTCTTACCATATGAATTAAGCAAGGATTAAGGATGATTTTTGACAACTCTATACGTGTTCTTCTTGTTCTCTTCATTGGTTGATTCTTCTCCCCCTTTTTTCTGCCTTTAGTCGTGCATCTCTCTCTCTCTCTACATCTCTATTTTGTGGCCTTTCTCCTCACTTTCACTCTAGCATCGTATGGATGAAATGCAAGAGAACATTTTGCTTGAAATTTTGTAAGAGAGGGGGTTGTTAGGGGCTGTCTTTGCCGACAGTAATGGGAGACGTAAAGTCACCCTCTTTTCTCCCAACTACTTATATTCCCTCATAAATGAAGTTAGGTCTTGTTTGGTTTGGTTCAAATTATGTTTTTTTTTTGTTCAAGGCCGGTTGTCACATTCATTTTGGGTTGATAACCGGGTCAGATCTTCCCTTACATGCTCTTCTTCAAAACTCACTCATCTCACTCTTATTATTATTTTACTCTTTCTTATATATATTATTCGCACTTATTGAATGTTACCAAGTTGTTGTTGGGTGAAACTTTTAAATGGGTTTCATGTCGGGTTTTACAAAAGAAAACTTCATCCCCTGAAACTCGTCTCCATTCTCAATAATGTTATAAATTTTAATCCAAAATTTGTAACGTTCATTACGACTTCCATCATACTTTTAAATTTATTTATGGAGCTTATTCTCTCCCTTACCCATCGCATTTATTAGTATTTCTACTATTTATTCATTTCTTTTCATATTGAGTCTCTATTACTCATCGAGGTCTTTCTTTCTCTTTTTTTTTCTACGATCCTATGTTTATGTGGGGGTTTACAAGTCATCCGTGTTCGTTTTAAATCAAAATAATATATTAACCATTGTTTTTTTGTTAGCTGAGAAAAAAATATGAAGCCCAAAATCTTAAACATGTGACCTCACATTACTTCCACACATTAACCATTGTACTACAATAGAAAGCTTGTAACTAAATGACTAAAAACACATATTAACCTAAATTATTGTTCATTTGAACAATTAAATTGTCGCACAACTTTTTTAATTGTTAGTATAACTAGTTTACACGATCGCACTATGCTGCGACTCGAATTAAATCTTTTTTAACATAAAAAAAATTGTTCAAACTACAAGAAATTATTTAGCATTGTTATTAAAGATGATCTAACGGATCAACTTTGAAACCTTCTGACTAGCTCCTTACATAATCAAGGTTTAAAATTAAACCATATGGGAGTTAACCCAACATGACCTAGTAGACTTGGAGGTCCAAAGGCAACCCAAGCAACCAGAAAAAAGCATGGACTCCATTAGGTTTTTAATATTGAGACAACAACATATTAGATCGACACGAGCTTCATGGTGTAATCCATCAAATTCATGATTCAGTTAATGGATTCCATTAGATTTAAGAACTTTTTTTATTTAACTATGCGATAACAAAAAGAAATGCTCATAATATCAAGTACAAATCAAATATCAGGATGTTTATTTGAGTCTATGATAACCTCATAGAAAATAAATCGAAAAACTTTATGAAGACAAATTCAAAATCAAACAAATATTGAAGCATGAAATTGAGAAAAGAAGAAAAAAAATGAAAGAAAAAAAGAGGGGGGGGAAGAGAAAGAAAGAAGAAAAATCCACCTCCTTCATTATTCATATAAATAGTGAAAGAGGTGCTTTGCACCCCAAATGTTTTAGTATAGATAACATATATGCTAATTAATGTTTGTATTCATATTTACAAAATTTTCGATCATAATTGCTTAAAAGTTGCTTACTCATAATTTATATGGATAAAAAAAATGATTACGATAACCTAAATTGTTTTTCTCTAAAATATAGGACAAATAATGCAGCTCAATTCTCGGCCTATTAAATATAAAAGGAAAAAATTAGCTAAAAAAAAAACCTAGCCTGATTCAACTCATGTTAGCATGATAAACCTATAAACCAGGTAATAAGAGCCAAGTCATCCTGGGTCAACCCATTAAACTTATGACCTAGGTTATGAGATCGGTATAACTCAATAGAAAAGTAAACAAAAAAAATCTCAAAACTTAGTTTTTTTTATAAAAAAAAAATCGATGTCAAATAATGAAAGTTTGAAAGAAAATACATTAAAAAATTGATGGTATATCGTGTTAACTTTTCAAACCCGTGGCTAGGGTCATTAAACCGAAAGCATCTTATTTGAAAAAATCACAAAGCCCAATTATCAACCAACTAAATATTGAAGGCTAAAATTGGAAAAGAATTTCAATTATCATAAAGACACAGAAAAAAAAATAACAATTAAAATAATGAGGATCAAAATTGAACTAAAAATAAATTTTATTTTTAGTTAAAGGGTGAAATTAAAAATAAAAATCAATTTTAAAAAAGGATCCAAATAAAAAAACAATCAAAAGAATAAAGATAAAAATTGAAAGAAAAAATAAAAATAAATTTTTTATTGAATGGTGAAATTAAAAAGAAAAATTAATTTAACAAAAAGACTTAAAAAAACAATTAAAAGAATGAGGACCAAATTAAAAGAAATAACATATAACAAATTGAGATTGGAAGATGCAATTGCAAAATTTTATAGAATGGATAACAACAAAAAATTGAAATCAAAAGAATAAGGGTTGATTTTAACATATCAATAAATTAGATGACAACTTTGAAATTTTGCATTGTTAGTGTGTTTTTCAAGATGAAGAAGAAAAGAGGAAGGTGAAGAAAAAAAAGTCACCAACGTAGTATCGTTATCCCAACGCTACCACATGTCGCTTCAATTGGAATAAAACATTGCGGCACTTCTAATGACATGACAAAAGTTGATGTTTGACAGTCAGGGGGTGCCACATGTGTAGCCTAATAGGTATGAGTGCCCCCCACGCATTGTTGCATGCCACTTTTTGTTTTTTCTTTTTAAATATTAATCTAAATACCAAATTGCCCCTCGTCTAACTTGATAATATTGAAATAACAATTTGTGAGAATATGAAAAAGCCCTTAGCTATTAGCTTTAAATTTTTTGTTTCTAATGACATTTTGGTTGTTTCATTGTGCTTTTAAAATGTAAAAATATTTATTTATTCCTAATCAATTTGATAATGATTAATGAGCCTTGTAAAAATATTTCAATGCTCCCAATAATCAGTTTAAGGATTTTTAATGAGAAAGAAAAAAAATGTTATTACACTTTTCTAGTGAACAATGTTTTCACTCATAATGAACAATGTTTTTCTTTGGACAATTAGTTTTTGTTAATTGTCGTGTGGTTTTGTGCCTAACAAAAATATTTATCGAACTAATATATTTTCTTCTTTTTATGAACTATCATGGAAACTTTTAAATTTAATATTTAAAAGACTTAAAGTTTTGTGATGGGTAGTCCATTATCAACTTTATATAATTTTCTTTTATTGTTTATTTATTTAAAGTGGTTTATGTTCTTTAATACTCTTCCTCAGTTACATCTTATTTTTTGGTATGTCAAATGACTTAGAGCTCCAGAATTTTGCTCTAGAATCTCTACTAGAACATTGAATAACTATGAAATTTTGATGTCCTATTAAATTTGATAGTTGAGTTTGAGTTCTATATATATAAAAAAGACTTAAGCCTTATAATGAGGGACTCATTTCAACTTTATATATTATTCTTATTATTTATTTATTTATTCAATATAAAATATGTTTTTAGTATAAACCATCATCTATTATTATAAATTAAATATTTATATAAAGAAGTTTGGATAACTAAGATATGAGCACTTGCTACACTAATATAAGAGTTGAGTTGATTAAAATCCAGTATAATGGTTGTAAGATTACAATAAACAACTAAATTAGCAAAAAACATTGTACACCTAAACTTAGTATATTGTGGATTGACTATTCATCCATAATGCATTTTTCCAATAGCTTGACATAGAAAAGTATAGTGTAGTCTCTGAGTTTTTTATCCCATTAATTCCAAATATTAACATTTTGGTCCAAAATTTCATTTCTATTGTAATCAAGTCCCTATATGTTGGAATATGAAGGGAGTCACCAAAAAAGAGAGAAGAAAGAAAATATTTTAGGTTGTTGGTATCCAGCCATGAAAAAGATGATGATCTTGACAATGAATTTCTCTTAGAAAAGGGGTTTGATGCGTGTGGTTTTGGCCTTTAATCATGTTATAAAATCTATTCTATAACAAAAAAACACTAGGCCTCAGACTTAGTGTAGTGTTGATTGATTGTTCATCCACAATGCATTTTTTCTTGCAACATGAGCGTAGAAAAGTACGATGTGCTCCTTGAATTTCTTGATTTTTTATTTTGATCCCATTCAAATGTTAATGTAGTTTTTCTTTTATATATATATATTAGTTTATTTAGCTCCTTCATATATTGTCTAATTGCAAATTAACATGAGAATCGAAATATATATCATACAAGCTATTCTAAGAGCAAAACTACAAAAATATCAATCTCTGATCATACTCTAATTTATGCTCTTTCTAATTGCAAAATTAACAAGAGAATCTGAATATATATTATATACAAGTTATTCTAAGAGTAAAACAACTACAAAATCATCAATATTTGATCATACTCTAATTTATGCTATTAAACCTTCATATTCTAGTATAAAAGTATTCAATCTCATTCTCACAACACTTAAACACTTTTAAATCTTATAAGTGTTATCTTATGAGTTATATAGATATTGTAATTTAAATTGTATTATCGACTCTACTAGGAGAGTTGTTGTGAAAAACAAAATCATTCTTATAAACCTTTGAAAATTAGGTAAAAACTCTTGGTATTGGTAATGAAATTTCACTAGGAAATTTTTTTTGAAGAGTGCATATCTTCAAGTAGAGAAAAGTCTTGAATAAGAGATTTTTTTAAATGGTGCGAAAAGCTTGGTGTGAATTATCAAGTGACTATTATGCTCTTAAACTTGGACTAATAAAACAATACAATACTCAAGTGTGGTTTGACATTTAAGGTATAGATAAAAACTTACCGAACCACGTTAAAAACAAGTTTGCAAATTCTCTCTCTTATCTTTTCATTTTAAATATTTTAATTATATTATTGGTTATTATGTTTACTTTAAATAATTTGCATTACTTGTCGAATTTAGTGATACACTTAGTTCACCCATTTTCTCACGTGTTTAGTTGCCAGAACAAAATTTATTGGATAAATTATATTTTAACCCTCATAAATTCAGAAGTATTCCTCTTAAATTGCTATAGTTTAAAATTTACCAATAATAACCATCTACTTTAGTTTTCAACCAACAATAAATTTCAAATAATAAATCAAGGCAATGTTTGTTTCCCGGAAAACGGGAAACCACTTTCCAAACTTTCCTGTGTTTGTTTGCCATTAGGAAAGTTGGTCAACGGAAAACACTTTCCAGTCAAAGGAAAATTTAGCTTGGTTTCCAGGAAAGTGTTTTTCTGGAAAATTTGGACGGAAAACACTTTACGGAAGTTGTGAAAAATTTAAAAATGTCATATTATTTGCTGATTATATCAAATTTGGTCCTCAAACTTTTGATTGCTATATATATTTTGTTTTGAATATTTATTTTTCAATT
>Ga0307510_10003734_pt1 | contig 17798 bp, 33 predicted proteins | sample 12_EM_MG_FD_207224 | JGI IMG/M metagenome (GOLD analysis project Ga0307510, IMG submission 207224) | Populus trichocarpa ectomycorrhiza microbial communities from riparian zone in the Pacific Northwest, United States - 12_EM | ecosystem: Host-associated > Plants > Roots > Unclassified | place...
GTTCATTACAATACTAAAACTTTTAAAAAAATTGTGTAGCTATTTATTGACCCCAATAGGTAACTGGCAGGTTTTCACAGTGGGCCATTTCATAAACCATGTCAACTTTCATTCAGTTGGCCCACATTGGCTTTCACGAAGGCATAGGCAAAATTGCACATGGGATTTTACGTATACATCGTCTACATGTTGCTGAATTATGTGGCTGTTCTTCAGGACTCATTGACCATGGTTTTTCTGATTCACTTCGCTCACGTTTGAGTGGCATTGCAACATGTTGTGGTGATTCTTGCCGCTTCCCTGTGCTGGGAGAAGGTTGCGATTCCTTTCCAAGTTGGTCCTTCTTCACAAATGAATTCTTTATGTTTTTTGAATAGGGGAGTAGTTCGAATGGGTGGAATTCGTGGCATTTGTGATGATGATGCTACCGGGGGTGGGGATTCCGTTTCCGGTGAGAGCTCCTTTCGTTTCCCTATGATGGGTGGTCATTGGTACTCTTCCCATTCTGGGGGAGTAGGTCTGTCTCTTGACAACATCCTCGACTCCGGATGTCTGGGTAACAGGGGTTTGGTTTGACTAAGTGTTATAGAGACAATGGGAGGGAACTCTGGTGGTGGTTCAACTGGAGGTGGCATTGGTTCTTCGGGGAGAAATGACAACGAAGCGACTGGGGGTGATAACTGCGGAGTAATTCCTTTGAAAGGGGGAATGTCCCATGGGAGGGGAATGAGGTCGAGAGATGAGGGTCCCATATGCTTTTTCACCAATGGTTGGGATGGCAGAAGTGGAATTTCCTCCGGCGTTGGTGACCTATTCCATGGTGTTGGAATGATAGGTGTTGCTCCTCTTTGTGGCAGCGATGGGGTGAGTGATGGTAGCAATGGAGTGTCAGTAGGATCATTGCTGATTCTGGGTGGTGGTTCATATTGTTCCATTGACGAATATTGTCGTTGATGTGATCCCCAGGGGACTAAGGGGAGTGGTGGTGATACGACTTGGGGTGGTTCTACAGGTGGCAGGTTAACATTGGTGGGTATTTGGACGAATGGCGATGGGTCCACAAGGGGTGGTGATGGTACTCTTGGTACAACTGGTGGTAGTGGTATGACCTCCTTAGGTAAGGACAATGATGGGTGGATAAATTGTTGGATAACTGGTATTGGTCTGACATGAGGTGGTGGTGCAGTGACTAGGGCTGATGGCGGTAGTTCTGGGATGACGACGGTAGTTGGTCCTCCTGTTCCTCCTAAGGGGTCTGGACTGGGTATGAATACGGGTGAGGGTGACTTGCTCCTCATGCTTCTTTTATGTCCTTTGAGGAGGGTTCATAGTCCTTCAAGGAACGTTTGATCCTTCAGGGTTTGATAGTGGGGGGATAATGTGCTGAAGGGAAGGATGGTCCTCTTTTGAAGGTTTCTTTCTTTCATGATGGCTAGGAGGATTTCTTTTGTTACCATGTCATAGAGTCGTTGGTGGAAGTGGTAAAGGTAGAGGGTGGCATTGCTGTTCTTCTTTCTGAACATTCTGGTGACTGAGGTATTCTTGAATCGGTTGTTAAGAAGGGTCCACTTGTCACTAAGTTGGACCATGTCTTTGATACATTCCTCACACTTCTTCTTGAGCAATGTGGAGGAGGTGATCTGAGGGGAGAAGTCTGGTATCAGTGTATTGCTCAGACTGGTTGTCATCTTCGGTTTCTTCAATGGGAGTAGAGGGGTCGGGATTGGTGACGTGGAGTGGAACGTTTTCCATTTCTGTGGCGGTAGTGGCTGTTTTATTGCTGCTACTTTCACTAGTAGCACTAGCAGGGATGATGATATTGAAAGGGGTTGTGGGTCGAGGTTGATATTGAGGGGGATGGGGAGCAAATGGAAATCTTTCGAAATTGACGTGGGTCCTGAGGACAGGGTCTTTGTTATTAACTGGGACCACAATTGCTTCATGGTCAATGTTGATGGCGTCGAAGTTTTCTCTAGGTCGCCAAGTGGTCCAGTGGTAGCCGACATCAAAATGTCCTTGTCAAACAAAGGTTCCAAAGAAGTGGAGTTGATTGTTGTCGGTATGGGTATGCATGCGGATAAGGATGATTCCATCATCAGTACCCAAGGTGAAGATGGTAGAGGTGGCGAATCCTAAGCTGGGGAGTTCGTGGTGGACAGAAGACATGGGAGTTGGGAATAGAGAGGGTCGTCTGAGATTCCAAGGGTTCTTATACTGTTTGGTTGACTTTCAAAGTCCACTAGTAGATCCAGAGTGTGGAGATCCTTGGAGTTAACCCAGGAATCATGAGCTGGCAAGTATCCTTTCCAGCGCACAAGATATTGCTTCTTCTTCCATCAACCGAATAGTCTTTCCTTGAGTATCTGTTCTACTTCCCATTCCAGTTTGCCTTCTAGAATATCTAGTGGTGGTTCTAGGAAGTTGGGTCCGTGTTGATCAGTCTCTTTGTATGGTGTGAGCAGGGATGCGTGGAAGATGTCATGGATCTTCCAGGTAGGGGGTAATTTGATTTTGTATGTGACTTTGGATATTTGGGAGACTACCTTGAAAGGTCCATATCTCCTTGGTGATAACTTGGGTGTGATGTTACTTGGGAGTCATAGGTTTGTTCCTTCTAACCAGACTTTGGATTTGACAGGGAATGGTGAATGGCGTGGACATTCTTTGATCCAGGATTCTTGCACTTTACGTTGTGCCTCTTGGGCGGCTTTCCTGGCTTCATCAATAGCTGAGAGTTGTTGTTCAAGGGATGGGATGTCTGTCTTTCTGGTGGGTTGATGTACTTGTGGGGTGTAGCCGATGAGTAGGTCGAATGGCGTTTTCTTGGTCATAGCAGAGGGCCAGGAGTTCTTGGTATATTGAGTGAGAGGTAACCAAGCATGCCAGTTGTTTTGCTGAGTACCACAGAATACGCGAAGGTATTGTTCAAGGGTTTGGTTAGTTCGTTCGCTGGCCCTGTCTGTCTGAGGGTGATAGGCTGTGCTGATGTTTTGGTGGATGTTCAGGATGCGACATAGTTCTGTTGAGAACTTGGATACAAAGCAGATGTTGTGGTCCAAGATTATTTTGTGAGGTATGCCGTAGTGAGGGATGACATTGTTCAGGTAGAGTAGAGCAACTCCTTCAGAGTCAATTGCTTCATTACAGGGGATAAAGACAGATGCTTTTGAGCAATCTGTGTCGGTGATCGTGAGGATGGTATCATATCCTCCTGATAAGGGTAGCTTGGTGATAAAGTCCATGGCGACAGTTTCGAAAGGACAAGCATTTTCAGTTGGGGTGATAGGGAACATAGGAGGATGAGCGGGATGAGTGTTAACTTTGGTCATTTGGCAAGTAGCGCAGCCTTTGATGTATTCAGTTACGAAGATTTTCATTCCAGGCCACCAGTAGTAGGGTGTTATGAGTTGGAGGGTTTTGGTAATTCCAGCATGTCCAGCGGTTTCATGGTCATGAAAAAGGGATGTTACTCCCCTTCTAAGGTCATTGTCTGCCATGACAACAAGTGCCATTCCATGGTACCAGTGAGTGCTGTCCAGTAAGGATAAGTTGTGAGTTGGTGCCCATTGTTTGAGTGTTTTCTGGTGTTGGTATTGCACTAGCTTGATTCTTGAGTCCAGATTGTCTCCTATGCTGTCCATGTCGAATACGTGGATTGAAGTATGCTGGTCACAGAAATATTGGTCTGGCCATACAGTGACGTCTTCGTTGATTTCATTTGGTCCTTCATAGTCGGGTCGCCTAGATAGTGCATCAGCTCAATTGGTAGCCCCAGGTTTGTACTCCAGTAGGATATTATATTGCTTGCATTCTGGTAAGTAACCAGCAACGCGTGGCCCAATTTTGCGGGGCTCTCTGTAATACCTAAGGTTCGCATGATCAGTATATACCAGGACGGGGATTGTTGTTCCTTTGAGTAAGTGGGACCAGCAGTGAAGTCCTCTCATGACTCTGAGGAATTTGTGGTCGTAAATGGGGTAGTTTTGCTTGGTTTGCATGAATTTTTGGGAGTGGAATCCCACCGGTCGTTGTGGTCCTGGTTTCTGGGTGCTGTCTGGTTTGGTGATAGGGGGGTCTCGTTGGTAAAGTATTGCTCCTGTACTGACTTGTGAGGCGTCGGTTTCAAGCTTGAATTGTCTATCTGGGTCTGGCCTGGCTAGGATGGGTGCACTGGTGATTAGGGTGATGAGTTTGTCTTGGGCCTCGATTTGTTTGGGTCCCCATTTGAATGGTATGTCCTTTCCGGTGAGTGCTGTAAGAGGTGCGGTGATGATACTGAAGTTGGGGCAAAACATGCGGTGATATCCGGCGACTCCTAGGAATCCATGAATTTGTTGTTTGCCTTTGAGTATACGTGGGTAGTCCCTAAGTCTGGCTACTTTAGCTGGATCGACAGTTGCTCCTTCCTTTGAGATTTGGATGCCTAAGAAGTCCATTTGTGGCTGCATGAAGATGGATTTTGATAGTTTGAGGTGTAGGCCGTGATGTGCAAGTAAGTTGAATAGGAAGTGAATGATTTCGATGTGTAACTTGAAGTCTTTGAGAAGGGTGCCTATACCACAGTGTCCATGTAGTTTTGGAGGATGTGCAGTATGTTGTGTATGCCTTTCTTCTTGAAGTGTTCATATAGTTCTTCGAGAATACCATTCATGAATCGTTGGAAGCTGGCTGGTGAGTTACTCATCCCAAAGAACATAACTTTGGGTTTGAATAGTCCCCGACATGTTTGAATGCGGCTTTCCATTGATCACCTTCCTGTATGTGGATATTGTTGTAACCCCAGCAGATGTCGAACTTGCTGAATAGTTCCATTCCTTGCAAGTTTTCGATACACTGTTTGAGATTTGGGAGTGGGGTGATGTCTTTCCAGGTGACTACATTGAGGGGGCGATAGTCGATGATATATCTCTTTTCCTTCAAGTCTTTCTTAGGGACCATGAAGGTGGAGAAGCCGTAGGGGGAGTCCGATGGTGCAATATAGCCTTTTTCCAGATTTTCATCGATGAATTTGTTCTCCGCTTCCTGTTTGTCTCTTGAGAGTGGGTAGACTTTGCAGTTGAAGCAAGTAGGGGCAGTGTCCATGAGTACGATTTGATGGTCTCCGTCTCCACGAGCTGGCGGGAACTTGTTTGCCTCTTCATCTGAGAATAGTGCTGTATGACGTTTGAATTCTTCTGGGAGGGTGACTTCCTCCTTCCCATGTTCCGATGCGTACTTATGGGCCATTTCGACTGCTGTGTGGGTGTGACTGATTTCTACTGGGCCTTCCCTCATTTCTGAAGGAGTAACTCCCAACCATAGAGTGCATGTCTATGCCTCCAGAATGAGGTCTTCATTTTCTTGGTTCTTCTGTTTGAGCCATGTCTTTGCACATTGAAGGGTGCCATGGAGTAGGGTTTCGATTTGGACTTTTGGTCCCTTGAGTTCACTTTTCTCCCAATCAATGTCTGGGTTAAATTTCTTGAACCAGGGGTAACCGAAGAGCATTTGATCGCGACCTAGATTTGTGACATAGAATCTTGTTCGTTCTTTCTTGTTGCCCTGAGTAACAAGTAGGTCGCAGGCTCTAGTAATAGTCCCAGCTCGGTTCATGGTTCCATCAACATTGTATACTGCCCGTGAGTAAGGGAGTCTCTTGGTTCCTAAGCGAAGTTTGTCAATAGTAGTCTGGTTGATAAAGTTTTCTGTTGCTCCAGTGTCAAGCAGGATTGTTTCTTCTGCCGTCCCTCGATAGTGTGTGATTGGAACTTTGAGTTGTATTGAATTTGATTTATTTACAAACACACTATCAAGTCAGAAAGCCCTAACTAAGGCAGCTAGTTTTGGGCCTCAGGAAAATCCTTTGGCATAAGTTTTCCAATGAAGTCCAGCTTAGTCTCTTCGTCGAAGGAGTCCATGTTCTCCTTCATATATTTGGCAAGACTGTCAAGATTTTCGAGGTCTGGCATGACTGGTGCAGCATGAACCCTAGTGGATTCCCTGGTGTTGTTGGAGCGACCACTGAAGTTACCATGGTCAGCTTGTTTCTTGTGACAATCCTTGGCTCAGTGTCCTTTGATTTCGCAGTAGAAGCACAAGTTGCTTTTCATGAGTTCCGCTCTCTTGGCTTTGGAGTGCTGTTGTCCTCTGCCAGCGGTAGCGTTGATATCCGAGGTGACTGTAGCGTCAACGTCCATATGATATCCTCCTTGAGAGGTGGTGCGTCAGTTGTTCTTGTTCCTCCAGTTATTGTTCCTTCTGTAACCACCTCTTCCTGGGTTATTGACCTGCCTAGGAGCCAGTTTGAATGCTTGGAAGAGTCCCTGATGTCTCTGGGTGAACTCGGCTGCTGCCTTCCATTTGAGATGGGATTTGTGGGCCTGTTCTTCCCATTGTTTGAAAGTCCAGGGGTCTTTAGCAGTGGGGTTGAAGGTAGGGGAATTAATAATGGTGCTGGTGAGTCCCTGAGTCATAGTGTGTTTGAGGGTCTCTATGGTTCCCTTGTCGTCTAGGGGAACACCTGCTTCAAAGGAGAGTTGCTTGAACTTGGCGAAGAAGTCATCAAGACTGTCTCCTTGCTTGAGTTTGCATAGCTCCTGATAAGCTTTGGATCGACAGTTCTGGTTGGTGAAGGCGTTCCTGAATCTTTCTATGTAGTCAATCCAGAGATTTTCATCTGTCTCTGGGATTCTGTTGTCTGCTGCTTCTTGGAGTTTCAGAAGTTGTTCTCCTTTCCAGGCATCTACGCAGGTGCCATCCATGTAGCTGAGCATAGTGACAATCCTGGAGAAGGGTTTCTTCATGGTGTCGTTGGCTCGGTTTACTGTGTGCCATAGGTCCCAATTGAGTAGGAATTTGGTAGTTTTGTTTCTGTCTCCATTGAATATGAATGGAGGATTTCCTTTGAGTGCACCATTAGAGGGGCTAGTGATAACATTGATCCTCTGTGCTTCTTGCTGGACTTGGCCAGTAGCAATGTTAATTTCTTCCTGTTGTCCTTCCATAGCAGTTGTATGATCTGGGGTGTTGGGGTGGGTAGGAAGCTGCTGAAGTGCTGTGGTAACTGCTGCGATAGTGAGAGGGACACTGGCCTCTTGTTCATAGAAGATGTGATTGGGGTGCTGAGGGTCTGATATGATCCACCAGCTGACGTCTGGGCCTGTATATATGCCTCTTTGATTGGTTTCCCACTGGTTGTTTGTTTGGCGGAGTCTAACCCAATGGTAGGTGCCATTGGCCTTGATGAATTTGATAGGTGTGTGTTGTTTTCTTTGGGTATCAAGGTAGTATCTGGTATTGGGATGTCCTGGTCCTTGATCATCAAAGTATACGTTAACTTTAATGTGTTCTGGGAGATCATCCTGTTGTCTCCTGAAGATTTGTGTAAACTCGTTGCTAAGTGTGTATGCCTGGATGGTCGCCACAATGGTAACAACTCTGTGTTTCAAGAGTTTGTAGGAAAGCCTAACTTGTGTTAAGGTCCAAGGGCCTTAAAGATGCGATGTGTGTGGGTTGGTTTGGCGACGACTGGGATTGCTCAGTGGGTTGTCCTCCTGAGGCAATGATCACGTGAGTAGCTTGGTACCGGTTGGCTATGCAGTATAATAAGTAAGTCCCTGATGATAAGGGCGACTTCTAAGTGTTCTGATAGATGATGAAAGGGGAGAGCTTCAAGAGGGGATTGAAGCGACTGAGGATTCAGGCTGTTTGACTCTGAGAGTCCTGGGTGGAAGCTACAAGTCTTGGATTGAAAACCAAGTTAGGCTTAGGGCCTAACTGCTAAAAGTATGAGCGCTTATATACAAGTAGAAAGTAATGGGTCACAGGAGTCACAGAATAATACTGTCACGTATAGTAAGGTTCATCATGAGCTGGCAGTTCTAAGTATAGCTCCATCATGAGCTGGCGGTTCATCATGACATGGCAATGAGCTGGCAATCCATAGAGGGTTAAATAGTGATGCTGCGGAGTGCTGCGGACTGCAGAGTGATGGCATGTGATATCTGACTGCGGAATAGTCAGGTGATCCATCAGGTGACTTGTCAGGTGGTTTGGTGGCAGTCCAAGCGGCACATAAGGGAACGAGTGGGGAACAAGTGACTGAGAGTGCAGAAATAAATGATGGAAAATAGCAGAAAATTGGTGGTAGGGCCCAGGATTGTAACACGTGTCCTTATTGAGCTTTCTGAAGTAGATGGCTAGTGTCTGTGTCTCGAAGTGTCCTGAGTTGCGCTTCCATTTGTTGTCCATAGCAATGAAATCTTTAACAACTAACTTGAGGATTTCTTTCTTGAGTTCTGCTTTAAGGTTCTGTGTTTTCTGCTTCAGTGATGGCAAGGAGGACTTCCCGGTGGAGTAGTCTGGCATCAGTGTATTGGCTGGTAGTGTCGCTGTTTTCATTTTCTTCTTCTGGTTCTGTTGGTCCAGTATAGTCTGACGGTGAAGTTGTTTCTTCTGATGAAGGTGACAAATAGGTGTAGGTTGTCGGCTTCCATGTGTACTCTGACAAGGGTGATTCCATTTTCTGTTCCAAGAGTGAAGATGGTGGATGTGGGGAATCCTTGGCTAGGTAGGTCTGGATGTTGTGCCATCGACTAGCGGTGGTAGGGGCAGGAGCGTTCCTTACAAAAGTGGGGATGTTCGAGGGTGTGTTGGTAGGTGATATGGATGGTGTGCTGTAGTGATCCTGTCTTTCTGGCTGCTGGCGTGAACTCTCTGAACCGGTATGGGTTGGGGAAGATAGCTGGGTCTCTGAAGAGCGAACAAAAGAAGTAGACAGACTGTTTGGAGGGATGGGAGTAATCTGGTTGGTGGGGCATGATAGGGGATATTCCTCTGTAGTTTCCATGGCTTTTAAGCAAGAACGAATGGCTGTGGGGTGACTGGCATAGAAGTCTGTGACAAGGTCTGCAGCGTTCAGGTCTGATTCATCGACCCATAAGTCATGAGAGGGTGAGTATCCTTTCCAGCAGACAAGGTATTGCTTCTTTTTGGTTCGCCCAAAGTGTCTTGATTGGAGGATTTGCTCTACCTCCCATTCTGGTTCTCCTTCTATGATGTCAGGTGGCAGTTCTATCCAATTTGGGCTGTGTGCTTCTGTTTCTTGGTATGGCATTAGTAATGATACGTGGAACATGTTGTGGATCTTCCAATGGCTTGGCAGTTCTATTTTGAATGTGGCATTTGATATGATGGCGACTACCTGAAAGGGTCCATATCGCCTTGGTGATAACTTTGGAGTGACATTTGCTGGTAAGTTTAGATTGGTTCCTTCCAGCCAGACTCTGTCTCCAATTGCGAATGGTCTGTATCTTGGTTTCTGTTTTATCCAGCTGTCTTGTGCTTTACGTTGGGCCTCTTGGGTGGCTTCTCTGGCTTCTTTGATATTGGTAAGACGTTTCTCTAGAGTGGGAATGTCAGTTGATCTGGTAGGCTGATGTATGCGTGGAGTATATCCAACAAGGAGGTTGAATGGGGCTTTCTTTGTAGTGGCAGATGGCCATGAGTTCTTCATATACTGGGCTATGGGTAGCCAGGTGTGCCAGTTGTTCTGTTGTGTTCTGCAGAACATCCTGAGGTACTGTTCAAGAGATTGGTTTGTTCATTTGCTGGCACCATCTGTCTGGGGGTGGTAGGCTGTGCTGATATTTTGGTGGATGTCTAGGAGGCGGCATAGCTCCTTTCCAAAGTGTGAGGTGAACCGGGGATCTTGGTCTGAGATAATCTTCTTGGGTAGGCCATAATGTGGCAGGATGTGTGTCAAGTAGAGTTGTGCGACTCCTTCAGAGTCTATAGTTTCTTTGCAAGGCAGGAACATAGAGGCCTTGGTACAATCAGTATCTGTGATCATCAGGATAGTGTCGTAACCTCCAGAGGGCAGTAGTTTTGTGATGAAATCCATGGCAATAGTCTCAAAAGGGCAAGCGTTTTTGACTGGAGTGATTGGTAACAGGGGGGGATGGCTAGGATGAGTGTTCACTTTGTTCATTTGACAGGTTGCGCATCCTTGGATGTACTCAGTTATGAAGGTTTTCATGTTGGGCCACCAGTAGTACGGCAAAATTAATTGGAGTGTTTTTGAAATTCCAGGGTGGCCAGCGGTTAATTGGTCATGAAAAAGGGATGTTACTCCCCTCCTAAGGGTATTGTCTGCCATGACAACTAGTGCGTTCCCATGGTAATAGTGGGTTCCATCTGCTAGGGTAATTTGTTTGAAGGCACTTGTCCACTGCTTGAGTTTCTTCTGGTCTTGGTACTGTGCCAGTTTGATTTGACTGTCCAGGTTGCTTTCTAGTGTGTCCCAATCCATAACTTGGATGTTTTCTTCATCTCCACCTGGCCTCCCATCTCTGGGGTGACTCTGGACCATGGAGGTACTTCAAATACTTGTATGGTGTTCGCAGAAATATTTGCTGGGCCAAACAGTGATGTCTTCATTTTCTAGGTTGCTTCCATTATCATGGTCTTCGCGTCTTGATAGGCTGTCTGCTCTATTTGAGGCTCCTGGTTTGTATTCCAGTATCATATTGTATTGTTCTCATTCTGGGAGGTATCCAGCAACCCTTGGTCCAATTTTCCTGGGGTCACGATAGTAGCAGAGGTTTGCATGGTTGGTATAGACAAATACTGGTTTCTCAGTACCCTTGAGGAGGTAATCCCAATTCCTGAGGCTGCGCATGATAGCCAGGAATTCTCTGTCATAAATGGGATAATTTTGCTCTGTGCTAGTGAATTTCTGGGAGCGGATACCACAGGGGTGCCATGGTCCTGGTTTTTCTGTGCCGTCAGGTTGTGTGATAGGTGGTCCTCTTTGATAGAGTATGGCTCCGGTTGCTATCTGTGAAGTGTCGACTTCCAGCTTGAATTGTTTGCTGGGATCTGGGCAAATGAGTACTGGAGCACTAGTGATGTGCTTTTTGAGTTCTCTAACTGCAGCTATGCAGTCCAGTATCCATTCGAATGGGACATCCTTTCTGAAAAGGTGGGTGATAGGTGCTGTGATGGAGGAAAATCTGGCAATAAACATGCGGTGGTATCCCAAGACTCCTACAAATGAGCGGGCTCCTTTGAGGGTTGTAATGTTTTCTGGCCAGTCTGCTATTCCAGTGATTTTGGCTGGGTCAACTGTTGCACCATCCTTGGTGAGGCGTACTCCTAGGAAGTCCATGGTTGGCTTCATAAATATTGATTTACTGAGCTTGAGGTGTAGTCCGTTCTTGGCTAGCAGGTCGAAGGTGTAGTGGAGGATCTCGATATGTAGCTTGATATCTTTGAGCTTTGTTCCTAGTCCACAGTCATCCATATAGCTTCGGAATATTTTCCTGATGTTGTGGACTCCTTTCTTCTTGAAGTGTTTGTATAGTTCTTCCAACATGAGGTTCATAAACCTCTGGAATGTTGGCAGTGAGTTGCTCATTCCGAAGAACATGACTTTGGGCTTGAATAGCCTGTGGCGGGTTTTGAAGGTGGCTTTCCATTCATCTCCTTCATGTATGCAAATATTGTTATAGCCCCAACGTATGTCAAACTTGCTGAATAGCTCCATTCCTTGGAGGTCTTCAATACATTGGGCAAGGTTAGGAAGGGGTGTGACGTCCTTCTTAGTGACTGCATTGAGTGGGTGGTAGTCGATGATATAGCATTTCTCTTTGCTGTCCTTTTTAGGAACCATGAATGTGCTGAATCCATAAGGTGATTCGGATGGGACGATGTATCCCTTGGCTAGGTTCTTGTCAAGGAACTGGTTTTCTGCCTCTTGGACTTTGAGGCTCATGGGGTAGGTTTTGCAATTGAATTTTGCTGGAGCTTCGGCTGTGAGCTCGATTTTATGGTCGCATGGATGTGATGGGGGGAATTTCTTGGCTTCTTCATCTGAGAAGAGGAGTGTATGTCATTTGAATTCTTCAGGCAAGGTGATTTCTTCTTTCTTGTGCTCTTCCGCGTATTTGTGGGCCATTTCAGTGGCATTGTGGGTCCTGTTGACTTCCATAGTAGTTCTTCCGATCCATATGTTAGGTTGGCTTTGGTCTTCTAGTTCTTCCATAATTGCTTTGTGGGTTTCCATGATAAGATCATTGTCTTCTTGTTTTTGTCTCTTCTCCTTGAGGTAGCCTTGCGCTTTGTCCCAGGTAACTTTCTGGATGGTTTCAACTTTGACTTTTGGTCCTTTGAGGGTTCCTGCTTCCCAATCAATATCGGGTTTGAATGCTTTGAACCAGGGGTAGCCAAAAATGAAGCGGTCTCTTCCTAGATTTGTGACAAAGAAATGTAGTTGTCGTCGTACATTTCCTTTGCTAACCATGAGGTTGCAGTAGTGGCTGATTTTTCCTTGTCTGTTGGGTGTTCCATCAACATTAAAGACGGGTCGCTGGTAGGGAGCTCCTTCATTCCTAGGCGGAGCTTTTTGACAGTTTCTGAGTCAATAAAGTTTTCTGTGGCTCTGGTATCAAGAAGACCAATTTCTGTTGTTTCCCTTTTGTAGCTGATAAGTGCAAATTGGACTTGGACTGAGTTACTCTTGTTGACAAAGACGCTGTCTAGTCCGAAGGTTTTGGCAAGGGCTTCAATTTTCTGGATGCTGAATCCGTCTTTTGGGATAAGCTCATTGAGCATTCTGATTTTTGTGTCTTCATCCATGGTCTGGATTTGTTCTTTGAGTGCGTTTCCCATCTGCTTTACAGTGGGCTTCATCTTTGGTTTGCATAGGTTGATAATCCTGGCTTGAGTGGTCTTGTCAAATTTGTGGGCATTGGCAGTGATAAACTCTTGTACTGCTTTGACTTTCTGTGGTCCTATTGTATGTTTGGGTGCTGTTGTAAGCTCCTTGATTTTTTGTGTGTCCAATAATGCTGGTAGATTTGTTTGATCCAGGTTTTCTTCCTTGAGAGCGTTGAAACTATTGGCACTCTTGTTTTCTTGGATCTTTTTGGCAAGTTGATCCATTGGCAAAATTCCCATATCTGGACGGCTTCTGGTAGTTGCGACTTCCTGTCGGTCATGATTGATTCGGCGTTTAACCTTGCATTGACAGGCATAGTGGCCTTTCTTGTGGCAATGGAAGCATTCCTTGCTTCTTATAAGTTTGTTTGGCGGTGGTGTATTCCTGTGACCATTGTCTTGTGGTCATGTGACTTTCTTGTAGAACTTATGATTGGTTTGGAAGGCTAAACTGTAACCGTGGTTCCTCCTGCTAAGACATAGGGCATTGACCTCAATAGGGTCCTTGGTTTCTGTGACAATCAGTGCTTTGATGTTGAAGATCTTGTATAGAGCTTTGCAAAGCATTGCCTTTGCGTTGCCTTGTAGTTGCGTCTTTTTATGTGCCTTTGTTTCTCCCATTGGTGATCCAGTGGTTCCCTGGTATGACCAATCTTTTGTCAGTTTGATTGCTCCAACTCCAGTGGTTGAGCGTCCTGTAGCTGTGACGCCTTTTGGTCTACCAGTGGCCTTCTGGTCTTGGGTATGGGGTACGTGTCTGGTAGCAGCAACCACAGCATATGTCTTCATATTATTTTCAAGTGTTGCCATGATGTCTTTGGATGGATGGGTTAGGAGGAGGATAGATAGATGGGTGTAGTGGGTTTGAGTGAACCAAGGTCTTTCTCCGCATGGAGGGATAGATGTGTCTGTATGACCCAAGGCTATCTGACTCAGGCTTCTTGCCCTATTGTCTGCCTCTTTGTTTCAAAGATTTGTCCAAGGTCACAAGGACAATGAATCTAGGAAACTTCACACCTTAGTTTGGTTTATGTGCTCTTTCCACTTCAACACCTGTGAGGGCACTTTGATCCTCCTACACAAGACTTTCAACTCTGGGTAAGGGAGGTCTTATGTAATAGATTCACAAAGTTGTGGATTGCGGAACCACTGGCACTGTCGTGGATGAAGTCCATGCCATCTAGAAACCCAGTCCAAACCCCTACGAGTCCCACAAGAACTGCCCCTAAACCAAGCTATAGCCAGATGGCTATTCGATGCCCTCCTGAGCCCGCAACAAAGCCTGGTCAACAACCAGCAACCAAAGAGAATCTTTAACCACATGACCCTGGGAAATCCCCACCACGTGACCTAGCACATGACTCATCACATGACTTACAAGCCCTCAAGCAAGCATGTGATTTAACAGCACGTGACCATGGGAACCTAACACATGACCTACCAAGGGATTGGTCATCTACATGATCACCTGATTGTGCACGCTTTCTACATGCATCTCATCCATTGATCAACACGTGGAAGATCATGGGAACGATCAACAGTTGATCAAGAATCAACGAAGTCACAAGACTTACTGCGGAACTGTGGCACAGTCTGTAGTTCATCTATTATTAGTTTGTGTCTATTCTTAGCTCAAGTCTTACCCATCTCTTGTATTACTACCTGCCCTAAAGGGGCACATGCCCACCCATCTCTCAATATTATGCCTACCCTTAACTACACACAGACCACCCTGTATTAGTATATAAGACCTGCGAATTTGTACGAACAGTCCTCAGACTGTTCACTTGTCTACCCCCACACTGGAGCCTTACAAAGCTCCCTCATCATTAGCAGCCCACTCCCTGTTCTATACAGTCCCACCTCTCCTTGCCTTTTGCCTCTTCCTCCTCAACATCTCCTTGCTGCTCCTTTGGATCAGTCACCTTCAACTTTGCGCCGTCGTCAAGTCTCGCTACCCATAAGTAGTGAGTTCCTGACACTAGAACAGTCTCTTATTGAAGCTGACTGTCATTGGAAGTGTCCTCTCCCACTTCCTCTGTCACCTCCTGGTCAAACCTTGACAACGTCTACCAGCTCAACATCCAAGCCGCTGGCCAAGCAATTGAAGAATTCTTGGCCTCCCCTTGCAACACCTGGAACTATCCATCACCAGGTAGTCCCACCTCATCCTTTGGGGATCACAATCCCGCTTTCATCGCCACCATCACCGCCCCCCAGTCCCCCATCCTCTTCTCCCCCGTCCTCCAGTACCCAGGATACACCGACACCATTTCACCCGGCATCTTGTTGGTCAACCCATTGACCAACTCCCCCGTCATCCTGCAGTCTCCCACTTATCATGTCCGCTCCCCATCCCCTGACTTCCCCACTTCCGAAGGCTTCCTTGGTCTCATCAACAAGGCTATCACCCAGCTTGAGGAGCAAGAGAACTGACCACCAGTTCCCACCACTCAAGACACCTTTGTCCACGCCCACCTCAGTCACGACCTCTGCGACCATATCCCCCTCAACAACATTACTGTCAAGACATTACCAGAACCAGTCGTCCTCGCCCCCATCCATTGTGAACCATCGCCCCATCCTCCCACTCCACAGCCACCCGCTCCTCTCCCATCTCTTCCCATCAAACCGCCATCCGACTCTGTTGCTGCTGCCCTCTTTCCCCAACTCTTCAATGCCCCAGTCTGTACTACCGCCACCGACCACCACCCACACCAATACACAGTCATTTATCAGAACAACCAGAAGCTTTGGTACCCCCAGGAAGAATTTATAGATAAGGACTTCCTCCGCCTCATCCCGCTCCACAGTGACATTGTTGACTACCCTGCTGCCTATGTCACTCCCTTCCAAGCCCCCATCTACCACAACGTCCTTGTCCATCCCTTCGGTACCCTACTTCCCCCCATCCACATGTGCGCCAAGGTCAGCCACCACCCTTATTCTGCTCACTTCCCCTTTGGATATTTGGAGTCATCCTTTTTAGACTCCATCAAGTTTCTTTTCTCACGCTTTCCCCCCATGTGGCTACAAGAGTTTGAAGGCTGCCAAGTCCCATTGGTCGCTTACGACTTTTTAGACGGACGTGTTGCTCTCCTTTGTGGACACTTACATTTCACAGAAGAGGGAATTTTCTTTTTGAACTGTACAACTTGTATTGAGGACTTGTTACATACACAGCCTCAATTTGCCCAGTTCTTTTGTCTTTCTTGGGTACCAGTTAACCCCTTTAACTTCATTTCGCCTCCCATAGAAATACCTTTGTAATACTTAGTAAGTTTACAAAGGCTGTAGAAGCGAAATATAGGGGTTTTAAGTTTTCTTTATCAGTGGAAAACTTAAGTGAAGTTCAAACTCAAGTTCAAAGTCAGCTTCCTCCAATCGCAGACTTAAGAGATCAAGTTCAACTTACGTATTGGAGTGACCATCATCTTATCGCTCAAACTTTACTTGATCAATTACCCTTTGGAGAAATTCTTGGAAGCTACCACTTCTATCAATACATCGACTACCAACTCCCAAGTCTTCTTGAAGCAGCAAGAAGAAACCTCCTTTATTGGATTCTTGCTGATATCCATCAATATAACAGAACTCCTGCTGACCAAATCAGCCTTTTCTACAACGAAACCTTCCTCTGGCACTACAGCATGCCAGCATTTCAGGAAGAAATCATCACACAAATTTGACAAGGGAATAGAGTTAGATTTCTATCCCAGTTTCTCCTGTCACAAACCCAAGTTCAAGTGGAATTTAATGAAATTTGACTTCTCACAACAGGACCTATTGGATACCAATTCATTTACACTGATAGTAAAGAATATTCCTATTCGTTCAATGCTGCTCTATGGGAAACCACTATCCAGAACCACGAATTTACACTCATCAACCCCACTCAGTACACCCTCCCCATTACCCAGCCCAACACCCAGGGACAAGAAATCAAGTACCAGGCCCAACTCACCAGAATTCAGGCTCTGCCGAATAATATCCATGTTCAAGCTCATTACTGGGACAGCGTTAATACCACTCCAGACATTACCTTGGAGGGAACCACTCGAGCTAGTACCCCTTTATCCGAATACCAACGATCCAGAGAATTCCAGTTCGCATCCCCCGCTACCGCCATCAATTGTGGTTGTGGAATTGATATTTGTCACTGTGATAACAACTGACAACCAGGAACTCCTCCTACTCCATCCTATCTCCTTCTCTGGGATCCGCGAGTCACTAGTCGACCCTAGTGTTGCCGCGACGCGGCTAACCACGCATTGGCTTACTAAGCCGCGGCTTGTCCCAGAAACAGTCTAACCGACCGTGGCTTCGACTGAGTTGTGGCTCGAAGTCGACTTGAGCCGGGGGGTTTTTTTTTTTTTGATTCCATCATTGTGTGCACACAAAGGCCTATATAGCACTTCTAAAACCAAAGCTATATACACATATGACTTGTGAAATATGAACACATTCTGAATTCCGTATCCAAAACACCTCAGCGCCGCGATCCCGCACAAACACATGTACTATATACGACGCGCACACGAACACATGTCGCTCGTTCATGTCGACATGGCAGAGACCAACGTCCTGCGGAGTCCGATTGACCCTGATCGTCTGTAACAGCACGCCTGTGCGCAAGTCGTGCAGGAACGCGTGCTGATTATTTGCAGACGAGCGTCGGGTACATGGCTCGGTGTGCGTACGTGTCTTCGGGGATGGATATCTTGGCCCACGGCTGGAAGTGGCCACGTGCCGCGTATCGGTGGTGCGTTGTCACAGCGGTCGTAGAAATGAGTCGTTGCCCCTCATCTGGCGGCGATGCATGGGCGGCCTCCTCACCCCCAACGATAACATCACTGACGAGGTGCCAAACTTCTTCATGGGTCCTTGCTGCGGCGCAATCACCAGGCGTGGAGGGTGAATGCACCTGTGAAAAACGATCACGCTGCAGGATATATCCGTCCGCGCTAAGGCGAGCGGGAGCGTGCGCTCTGCCTCGAGGTATATCGACGGGACTGAATTGGTAGCTAATATACCTGTTCAAGGATGATAAGGAACGATAAAAAGACCACATTACCGGATCGATCTGTCCCATACTTCAAGCT
>Ga0307510_10003735_pt1 | contig 17796 bp, 13 predicted proteins | sample 12_EM_MG_FD_207224 | JGI IMG/M metagenome (GOLD analysis project Ga0307510, IMG submission 207224) | Populus trichocarpa ectomycorrhiza microbial communities from riparian zone in the Pacific Northwest, United States - 12_EM | ecosystem: Host-associated > Plants > Roots > Unclassified | place...
AGGTGGGAACTATATAATCCATGTTCGAACTAGGTTCCATTATCTGATCTTACATGCGCAGATCAAGGCCAAATATTTCGTCTCTATCACACAATACCACCGCGCAATAGCCGATAACGCTGCGGCTAAATACGGAGATGCTCTCGTTCGTCTTCAACTTGCAGAGGCAGCAGCCAAGGAGGCACACAGGGTCGCATCCAACTTCAACTCTGTGTTCCTGCCTCAAATGTCCCCTAGTTTGCCGGCAGACTCTGGCCAGTCGCTCTTCGAACTGGTCAAGTCGCAACTGGCTCTCTCAACAGAGCGTAGAACAGAGGCCCAGCGAGACAACGATCTCATTTATAATGCGATTTTACCGACCGCAGAGACGCTCCCTTCCGTCGACAAAACAGTAGTTGCGACTGCGATCCCCATTCAAGAGATTTATAGTACCCCTGAAGTGCAGAAGATCATTGGCCCGGATTTGTTCTTGCGTCTCATTCCTTTGAGTGTCCACGAAAGCGCAAGCATTTACTCTGAGGAGAAGGCAAAAGTCGTCCGCAGCGAGGTTGAGAAGGCCGAAGGTGCTGCAGGCGAGGCACGCAGTGCGCTGGATACGCTCGGAGTCAAGGCTGGTCTGCCACGCTTCCGTGCAATGGTCGAAGGAAGCGTCGCGGGGGAGGATGAGATCCCGCTTGATGTTCGCCGATACCGCGACGACATTTCCGTCATTGAAGAGCGCGAAGGCGTGGAGATACTGCTCAAGCGGCTGGGGGAATCAAAAGATTCTGTGCGTGTCGAGCTTGACTCAATAGGCCGAGACCTGGACGCAGAGAGCCAAGAGTGCGAGGCTATGCGCGTCAAGTATGGCCACCATTTCACACAGGCTCCGTCCTCCGGCTTGACCAAGGAATTTCGCACCGACCTCAAGAGCCGGCTCCAGATGCTCGACGCCGCCAAGGCGTCAGATGAACAAGTACAAACGTTGTGGGATTCTGCGAAGGGTGACGTACGATTGCTCATTTCCGATGACGTGGAGAACGTTTTCAAGGAGAGCGCCCGCGGTTACGATCATCGTGAAAGCTTGCTCGATCTTGATACAGAAAAGGACGACACAGAGAAGGCAAAGGTTTCGCACCTCGTGGAAGAAATTGACGAGAGACTCGGACGTCTGAACAAAATCGAAAGGGAAAGGGATCAGACACTTAAGGATCTCAAAGAGAAGGTAACAATTTGCTTGCACTCTCGACGACGTATCTCATCTTCTACTTCTTAGTCGCCGCAATCCGAACGTCGAACCGACGATCTTCGCCGCGGAACTTGAGAAATTCCGCCCGTACCAGCAGCGCCTAGGTCAGACGGTGCATCATCAGCATGCCACCATTCAGGAAATCACACAATTATGGCGGGCACTTAGAGATCTTGGAGGACGTGGGGGAGCGCGCAAGTGGGACGAAAGAGAACGACGAAAGAAGGAAACTGTTCGGAGGTTCGTGCAGGCGAGTGAGAAGTACATGGAAGTCAAAGATGGTCTTGCGTCAGTATCCCTCCACCTCCGATTACTTGCCTCTAATGCCGCATTTTTGCCGACAGCAAAGGGCTTCAATTCTACTCCGAGCTAAGTGGCTTGTTGACCACCCTTCGCCGCGATGTCCAGAATTTCGTTTCTTCGAGAAAAACCGAGCGGGATTCGCTCGTCGCACAAGCAGAGACACAACAGCGACTCTCGGGAGTAGGAACAACGTATGCACCGCCTCCGGCCAAACCACCTCCTCCACCGTCTAGTTTGGATCAAGTATTTTCTTCACTGACTCTGAAGAGTACCCCGGTGTCACCCGGTCCACCACCCCCACTGCCTGCCAGTGCTGCATGGACGCCCGCGCAGAGGGCTGCCTACTCAGGCCAAGCGAATTTTCTCCCATCACCACTGACCCGGCCGTACTCGTCCCCATCTGCCCCTACGTCGCAGGGCCTCCCATTCATCCCACCGCCCCCTCCACCCAGTCAGTCAACTCATTCCACGGCCCAACCGAGCACTTGTTCCCCGTTTCCTCCTACTCCATCGGTTCAATCACCCTTTGGGGTTGCGCCTCCTCAGGCGCAGCGCGATCCATACACTGGCCTTGGTTCTCTCGCTGGCGGCAATCATTTCCCCCTGCCGCCTACGGCGCAACGCCAAGCAACTTACCCTCTCCCAGGCCAGCAGCAGAGCCAAGCATACCAGACGCTCTCGTCCCCAGCGCACACGGTGTACACGTATACTGCGACTCCATCAAGGCAGGGCAGCACTGGTTCAGTCCTTCCTCCCCCGCCACCTCCCGTCTCATACTCGCAGCCGCCCCCTCCACAGGGCTACGGCGTGGGCATGCGCCCTACCTACGGCGTCTCACCACCGCCCACCCAACAGCAACCCTATGGGGGATATGGACAATACGGGCGCTAGGCTTGGTTTCAATATGTCGTCTTGTGTGAAACCGATGGGTCTACGGACCAAGCTATTCCGGAATACAGTATTTTGTGTTTTTGTTTGTTTTTTGTTGTCCCCCTTGCGTGCCTTGTAATATCAAGTTCGTCGCCGCTCCACCCCTGATGGGTTGTTACTATACAACACGAAGGATCTCACTATGCTTTTTTCTGTTTTCCTTTACAGTATATTAAGATGTGTGCTCTTAACTTAAACACTGTCACCGTATATGGGCCAATTCGGCCAACTGTGTGGTGGTTCCGGGCCGAACCCCAATAAGCACTCGCAGCCAGCGCTGATCCGATGACATGCGTTCTGCAACGTGGCATGTCCAAGTCATCCAGCAAAAGTGTACCTACCCCTTCAGGTTAATTGGAATCCAGTACGCCGACTGAGTTTCTCTGGTGCGGCGGTTTGGTGTACAGTGCAGTACATGTATCATATGGGCGGCGAGGTGACCAACCGCTTTCATGAAACATTCCGAGAACCGAGAAAACACGCGCGTAGGGGAAGCCGTCCTCATCGGTCATAGGCAAAAAAAACAAACTCAGAGCACCGTTGAAGGCGGAGCCATGTGACACACACCGACAGCCAGATGTAGCGGCTGCAATTGTTTTCGTGTCTTGCGAGGGCAAGACGTATAAGTCATCTCGACCTCATGGCACGTCCCATGCTCCGTGCTGATCTTCCGAGTCATCTGTGTCGATCATACAATCATCTGCGCACCATTACCGCAAGAAACGCTTTCCTTGAGGGCCTGTGACAGCTCGACAGGCTACTGGTGCATTACTATCGACAGAAAGGGGACACATAAGCGGAATTCCGCGCATCTTTTGTTATCATGGCTTAATCGCACGGCCTACGGCGTGGGCGCCTCTGTCCCCGTGTCTGCCATTTCGGCGAAGGAAACGTCACTTCGCCAGCGCGAAAACGAAAGTAATCTTACGAACAGAGAGGACCTATCCATCTGGAGTTCACCATATATCCAAATACATCAGTCCAGCCGGCTCACGATCGTGGCTAGACCACGATCATTCACGCCATGAGATCAGAAATGATAGGACGGCAGGTGGTTACTCGACCAAGCATTTGTGACTGTGGCGTCTCCGAAGTGGAACATGGCCCTTGACCGAACCGTTATCCAAGGGATCACTTGACAAGTGGATCAGCGAATAGATTGATATGGCCCGGCCCGGGAAAACAAATGTTCGCCCCGAGTCGGGATTGAATGTACGATGTGATGTTTATCGCCGCCATCTTTTCGAATAAAACTGCGATAAGTGTGCGCTCGACCGATGGCAGGGCTAAAGAATGGAGCCCTCGTGTGAAGAAGTCCGCGCACGGCAAACGAGGTCTACTTGGCGTTAGAAAAGGATGTATAACCTGGGAGGATTCGTACTCATTCCGCGCTTAGTCGGGTGGGGTCGCCTTGCCGGCGCTCGCGTCCCCACCGTAAAGAACTCTCCTGCCCCAAGAACTGGCGCGCTCTCCCTCTTTCCGAGTCAGCGCATATAGTCCACCAACTTTGTCATTCCAGCTTTGTTTGATCAGTTCCGTGAATGGCTTCATTACGATCCGGGCGGCAGCAGGTGATGGGGGGTTGTATTCGGCTCTGGGCGTGATAAGCTTCTTTGAGAGGGTGTGTAGGCTGCAAGGGACAAATGAGTATTTGGGACGGAAGTTTCTCGATTGGTTAAAGGGACGAACTCATCCCGGTGTTGATTAGTCCTATTGGAAAGGCGTAAGGGACGTGTCAAGGCAAACCTAACGGAGGACCCACCTCGACTCGATCAAGCTAGAGAAGCCGTAGTAAATCTAAAATATTGTCAGGAAATACAGAGCGCAAACTGTGATGGAGAAAATACGCCATACACCGCCTGCGACAAGGGCCCCTGATATAGGACCAATAATGAAGGACATGATGGACAGTTGGCTGTTCAGTTGCGCCCTCAACGTTGCGCGGTCCAATTGCCAGTGGCAGTGGTCACAAACGTAGGAAAGGCGGCCCGGGGCGTGTGAGGTAGTTTACCTGGACGCGTCTCGGTTTCTCTTCAAAGGACTCTTGGACTGGGGCAGATGCGATGGTCTCCGCCGAAAGCCTCAACTTTGACGTCTTGCAAATAATCTTTTCCCATCTCTCTTCTCCCGACCTTGCTTCCGTCTCGCAAGTTAGCCAATCCTTCCTGGCAGGCGCGCTTCCCAGATTATATCGCTCGCTCTATTTCTACCACAATCAAGCGAAGAGGTATCCAAAAGTACGCTACCTATCTCAGCCTCGAGTATCTAACCCTGTTGTGATCCATGTCTCCCAAAAAAGATAGTGACGCCCTTCGCTGTGGTCACGGCACACCCACACCTGGCTGCTCACGTCCAGGCCATCGGTCGGTGTCGGTGTCTTTCTTTCGGACGGGCAATTTGACTTCATTCCCTTATAGACATACGCGTGATACCCAATACCCGGGTGAAACAAAAGGCCAGCCCAGATCCGCGTTTTTTGCATGACTGTATTTCCGCTTTACAAGTTGCGGAATATCTTGCCTCCTTCACTTGCACGACCGGTAGCGCATTGCCTCCGCTCTTGCCATTCATTCAATCAAAGTCACGTCTCCGTACGCTTCGCATCGAGGCCCGCCTCACCGAAGAGCAAAGTAAGATAGTCTGTCAGCTGCGAGGGCTCCACAGTATCACGCTCGAGAATGCAAGTTCCGCTGTGGTGGACGCCCTGCCGGGATGGGCGGAATCTCTGAGGTCCACATTGGAACATATGACGATTCACGTGAGCGGATTCTATACCTCTTCGTCGTACAAATTTCATCGGGCCCATCGATATGTCGGCGGATTCGGCCGCCTTTGACCCCCCAGCGCCAGGGGCTTCAAATTGCCATGCAGCTGACCTTCTCTTGACTTGTCACCGGATGCTAACCGCGTCATAGACAAGTCCGTATTTGAATAGAACCGTCCTTCAGCGGACCATCAAGTACCTTCCGAAGCTTCGGGGGCTCCATGTTGTCGGGTGTTTGGGAGTGTCCCATGTGGACATTCTCTCAGTAACAGAGTACACTCCGCTTCTCGAGAGCCTGGCGATTACGGTCATGGAGCCGGTGAGTGCCCTGTTTCGCCTGGTCGTGAATCCATCGATTTTTGGAGTCGTCAGTCCATTGGTGAAGCACTGCGAATTACACCTGCAGGTGATCCATGCATGCGTCATTCGGTGGCGGTCACTCTAGCCGCTTACCTGCACGAACATGGGGCACAGTCTCGTGCACTGATACACATCTTTGTCTATTTTCGTCTATTTCTCCGGATACCAATTCGTGTCTGATCAACCCAATACCTGTTCAGGACTTCATGTGTGATTTGCCACGAACCTCATTAACTGCGCTCAAACACTTCGCCGTCGAGTTTATAGCTTGTAGATCATCGCCGGATTCTGGGATTGCCACTGTGCCAGCCTCACTGGTTATCTCGTTGTTATCTCTAACGCGTTTCACCCACCTCGCGTCACTAGCGCTGCGCCTGTCAGATCAACAGCCCTTTCCCACAGCCCTTATCGAGAAGATTGTAGAGATGCATGGGATACACTTACGAAGCGCACGATTTATGGGCTTCACGCTTGGCTCTCAAGGCCTCGAAACCCTGATGGAGTGTGAAGGGCTCGAGAAGCTTGCCGTTTCCGTACCGGTAGAAGACATCGTAAGCTTTTGCCGGTTTTTCATCAACGTGGCTTCGGGCTGGACGCGCGCATCATACAGTACACGTTTGCGTGCGCGCTGGCAGGCACTGCCACTTTGCATACCCTCGTTGATGTGGTCGAACACGGGACGCATGGGAAACAGACATCCCTCACCACAGATCGAGTTCGGGTGCTTTTGGAGGATGTGCCTTCCCTCGCGCGGGTCGTCAGCGAAAATCGGCTATGGACGGTAAGAGGATAACGATCGGATGGGAAACAGCCCATCATAATCCACCTTTTGGTCATCAACTGACGTTTGGCTTTCTCCCCTTTTTTGATTTAAACTCAGAGCCGACCGACCCCATATGGTCCCGAGACACGACTTGAGCGGATGAAGAGTTCGAGGGGAACAGGTATTTGGTTTACACCACCCCCTGAGGGCCGGTGCATAGAGGGCCGGTGCATATGAGAGGCCTTGTTCAAAGACGCCGCAAGGCCGCGGTAATCGGTCTTATCCTGTACTTTCGACTTTCTTGTCCAAATTTCACCAAATTTCAGAGCCGACGTCTCCTGCCGAGGGCACTTAATCTCGGAATCCACGATCCTTCGAGAAGTGTTTGCGCGTCTCAGTGGTCATTTATCTTTTTGGAGTTAGCCCGCATGATGCTGTCAACTCCACCCACCCAAGCACGACACGCGTGTGAGGGCCACAGAGGCTTATCCGTAATTAATTATACGATTCCGGAAATATGGATAGTACAAGCATGTACAAGCATGGATACATGAGATGATTCTTTTGCTGTATAGATGTAAGGATGAGGTGGAGAACTGCACAGGGCCTATCGAACAAATTACGTCCATCCATCGATGTGCCCGATCCATCGTGATCATAACTTTATGCTCGAATCGCGGCCGCAGCGCCCATTATTCGGCAGTTTGCTCCGTGGCCGCGTGTAAAACCGGATATGGTGACAAGGATATTTACCCTGATAATATGTTCGTGCCTCCCGGACCTAAAACGCGGGGCGCTTCCAAGGCGCGTGTTAACAGCGTGTTTCCTGCCAAATATAAATATAGAAAGAAAAAAAGAGACGCACTAATTGGATGTAATTGGACGAGGGCCTTCATGAGTTCTTGCCCCTGTGCTCGCCCGTTCCCAAGAAGAGGAAAGTAGGCGTACACCCTATAAATTTTCTTTGCACCGGACCATACGATCTCGAAAGACCAGACAATCTTGAGCAATCGACGCTCAGGGGGGGTATCTGGGCAGGACCCCTAAGTCCACGGACCGGAGAGAAAAAAAGCTCGTGTTTCCCCTCACCGAGTTTGTGACGGTATGACTTCATGTACACGCGATCCCCAAAGCTGTCATACGAGCCACCTGCCAGTGAAATCAAAGGAAATCAGGAACTGCACACGTTGCGAGGATGCCTGTTAGATTCCGCTCGACTGCGAAGATCACTCACACTTCTCGAACTGGGGCTCTCGCAAACCAATGACAAATTGGTCCACCTCGACCATGAACTTATCCCCTGCTTTGGCCTTGCCCCCCATCGGATCCCGAAGCCTTCGTTGTTCGATCATCGACCGCACAAAGTCGAGTAGTTCCAGTTGTGCAGAACGTGCGAAGGCCTGCACCGTCTGTGGATCTACTGCAGGGTATGGGAGAAATGACGGGGAGGGTGCAGATGCCATAGAATGGGCCAGGAGGCTGTCGTTTCTCTGGGATGCTGGCTTCGCTGGCTTTTGAAGGAAAATCGTTTGAGCGCTTTCACCGCAAGGTGGCGGAAGCCTCAAGGCGGGCTAGCTTTTTAGAGACTAGACCAGTCAAAGTCCGAAGCGAGTCACACTGAGATGGAAAGTACGAAGTCAGAAGCATATGCGTGGACAGATAAGTTGAAGATCAGCCGGGGTCGATTTGGTGAGATCATACGTTGCCACATCCAAGTGCAGAAATGCAGGGCGGGAACGGCGAGCCGACGCCAAGGATGAATTTGAAGTGAGCTGAGCCGGGGTCCGGCACAGTCCATCATTCCCTGTCAAGTCGACGCCTGTTATGAATGTGAAAAAAAAATATAGTACATGCGATGGGTGTGCGCTAAAGAGAGTTTTTCCCTCGTCATATATGTAACCCCTAACCGGTCCTGTTTCTGCTGCGTTTGCCAACTTGGGCCTGGAACCCGGTCTTGACGGCATTCACAGACCGCCGAGAGCCACAGGACTCACAGGCCATGAAGAAGATACGGTTTTCCTTTGTCAGGAGGGTGTCTGGCGACTTGCATGTCTTGCATGTGACGTACTCCACTAGCGCCAAATGTCAGATCAATCCGGCCGGCGCATTAAAGGTGTCATGACTTACCTATGTACCTCCTTAACACGTTTTCAATTTGCTTCTGTTGGAATCGACCCTTGATCACTAATCTCCCCGACCCATCAACGGATCCCGTTGTCCCTAATTCAGCAAACAGGTATTGTATAACGTGTTCGGGCTGACGATGCATCCGTTTGCAAATGTCACTAATGTTTGCAAAGATACTCTTCTTGTTACCCTCGCGGTGGATGGAAGGTGGCGCGATGGTATATCGCTTGCCGGTGGAAGTAAGGAGGGAAGGGTTAGAAGCGTGGAGAGAGGCATAAAATCGGGAGAGTAGTTCCTGATAGGTGTAGTCTCGATCGCTTCCAAGCCAAGGCTCAGTGCCCTGGTCTACTCCAGTTGGGGCCTCATTGCGGTCGAAAACATCATCCCCAAGTTCAGCCTCGTCGATGTCATTGAGATGCTCTCCATCGGGCACATCCTCGTCGTCGTCGGCATTGGCATCCTTGCTCTTAGATTCTTGCAACACCTTCTCAAAGGCTTCCAAGTCGAAGGCAGCTTTCTTCTTGGAGGATTTTTTCTTCTTTTTCAGATCAGAGAAGTCGAGATCCTCCGAGGTGCTGAGGGTCGTAGAAGGCGCGTTGGTCGTTGGAGTAGATGTACCAGAGCCGTCATCACCCTAAAGTGAGGAACCAATATCAGTAAATAGCGACATAAATGATGATGTAGGCGTAGGCGAACCAGGTCAAGTGGAATTTCCTTCTTTTTCTTCTTTTTTTTTAAGTCCCCGAACATTGCCTTGAAATCATCCTCTTCCTTAACTTCCTTGGGCCCAGACGCAATGTCATCAACACCGGCTTCGCATTGTTTCATCTGCTCGTGCACCGTTTTGGGACCGAGATCAATGACATCTCCACTGGCGGTTGTGTTATCGAGGGATGGTGCAGGTGCAGTAGGATCCGCATCTGCACCAAGAGGATCCTCAGAGAATGCAACTTGCTTTTTCTTGCTACGCTTTTTGAGCGAAGGATCAAAGAGCGGTTCTCCAGACATGGCTGAATAGATTAGCGTATAACTTGTCCACTCGACGAGTCAGACTCGTCAAAAGTCTGCTCAAGGCAATCTCCGAACTATTTGTATCGGAGCTCAAAATCGCGCCAGCGCAATTCCGAACGATTATTGCCTGCTCTCGCCGACGTTAGCGACGTGTAGAACGCATACAACCCCTCCCTCTCCTTACTATTTACTGTCAGTTCAATGTTGTCCAGGCGGTCTGTAGCTCGTCTTGTTGCGCAGCCCTCACACTTTGGTGTTTCGCCCCAGAGCGCGCGTAACATGGCTACCCTTCGGGAGCTCGAGCTACGCTTGAAATCCGTCCGGAATATTGAGAAAATCACCAAAGTGAGCAGGCATTTCTCAGAGTTTGATATACACAATGACTTGCTATCATGTGTTAGTCCATGAAAATGATTGCCTCTACGAGGCTTGCAAAAGCCCAGCGTGCTATGCAAAACGGAAAGCAGTACGGAATTGCAAACTCTGGTATGGCCTCTTCCATCACGCGTTGCTGGACTCCTCAACGGATGCCACTTGTAGAGGTTTTCCAGAATGCTAAACCTGAGGAGGAACCTAAACGCAAACTCTTTGTCGTTATATCCTCGGACAAGGGTCTTTGCGGCGGCATCCACTCTTCCGTCTCGAAAGCTACACGTCGGTCCGTGAATGCGGGAGAAAATGGCGGGTCTACTGACTCTCCCGTTGTAATCATCGGTGACAAGTCCAAGGCCCAACTTTCACGCACCCTTTCTTCCAATTTCGCAATTACGTTCAATCAAATTGGCCGTGATATCCCGACCTTCGCCGACGCAGCTGGGGTCGCGGATCTGATCGTGAAAGCTGGTATCAAATACGACGCTATTGCCATTGTACACAATAGGTTCATGTCTGCGCTGTCGTACGAGTCCACCGTGGTGGAGGTCCCGAATGAGGAGATCCTGAAGGAAGCGGGTAGGTGGTGTCAATCGTTAGGATTTGACCGACCTGACCGACCTCACTTAGCTGGGTTCAAGGCATACGAGATGGAGGATGACGTTACCAAGGACCTGGCTGAGTTTTCGCTTGCGAATGCCATCTATGCTGCCCTCATCGAAGGTCACGCTTGCGAGATCAGTGCTCGGTATGCCACTAGTGTTGTTCATTGCTTGATTTAACCGCTTGTGGTTTCTAGTCGTAATGCCATGGATAACGCACAAAAGAATGCGAGTGATATGATTTCTTCTCTGCAGATGCAGTACAACCGCGGTCGGCAAGCTGCCATCACCAATGAGCTTGTCGACATCATCACTGGTAAGTTTCGGGTAATTAATCACCTTGCCGGACGTCTGACAACCGCGTGTCCAGGCGCTTCTGCACTTTGAGAAGCTGGAATGACAGGTGCATTTTTTGAGCGTAGATTATTGCCTTGTCTGGACGACATATGATCCCATAATGCAATAGAAAAGCAAGTTGCCTTCTTCATGGGTGTTCGTGATTTGATACTATTGAGGTAATAATCTCTTTGGGTTACAGTCGATCAGGCGAGTTGTGTTCACACGGGGTAACTTGTGCGGGGATTTCTCTTCGAATCTTCGAGACGACAACGAGCATAGCCCCTGCATCGTACCCGATTCACGCCTCATATCTTTCCGTTATGTATCGCCAGCTTGTCGTCTTGAGTGGTGATCGAAGGTGCGGATGACTGGGAACTTTCGACTAAGTGTCACCGTATTACCTACCCACCTCCGAGTCGACGGCGGAATCTTTCAGTCTCGTCTGGCGTCTACCATACAATGTGGGTGCTCCTTCCTGCGGCTTTGGCCATGACCCGAAGTTTAGGCTTATCCTCCATCTCTTCCATTACCAGTATGGCACAATATTGCCTTCTTCTGTCCCCGGATCCGGTTACCACCTTCGCGCCGACCACCCGTTATCGATATCGCACCCTCCATGCCGTTCTTATGACGCTGATAATCCCTCGATAGCTACTAGTTTGTACCTGATTCTACAATTGGTGGTGTTTATTCAATCAGGCGCAACAACAATGAAGGACTGGTACTCAATCCCCAGGGAATTGGAGGTATGGCCCGCGTCGATCCTGGTTCATTGTGTCCGAGACAAATCCCGATAGGTTCGTCTCGTGCACGGAGGACACAGGAGGTGCGTCAACGCGTGCATCAGCGTGGCATCCTGCCCTTTGCTGCATAATTGTTCCCCCCCCCACCACTGAATGTATCCATCCGTGCTAAACCCAACCCGTACTCATGGCGCAGTTTCACACTGGTGCCAATCGCTTCAATCTTTGACAGTGCCAGCAAGTTGACGATAAACTTTAAACACCCGCCCTTGTTTCTCGGTAGCTGATTACGTCCCACGTTCCAACTAGCGTGTTTCTACAGGCGCCTGATGTATCTGAGTTTTGACATTCATGGAAGTCTTGTTCCACATTGAAGGTGCCAGAATGTAAAACAAAGGGTCAGATCTCAAAGGGGAATGTGATCTGACAGTCCTACAGTTTTGAATGATGGAGTGGGTTGATCGTCCGCCTCGTTGACCATGTGTGTCATGTAGCAATCTGTGCTGGCCATTGGACGACACCGAGGCCCTGGGCGGGGTTTGAGTGGGTTCGCCTCCGGGCGTTGGCGAGGTGAGACGAATATCCTTTGCCTCAATTGAGTTGTGTTCAGTCAACATCTTTTTGGGGCATCGGATAACGGCTTATTTCTAGTGAATACGACTTTCCATGATATCATGGTACCTTCTTCTCCCTCCAATCCCAGGCGACACGTGAATCCCTTCCCCCACTCGATCGATAAGGGGGGATGCCGAGAGACTACAGAACAGAACCTTACTTACTGACCATATGGGTATGTAGGCCACCTCAACTGGGGCATCGATCAGTCTTATCAACACCAGCTGGGGATATACAAGCGGTTTACAAGAATGCTAATAGCTCCGCACACCCTTGCTTCAGATAAATTGACATAAATCGACACATGCAGTAGGTCAGTCCCTCCCGCAAAAAGGAGCACCATGCTGCGACTCGTTCCATCCAGCGCAGCTTAAATTCTAAAACCTAGAAGTCATATCATGGCTTCGGAGAGTTCCCTCGGTGAACATTTTCCTGCAGTTTTTCATTTCGGTATCAATTCCATATCACTGGTCGACTTAGCCATTGCTCAGTCACTCTGTTTTGGTATGCTTCGTCCCCGCAGCCACCCTATCAGCCTTACCCCACTTGCTGGATAAACGAGTCTCTTACGACACCCTTCAGATTCATCCATAATCGCACCGAGAAATTTGCTCGGTGTTATGCAAGCCTGCCTGCTTCTTATGGAGCGACTAGTTTCTTGACATGGCGATTTCATACCTCGAACACGAACCCCATATTTCTCCGGGCCCTGGACGGGCTTGAAGGTGTATAAGGATATGAGCATCTATGACATGGCAAGCAATCACCCGATCCCGTATGGTCTTTCCAGTTCCTAGGCTGGAGAAGTCGAGACTAAGTCTGTGGACTTGAATTTATCGATAACGCATTGTCACTCTGGCGTTCCCGATCCAACTACACCGGTGGAGTTCTTTTGTTTTTGTTTTTCCATCGCTGACTGGTCCGTCCGCCTTGGAGTCGCACGGAGCCATCCGTCATTAACGCGATCACAGACAACGGTATCGTAACTCGGAAGCATCCTTCACATGCAGCAAGGCTCTTAAAGCGGACCCCGACGTTCGTTCGGATGCCTAGTCATGTGCGTGAACATGCGCTCTTGATCTCCGGCTCAACGTTCACGACTTTATTCGATTTAGACTAGGTCAATACAAAGCAATTTCCCTGCTGGATGAATGGAGGGGCGCTCCGCAGCGCCCGCACGGGAAAAAAACCTGCTACACCTCATCGCGGTAAGCCTCATCAACAAAAACGCTGACTCCGATGCAGACAGGTGATCGTGAGGCGTTCGGAGGAGTGCTCTACGGATCCCAGATTGGTGAGCACGACCACATGAACGGTGCTGATACCCTTAAAACATCTACAACGTCACGTCAAAAAAGGTGGGCCTCAAGGCAAACGCATTGCCGCACAGCATAAGATTCTTTGACATATGGACACGCGGCCAATGGGCCTTCTCCCACCCCACGCCTTATCGCCTTCGTATGAGATGGAGTGGTCATCCATCCGGTCCATCCCGTCACCACTATCGGCAGTAGATTCTCGGCACCGAGACCGTTTTTTCTTATCTCTCCAAGCGAGAACGAAGGGTGGGGGTTGGGGGTGGTGAGTTATTCCGGTTCCGCGGGGGGGCACTCAGGTTTTGCTTGACCCGCGGGGTGGTTTCTCACGGCCGCATGCAGCTGTCTCAGTAAGAAAACTGCGCACGCGTGCAACGCGCGGAGATTGGGCGGCTTCTCTCGGAGCAGGGCCCTCCCTTTTTCTCCCACTTTCAAGATCTGCGAGTTTTAGACGCTAATCGTAGACGCTGGATGGGGAAATTGACCACGAGGATGCCAAAGTGGGTTCGCTCCTTGTAATGTATCCATTCTCGCGGGACTTTTGGCCACCCACCATGGGCTTCGTGTTTCTGTGATTTGATGGTGTTTCCGCATTTTGGCCTGCTGCTCATGACAAAGTGAGTCGTTTTCAACGTGAGTGGACCCTATGTGGAGTCTGAAACCACAATATAAGCCTTTGGGGTCGAAAGATCATCAAGGAGTATGTTATGAAACTTTTCGACCATGCACTTGCCTCACCTTCAATCGAGAAGCCGGTCAAGCCCGTCCAGCAAAGTGAATGTCTTGGAGAGCAACTTCCTTTTTTCTTCATTGTCATGTTATTTTCCTCCCCATGCCGGTCGTAGTTCAAACTGCCTTAACCCCCTTTTGGGTGAGTTAAGTGCAACCCTCCAACGTGTTCCCCAACAACGATGCTCGTATTCCTTGCTGAGGTGTGGCATCCTTGGCGCACGTGTTGCCAGCGTCTTGATCAAGCCGCCCGCCCAACTCATGGCATCTGGCGGCATGACATGACATGGTCCTGATGGCTTGGTCAGGTCACGCGGCTGGATATGCCATGCGGTCGAGGGCAGGTGTTGCTAGTGCTACATGTTTCAAATTGGCGTGCCATGGAATGGAGCCCAGTATGTACCGTTAAAAAATGGAGATATTTGCATATCATATGTCGTAGCATTTGATAGGACAGGCCAGTGGTGCGCTACCAGTCATGTATACAAGGGCTGAGCTACACGCCTTCCCCCCGTATGTCGGAGGAACAACAAACTCGTGGGACTCATAAGTATAAGGTATAGAGTATGACAGTGAAAAATGCATGGCCGTGAGAGGTTTATGGTACACACGCACGCGGACTGAGAGAAGGGCATGAATAAATGAGGGATGAAACGAGTATGAGCTTGTGTAAGGGGGGGGGGAAGGCAAGAAGGGAGGATGTCACCAAATAAAGGGTGGCTGGACTGAATGCAACTCTTTCATGAACCGACGTCGCCTATGCGCGTGAGTGCAACGCGCCGCTTCTTCTTGGGCGGTTTCAGCACCTTCTCCTCCTCTTCGTCCACGGGGATGACCGGGGATATTTGATCGGTGCCAGCAATCGCATCCGAGTCGGGAAGGGTGTCGTTTTCCGGAGCCACACTTTTAGCGGGCGTCAAAGGGCGCTTCGACGATATCCGAGGCGACAGGGACGGCGGAAGAGAGATGGTGGACAGAGCAGGGGTCGTTGATGGGGTCAGCGCTGATGACGACGTCAGTGGGACGAAGTGGTTGTGCGCGATCGACTGGAATTGTAAGGTCTGCTGTTGGACATGGTGCGCAGTGAGGATCTCATCAAAGACGACGATGGTGCAATATCCATCGCGCGAAGAGAGCATCAGACACTGGCCATCAGGTGACCTACGTAAGCATACATATGAGCTCGGCGCCCGAAGGTGAGGTGAATGAAAAGGAAAAGACCCACCAGCTCATATCCGTGAATTCATCGTAGTGCAGCTTCGTGAGCAAGCAGATCGGTCCTGCTTGCTGAGTGTCATGGATCGCGATCGCATCCATCGTTGCCACCGCAAACAACATGCGGTAGGGAAGTGCGAAGACGGATGCGCCACTCGGGGGAGGCGCGGGTGTCGAGGGCTTGGACACTGGTGGACTCCAAGCACGCACCGAGTCTGTAGCCGATAGCACGGGAGAAGGCAGAGTCATCGATGTCGACAGCGAGGGTACGACCGCAGGGAGGGCGAGGGGCGCCAACAGCGTCGTCTTTGATGGCGACACATGCGGGATCTCATTTGATGCCGAAAGCGCGGGTGTGTTCGGCGCCGATGCCGGCGGGCCTCCGACGTCCACATTAACCGCCGTGTCTCTGCCCTTCTCCACCACCACATACTTGGTATCTATCGAACCATCTGGGCCAAACACACCCGGTCGCAGCTCATATAATATAGGCGAGAACCTGACCGCCACGCTCGCTTTCTTGTGTCCGGGTAGCTGCGCGACCGGTGGGCGCGCAAAGTTGGCACGCGAGTATATGTAGACAGATGAGCCGGAATTCGAATTGGTGGCGTCTGGATCTGGATGCCCCTTCCTCCCACGTGCCTCTTCCATTTTGTTTCCAGAAGTTGCGCGAGATGTGCCCGGGGTGACTGACGGATCTTCGAATTGCCCTGCGGGGGTCATCAGAAGACCTCCATCAGGACTGAAAGTCAGGCGCCGGAAAAAGTTAGTGAAGCCTTCATCTCCGTACAACCTGACAGAGTTCCAGGTGGACGGAGTAGGAGCGCCAGTCCGAATGGCAGGTAATGCTGGGAGTGGCGAAGGAGAGCGCGCATAACGGGCATAAAGCGCTGGAGAACTGGGCGCGTTGGAACCGCTGAAGGATGAGCGCCGTGAAGATGGCTTATCCATGGGTGGCGGAGGGAACATGGACTGAGAAGGGGTGCTGGGTATGGACGTAGCGGGAGTGAGTGGCACATTCTGGTGTTGTGAGCCACCCGAAAAGGAAGACGAGATGCCTTCTTCCCTAATCTGCTCGCTTAGCGTTGTTATAACTGATTCGGTGTCACTCGCTGTGGATTCTCGACGGAACATGCTTGGTCGACTATGCGAACTCGGGGTCCGTGTGTGCTGATGGGCCATCCGTGTGTTCTTGCCCAGAGCATGCACTTCAAAGGCACCTGATTTGGTGGAGACGCTGTAGATATGCATGGAACGGTCGCTGCTCTGGGTGGCAATGTATTCATTGAGCGGATCCCAAGCGACACCTTGGACGTAGTGGTTGTGCTCGGCGATCTCGGAGACGCATTTACCTAGAGAATAATGAACACCGCCAACCTCAGCCGAAATTAGATGTGATTACCCTCAGACACGAGAAAAATTCGGGCGACATTGTCGGTGCTTCCAGAAATGATGTACTCCCCCGTAGGGCTCCAAGCTAGATCATAGACCTGCATGGTCGTACAGCTGGAGATGCCAGTCAGTACCTCGAATGATGAAAAGTGCACGATCAACAGTGTGCGTACCGGAAGGTAGTACGCGGCTTCCAATATTCCTTTTCAAACTGCAGGTCATCTGCGCTGAGGTCGCTACCATACGCGGTCTGTGATGGCGAGTTCGACACTGCCCAGATGATGACCATCCCATCTGTCACGTTCATTGTCAGACAGAGCGAGGTGGATGACGAAAGGAATGGGGACGCGCACCATCGCCTGCCGACGCGATCAATTCGCCTGTGGACCAGAGCGGTGAATACGGGATAATGACGCGTAGTAACGGGGACACGCGGGCGCACCATTTGGGCTGAAGCGAACAACATTCACCGGGGCCGAGTGCCTGCTGAGGGTTGCAAGGTATTCCACCCTAGGAGGTCGGGGCACTGGTGGATTGGCCGCGTCGCTCGACGCGGCCTCTACAAGTGATTGGGGGGTGATGTTTGGATAGACCATCCAAATCTTTGGCAATCATAATCAACACTGCGCCCCTAAGGGATGGAACAAAGAAGATACGAACGCGAACGTGGTTATCCTCTCCCCCTGTGGCCAGACGATAGGACTGGCCCGCAAAGGCTTTATCCTGGACGGGGCGCGCCTTTTTGAAGAAGACGGGCTGAAAGTCGCAGGTCGAGATGGGTTTACTATCATGCCAGCGTATTTCGAGAGTCCTGACGCGCATTGATGGACGTGATTTTGGGTGAGAGGAAGAGGAGGGAATGGATGAAGAAATGGAAATGAGAGGGGCAGCGCAAGCGCAAAGCTTCGAGCTTAAACCACAAGTGATTCCGCCACGGTCACGGCACGGAAGGAACCGTGTGAGGGCGCAATTGTTACGGTAAACTAA
>Ga0307510_10003736_pt1 | contig 17796 bp, 13 predicted proteins | sample 12_EM_MG_FD_207224 | JGI IMG/M metagenome (GOLD analysis project Ga0307510, IMG submission 207224) | Populus trichocarpa ectomycorrhiza microbial communities from riparian zone in the Pacific Northwest, United States - 12_EM | ecosystem: Host-associated > Plants > Roots > Unclassified | place...
ATTCAACGTAGCGTCAGGCAAATGGGACGTCACCACCGAGCTCGACCCGCAGACACAGGATCGGGGCGGTCGACCTCCGGTGGTGTACCGATATGAGGTACAGGGCCCACTCGCGGCTGCACTGATGGAGAAGGTCACAGGAAAGCCCCTGCCGGAGGTGAAGTTCTTCGGGATGACAGAGTTTCAAATCGCCGGGAAAAGGGTCCGTGCCCTGCGCCACGGCATGGCTGGTGAAGTCGGTTTCGAAATCTTCGGGCCCTGGGAGGGCGGTGATACTGTTCGGGAGGCGATCCTGAAACTCGGGGAAGAATTCGGCCTGCGGCGAGTCGGATCTCTCGCCTATTCGTCCGCGAACCTCGAGTCAGGATGGATCCCCGGGCCACTGCCGGCCATCTTCAGCCAGGAAAGTCTGAAGCCGTACCGGGAATGGCTCCCTGCCCGGGCAGGGGGCATCCTGGCGGGCAGCCTCTACTCACAGGACATCACGGATTATTACGTCACGCCGTTTGATCTCGGATATGGGCGCCTCGTCAAGTTCGATCATGACTTCGTGGGTGCCGAAGCCCTGCAGAAGCGTGCGAAAGAGCCGCAGCGTAAGAAGGTGACTCTGGTCTGGGATCCGCAGGACATGGCGCGCGTGGTCGCATCGATGTGGACCCCGGGCCCGAAATACAAGTATTTCAACATGCCCAAAGCTCGATACGGGCTGTACCAGATGGATGAGGTGCTGAAGGACGGCAAGCGCGTCGGAATCTCCATGGATTGCGGTTACCTCGCGAACGAGCGTGTGGTCGTCTCACTTGCCGTGGTTGATGAATCGCTTGCGGTTCCCGGCAGCACCGTCATCGTTCGCTGGGGAGAGAATCCGAACTCCTCGAAGCCTCAAGTCGAAGCACACGTGCAGACTGAAATTCGCGCCACTGTAGCGCCTGCACCCTACGGGGCTCACGCTCGGACAACCTATCGAAAAAGCTCCTGAGCGATGCCTACAACTTCGGTATCCATTCCCGCCGCAGCATCAACAGCACCGCGGCGGCGCCGAGCAACAGGACAAAAAAGATCAAGGTCATGGGCGCGAGATATGAGCCGGTTGCGTGCAGCAACCAACCGGTCATGAGCGGCGCGGCGATGCCCGCCAAGGCAACCGCGACGTTTTGCAAGCCCTTCACCTGACCAACGATCGGCGCTGGGATCAGGGTCAGGCTGCATAGGGCGATATTGTTCGCAGTCGTGAGCCCGAGACCCGACAGCGAGACAACATTCCAGAACAATGCTGTCTCCACTGTCTCGGCGCGTGCACCTAACAGTACGGTGCACGCAATCGCGAAACCGGCAACGACGAATACCTTACGGACACGGATTGGATCGCCGCCGCGCTGGATGAGTTTATCAGCCGCCCACCCGGCAAGGAGTGCGACGATCGCGATGCCCGTGAAGCTATAGAACGTGTACAGTCCCATCTCACTCAGGGAGAGGCCGCGCTGCTCCACGAGATACGACGGCATCCATGTCATGCAAAAGAACGTGAAGTAGTTGTAGCAGAAGCTGATCAGGAGCGTGCCCCAGATGAGCGGGCTCGCCAGGACCCGGCCAAATGAGATTGCCGCCGCCTTCCTTTTGACGGCCCGATCCGTGCGGCTGGGCAAGTCGTTCTCGGCCATCCACATCCAGGGAATCAGCCACAACATACCCGCCAGACCGGTTATGACGAACATCCATTGCCAGTTCGAGGAGACGATCAGCCAGGCGGCCAGCGGCGCGCCGATCGCCGGACCGAATTTTGAGCCCAACATGTAAAAACCTACTGCAGTGCCGCCGTCGTTGGGATGAAAATTGTCGCGGATCCAACGGTACGTCGCGGGAACGACCACCGCTTCCGCGGCGCCTACAATCAATCGCATGAGAATGAGGCCCCAGAGTGTGTGCATCAGGCCAGTTGCCGCCGATGCAACACACCAGGCAGTGAAACAGATCGTATAGGGCCTTTTGACCCCATACCGATCGACGAGCCAACCCATGGGGATCTGGAATAGCGCATAGGACCAGAAAAACGCCGAGTTCACCCAGCCACGGTCCACGTCGGAAAGATCGAAATGCTGCTTGAACTGACCCAGCGCGAGCGCGGCCGAGATATCCGTTCGATCGACAAAGGCGATGAGAGCGCCCACGGCCAACAATGCAAGCGTCGCCCAGCGCATGAGTACCGCTGTCGGGGCCTTGCCGGTGGCCGGGATTGCAGCCTCGGTACCTTCCGTCTTACCGGCTAACGCCACGGTCTCACCTCGTTGACTCGCTGATTGCGCCTGGAAGCAAGAGGATAGAGGTCCGATGCCGGTTACCGCCATCAATTGTGCCTGTCGTGCGATCGGAATCGGGTGAGAACCAATACTTATCTCCCGGACAGTGCTTTGGATTAGACGAACCTTGCGCGTTGGGCGCAGTGTGAAGCCCTCGAATGGACCAAGATTGCCGGCCAGCATGACCACCCCAACCAGTGCATCGAACACGCTCACGTTGCGAACAAACCTCCAGGACTATCCCGTTACGATGGCAATCAAGGACGGCCGCGTCACGTCGTCCCTGGTAAAACTGAACTGTTGCGGTCCGAAGGTCGCGCACAATGGCTTCAAGGATCTGCTGCGCAATGACAAGTTCGATGCCAGCGAGCTTGCCATCGTTACTTATCTGCAGGCGAAGGCGTATGGCAAACCCTGGGTGTTGATTCCGGCACCGGTACACGGCCGTCAACAACATCATTGCGCCGGTTACAACATCGAGCTCGGCGAGATGAAGCCCAAGGACATTGAAGGGCGCCTCGTTGGAGTGCGCACCTATGCACAGACGACGGGGTTGTGGATACGCGGAATTCTGCAGCACGAATACGGTGTGGACCTCGAGAAGGTCACGTACCTGACCGTCGATGAAGGCCATCTTGCCGAGTATCGAGACCCGCCGAACTGCCGTCGATTGTCGCCGGGCAGCGATATAGGCGCGATGATGCTGAAAGGCGAAGTGGCCGCAGCGCTGATGGGTAATGATCTGCCGAAGGATCCCCGCGTCCGGACGCTCATTCCGAAGCCGCACAAGGCTGCGCAGAGGTGGTTTGAGCGTGAAGGCGTCGTGCCGATCAATCATCTCTTTGTCGTACATGCAGATATTGCGAAACGGCGACCCGAGGTGGTCCGCGAAATCTTTCGCATGCTGGTGGAGGCCCGCAATTTCGCGCCGGCGGAGGCAGTGAAGGATTTGCCGCCACTCGGCTACGAAGCCAATCGGAAGGGAATCGACCTTGCGATCCAGTGGGCATTCGAACAGAAGATCATCCCCCGTCGTTTCAACGTCGACGAGCTGTTCGACGATACGACCGCATCACTCAACATCTGACAGCTGTGGAGGCGAAGGCGAATCCGAACGGGTGATACCCAAATCCGATCATTCACCCCACGAAACCAATCAAACAGATTGGCGGTCGCCGTTCAGAATGAAAGGTGCAGGTAGGTTCGAATGTGGTTGGGGGAGGGGGCTTCACCATGAGAAACTGGCTATTCGTTCTTTCGTGCGGTGTCGGTGCGCTGGCATCGAGCCCACAGGCATTGGCTCAAACTGCTCCGGGGACGGGTGCGCAGATGAGTGGCAATGCTGATTCGAACGCGCCTGCCGGTGAGCTCGAAGAGATCCAGGTTACGGGCACGCGCATCGTCACAAACGGAAACGCCAGTCCGTCGCCGGTGACGGTTGTCACCACCAACGACCTGCTCAAAGTTCAGCCGGGGGCGACACTGGCGGACGCTTTGAACACCTTGCCGGCCTTCTCAGGTTCGCGCGGCTCCAGCAGCAACCCAACTACGATCGGCAGCGCGGCCGGTGGCAATGGCTCAGCCAACTCGCTCAACCTGCGGAATCTCGGTCCGACGCGCACGCTCGTGTTGATGGACGGCAAGCGGGTGCCGCCGACACTCTTCAATGGTGTCGTCGACGTGGATATTATCCCGCAAGCGCTGGTTGAGCGAGTTGACATAGTGACCGGCGGTGTATCGGCGGTTTATGGTTCCGACGCCATTTCGGGCGTAGTCAACTATGTGATGAATCACAAGTTGGAAGGTTTCCGGGCCGATACCAGTTCTGGCATCACGCAGGAAGGTGACGATCCCAAGACCGACGTTTCGCTCGCATACGGCACCCGGATCGGTGATCGAGCCCACGTTGAATTCAGCTATGAATATCGCCATGAAGGCGGGATCGATCGACGCTCGGATCGAAGCTGGTTGAACCAGGTGGGTGTCACGGGTGCCGGCACCGCGGCTAATCCCTATGTGCTGCAAAGTAACCTGCGCCAGGCCGGCTTTCCGTTTGGCGGTCTGATCACGAGTGGCGCACTGGCAGGCCAGGTGTTCAATGCCAATGGTGCGCTGAGCCCATTCACGCCCGGCACGCCCACCGGCACGAACGCCATTCAGATCGGCGGGGATGGCGGATACTGGGATTCCAGTCTTCTGGCCAAGCTCAACAGCCACCAGGCCTTCGGGCGCCTGGATTACGACCTGGCCGACGGGATTCGTTTCTATGCCGAAGCGTCGGGCAATTTCAAGACGAATACCAACTGGGCTGAAACGGGCCAGCTGAGTGGAGTGACTCTCAGCAGCACCAATGCATTTCTGCCACCATCCATTCAAGCGCTCATTCCAGCCAGCCAGCCAACGTTCAAGTTGAGCAAGTTTCTGAGCGATGTGCCGCGTGCAGAGGCGATCGCAGACTCGAAGCAGGCAATCTACACGGGAGGATTTGCCGGAGAGACCCATGGCGTCTCGTGGAACCTGGATTACACGCACGGCAGCGCCAAACTCGATACGGATCTGGCCAACGACATCAACCGGCAGAAACTGGGCTATGCGCTGGATGCGGTTTCGAGCGGTGGCCAGATTGTGTGCAACGTCACCGTGTCAAATCCCGGTCTTGCCGATGGTTGCGCACCGTTCAACGTGTTTGGTCCGACCGCCGCTTCGCAGGCTGCCATTGACTACATAACGGACACCGTCAATTACCAGTCCACGACCACCCAGGATGATGTATCGGGCCAGATGAGTGGTAGTCCGTTCTCGACCTGGGCGGGAAAGGTGAGCACCGCCCTGTCGGCGGAATGGCGCAAGATCTCATTCAGCTCAACCAGCAGCTCGACGCCCGCGAATGTTCTCAACTGCACCGGCATCCGCTTCGGCAACTGCGCCGCGGGTGGCGCGCGCAACGATTTTCAGTTCGGCCAGTCTCCGGGTGGCGTGAGTCAGAGCGTCTGGGAAACGGCCGGCGAGTTCGACGTACCCCTTCTGAGTGACCTGTTCCTGGCTAAAGCACTCAATCTCAACGGAGCCGCGCGTTATACACACTACAACACGAGCGGCAATTACTGGACCTGGAAAATCGGTCTCGACTGGCGATTGACGGACAGCCTGCGATTGCGGGGGACCCGTTCGCGCGATATCCGCGCGCCCACGCTGTATGACCTCTTTGCACCCACCTCATCTGTACCCGTCAGGCCGACCGATCTGCTGACCAACACGAGCCCCACCGTTCCCTCGATCAATCCGTCGAATCCGGATCTGAAGGCGGAGATCGGCAATGCCCTCACCGCCGGTGTGGTCTGGAATCCCTCCGGCGCGCTCAATTTTGCGGTGGACGGATACAAGATCCAGATCTCGAACGCGATCACTCAGATTGACGGTTCGACGACCGCCTTCCAGAACGCATGCTACGCGAGTGGCGGAACATCGCCGTATTGCGCGCTGCAGGTCCGCCCCAACGGATTCGGCGACAGCTCCGCGGCCAACGCGGTTCAAGCGTGGATCGTGCAGAACGTCAACATCTCGCAGATTGAAACGTGGGGTGTGGATTTCGAGGCCAATTACACGACCACACTGTTGGATCGCGCCTTCTCGGCGCGGGCGCTGACCGCCTGGCAGCCGCATATCTACTATCGCCAACCCAACGTGACCACCATCGACCAGGGTGACGTCGCGTTCGGGCCGACGGGTCTCGGGGCATCGCCTTCGGTTCGCGTGGCACTGTATCTGCGCTATGAGCCCATTGCGCACCTCACCGTTGACCTCATGGAGCGCTGGCGCAATGCCATGAAGCTGAGTGGCGATCCGACTCAGGTCTTCGTCTCGAACCACGTGGCCTCATTCGGAACCACCAGCCTGAATCTGGCATGGGACACCGATGCGGGATCGGGCGTGATGCAGTTTTATTTCAACGTGCAGAATCTGTTCGACGCGACTCCGCCGCTCGGTGCGTATTCCGGTAATGGCACACGGGCGGGCCTGCGTGATGGATTTGCCCTCGGCGATGATCCACGCGGCCGGAGTTTCACAGCGGGCGTGAGGCTGAACTTCTGATGCGGCGGGCTGGACAGAATGAGGAGTGGGAAGTATGAAGGGTTTACTCTCGCTGGCCGCGGTCGCCCTCGTAGCCGGTGCTGCTGCGTCTCAGTCGGCACTAAACACAGCCCAAGGCAGCAGCGCAACGACCAGCGAATCGAGCGTGCCCTCACTTGCGGCCACCATAGCGGCGATGCCTAAAAACCTGCCGCGCGCCAAAGGGCCGGGATTGCTCGCCGCCATCGAGGCTGCCAAGGCCGCGCAGCAGGCTTGCGTGGCGAAGGGCGTGAAGGTGAGCGTGTTGGTCGCCGATTCGGTTGGTGCCCCGGTGGTGTTGCTCTCCGGCGATGGTGCGGGAGTCCGATCGCAACTGATCGCCAGGACCAAAGTGGCTATCGTGGTCAGATATAAGATCCCTTCCGGTGATGTGGCGGCCAAGGCGCAGACCGATCCCGGGTTGACGGCGGAGGCGGCCGCTGATCCCAACATTGGAGTTCTCAGGGGAGGCGGTTTTCCGGTCATGCACGGCGGTGAGATGGTCGGCGTCGTCGCCGTATCCGGGGCATCGCTGGGTGGAGCGCTCGGCTTGGACGAGGAGTGTGCTCAGGTTGCGGTGAAACGGCTCGAAGGTGGAAAGTAAATTGGAACGGGCGACGCAGAAGTGATGAGCCGCGGCGCATTTTCTATCGAGTATCGCGGGGTAGTCGAAGACTTATCGATGCGACTGTGAAATCAATTGGACGCGTGCCGCGTCCGGACTCGATGCTGTGCCCCGTCGAGACCCCGAGTCCTGAGCCGGATGTGACGGAATGACGATGATTATCGATTGCCACGGACACTTCACCACGGTGCCCAAGACTCTGCACGCGTGGCGAGAGAGACAGCTCGCCAGCGCCAGCGAGCCTGCCAAGGGGCCGCAGAAGAACGATCTCGGGATTTCCGATGATGAGATTCGGGCCGCCATCGAAGGCGGACAGCTGAAGCTGCAGAAAGAGCGCGGCAGCGACCTCACGCTCTTCTCGCCGATTGCCGGCCAGATGGGCCATCATCTCGGTAATCAGCAGACGAGCTTCGTCTGGGCTGAAGTCTGCAACGATCTGATCTACCGGGTTTGCAAGCTGTTTCCGGACAACTTCGCCCCCGTCTGCCAGCTGCCGCAGTCCCCTGGTCAACCGCCCGCCAACTGTATCCCGGAGTTGCGGCGTTGCGTCGAGGAGTTGGGGTTTGTCGGATGCAACCTTAGCCCGGATCCTTCCGGTGGCTATTGGAAGGACCCTCCGTTGACGGATCGTTCGTACTACCCGCTGTACGAAGAAATGGTTCGCCTGGACGTGCCGGCCATGGTCCATGTCAGCGCATCATGCAATCCATGCTTTCACGGTACCGGCGCGCACTACATCAACGGCGACACCACTGCATTCATGCAGTTCCTGACATCGGATATTTTCAAGGACTTTCCGACGCTGCGATTCGTGATACCACACGGCGGCGGGGCGGTTCCATATCACTGGGGACGCTATCGCGGCCTGGCCCAGGACCTGAAGCGCCAGCCGGTCGAATCGATGCTCAACAACATTTTCTTCGACACCTGTGTCTACCACCAGGCGGGTGTCGAGTTCATGACCCGGGTTGTACCGATCGACAACATTCTGTTCGGGTCGGAAATGATCGGCGCCATCCGCAGCCGGGATCCGGCTACCGGGGAATACTTCGATGACACCCGCAAGTATGTTGATGGGTGCCCTGCCTTGAGCACCACGGATCGAAACAAGATATTCGAGACGAACGCGCGCCGCGTGTACCCGCGGCTCGACGCTCAGCTCAAACGGCGCGCTGCCTGAGTCTGCCGCCGCCGCCATGCCTCTACCTGATTTCCAGGAGTGTTTGTGATGGAACTCCCGCGCCTGAACGGCATCATCCGTGCCTGGGAGCAAGGGCGGCCCGCCTATGCGTCCTTTGCCCAGCCCGAGCGGCAAGTGGCTATCGAATTCAGCACGGCTCCCTATGACAGTGTTGTGTTTGAGATGGAGCACAACTCGTGGGATCCGAACCGACTGCAGGATTGCCTGCAGTACCTGCTGAACCGCAGGCAGATCGCAGAGTCAGGCTCGCTCGCCCCGACGGTCACACCGATTGTCAGAATTCCCGCCAACGGCGGCGAGAACAACCAGTGGCTCGCCAAACAAGCGCTGGATCGCGGCGTCTATGGAGTGATCTGGCCCCACGTCAGTACGGTCGAACAGGCCCGGAACGCGGTCGCCGCCTGCCGGTATCCACGTCCGAAGCAGGCAGCCCATTTCGAGCCGGCAGGCATTCGCGGCGATGGACCCCACACCTGTTCCCGCTATTGGGGACTGACACAACAGGAATACTACGCTCGCGCGGACGTCTGGCCTCTGAATCCCGGTGGCGAGTTGCTGTGCATCCTGATGATCGAGGATGTCCAGGGAATCGCCAATCTCGATGACATGTTGCGGGAGGTCCCCGGCATCGGCCTGGTGCTGATCGGTGAGGGTGATCTCAGTCAGGAGCTCGGGGTGCCGCGCCAGTATGAGCATCCGACGGTGAAGGAGGCGATGGCACAGATCGTCGCCACCTGCCAAAAACACGACGTTCGTGTTGGCCATCCCCACGTCACGAGCAAGAACGTCGAGAAGGTGCTGGAGGACGGATACACATTTCTCATGTCGGCACCCGTGAAGACGTATGGCGCGATCGAGAAGGCGCGTGAGATTGCCGGCGGTTGAATGAGTACGGGTGGTCAGATCCTGGTTGAAGCGCTGCGCCGCCAGGGCGTCGATCGAATCTATTGCGTGCCCGGCGAGAGCTATCTGCCCGTGTTGGATGCTCTGCATGACGTGCCGGAAATTGCCGTCACCAGCGCCCGCCACGAGGGTGCTGCCGCCAACATGGCCGAGGCGGATGGAAAACTAACGGGCCGGCCGGGTATCTGTTTCGTAACCCGGGGACCGGGCGCTACGCACGCCTCCATTGGTGTCCACACGGCCTTTCAGGATTCGACACCGATGATCCTTTTCATCGGTCAGGTCGCCCGGGACGCACGGGACCGCGAAGGTTTTCAGGAAGTGGACTACCGGGCAATGTTTGCCCCGCTGGCCAAATGGTCGGCCGAGATTGATTCTGCTGAGCGGATTCCTGAGTACATCGCCCGGGCTTTCCGTGTGGCGCTTGCGGGCAGGGCAGGACCGGTCGTGCTCTCACTGCCCGAAGACATGCTGTCCGAGTCGGTTCCAACATCCTCGTACGCGCCGGCTGTTGGTTCCAGCGGCGCCGCGCCGCGTGCTGCCGACATGGATACGCTGGCCGCAATGCTGAGCCAGGCCGTGCGGCCCCTCCTGATAGTGGGTGGAACGGGCTGGACGCCGGCCGGGAGCCGGGCTCTGCTCGAATTTGCGCACCGCAATTCATTGCCGCTGGTCGCGAGCTTCCGCCGCCAGGACGTGGTCGACAATCGCGACCCGGCCTATTGCGGTCATCTCGGGCTGGGTGTGGACTCGAATCTCGCCAAGCTCGTGAGCTCGGCCGATCTGCTGGTCGCGATTGGCTCCCGGCTCGGAGAGACTACGACCAGCGGGTATACGCTGCTGAGCCCGCCCGTCGCGCGCCAGCCGCTGATCCACGTCCACCCCGATCCTGATGAGCTGGGGCGCGTTTACCAGCCGGCTTTGGCTATCAACTGCGGGGTGTCGGATTTCTCCCAGAGCCTGCCGGCGCTCCCACTATCAGGAAAGCAGGAGCGCGCCACCTGGTTGCAGGAGGCGCGAGCGGCCTATGTTGGATTCAGCACTGCATCGGCGGCGGCATCGGATGGCAACTATGTTGACTTGGCTGCCGTTGTCGCGTGGCTGAGCGAACACCTCCCCGACGACGCTCTCATTGCAAACGGAGCGGGCAACTACACCGTTTGGGTCCACCGTTATTTCCGATATCGGCAACTGCGAACGGAATTGGCACCGACCAGTGGCGCGATGGGCTACGGGGTACCGGCCGCGATCGCCGGCAAGCTTCGATACCCCGCACGCACGGTCGTAGCGTTTGCCGGGGACGGCTGTTTCCAAATGTATCCGCAGGAATTGGGTACGGCGGTCCAGCACGGTGCCCACGTCATCATCATCGTCGTCAACAACGGTACATACGGAACAATTCGCATGCACCAGGAGCGCCGCTTTCCGGGTCGCGTGATTGCTACCGACATTACCAACCCGGATTTTGTTGCATTGGCGCACAGCTTTGGGGCGTTTGCGGAACGGGTTGAGAAAACCCGCGATTTCGCGGACGCCTATCATCGGGCAGCCCACTCAGGCAAGCCGGCACTGCTCGAGTTGCAAGTCGATCCCGCGCAGATTTCCCCGTCGTTCAGGCTCAAAAGTTAATACTTTCCCTGGCGCTGACGCTCCCGGGTAAGCTGTGACGCCATGCTGAGCACTAAGCTATCTCGTCGTGAGTGGTTGACTGGCGGGTGCAGCCTGGCGCTTGCGAGCTCTGCGCTGTGGCGGCAAGCCCGGGCCGTCGCGCCCAAATCCGTCAAAATAGCCAACGCCGCCGGTGCGTTGAATCTGGTGATGGCCGAGCTGATGCGACAGCAGAGATTCCTCGAGTCGTTGGGACTCGCGCCGGAAGTGCTCGCTGTGGCGGATGGAACCCGAATACTCGGCGGCCTCGTGAGCGGCTCGATCGATGTCTCCACCATGTCCGGCTTCGGGCAGGTCTTTCCCGCGATTGCCCGCGGTGCTCCCATCAAGATTCTCGCGGGCGGTACTCTGCTGCCATCTTTGGGGCTGTTCAGCGCGGCGCCTGATGTCAGGACCTTGAAGGATCTGGAAGGTAAAACAATCGGCACAGGGTCCATCGGAGCACTCGTTTACCAGCTCACGGTGGCTCTGTTGCAGAAGTACGGTGTCGATACTACGAAGATGCAGTTCGTCAACATCGGTTCCAGCGCCGATATTTTGCGAGCAGTGTCAGCGGGGACGGTTGCAGGCGGGGCGGTTGACGTTACCGCGTTGGGTACTGCCGCGGATCGCCGTATTCATCTAATCGAACACGGCAACATGTCGATCGAGCTGCCGGAATACACTTACCAGGGTGCCTGGACGCTTGCGCGCAATATCGAGACAGAGCGCGACACGCTGGTGCGCACGCTCGCGGCGTACGCGAAGCTGTACCGGTTTGTGCAGAATCCGCAATCCAAAGACGCGTTTATCCGGGCGCGCCATGCGGTGTTTCCCAAGGCTTCAGCAAGCGAAGACGAGGCGCAGTGGACCTACATCCAGAACAATCGGCCTTTTGCCGTCGACCTCGTGTTGAATACCGAACGGCTGCGCTACATTCAGGCGCTGAACGTGAAGTTCAATGTACAGAAAGAAATCCTGCCGTTCGAGCGGGTGGCCGATATGTCATTGGCGCGCGAGGCGCTCGGATTGCTGAGCCGTAACCCCTGACACTTTGCGACAGGCTCCGACGAGGCCGGTGGGCAGCCGCAACTGCCCACCGCCTTTGAGACGCACTGGCTCAGAATGTCATGTCTTCCGGATCGACGAACAGGTCCTTTATTGACATTCGACGCGGTGTCAGTCTCTGTTGGTGCGCTGTTCGCTCCAGCGCCTCGATCGTCATGCGGTTTTTCTCGATTCCATACGGTAAGGGGTCGGGGCCAACCACCTTCGTCAAAGCCGCGTATTTCTCGTCCGAGGCGTTCTTGGGCCCATTGGCCCGCAATCCCGCGAGCCACTCATCCTTTGCCTGGGAGAAGGCCTCGAAAAGGGACTTTGCTACCCACGGATGTTCGGCCAGAACTGCATCCTTCACGACAATGGTTCCGTGCATCGGATAGATACCGGTGCGGCGATACCAGTCAGCTTCGAGCTCTTCAGCGTTCGGGAACAGCTCGGGATAGTGGGCCTCCACCGTTTTCCAGTCGCCCGTTGGGGAACCGGAGCGCCCGACTCCGGCGTTGCCGTGAAAGCCGGCTGCAAGCTCACCATCCGCCATCATGTCTGCCAAAGACCGACCTGGAGGCGCATGGATCACGTTGGGTGGCAGTTGCAGCTGCGTGACGTGTTCTTCATCGTCGACCATCCAAGTTACCTTGGAGGAATCGAGGTTGTATTCATCGATGAGTACGGCACGCGTCCACACGCCCGTGGTGACCGAGTACGCGCGTACCCCCACCTTCCTGCCCTCGAGGTCTGTGGGGACTTTGATGGCGGCATCTGGATGAACGAGCAGACCTGCGTGATGAAAGCGACGCACCACAAAGATCGGCAGGGCGATAAACGGAGCCCCAAAGGCCCGCGCAATGATGTAAGTCGTCGGAGCGAGCTCGCAGACATCAAACTCGACCTGACGAACCATGCGCCGAAACGCGCCAATCTGGGGTTTGACGGTAATGATTTCTGCCTCGACGCCCTCGATTGGAATGGTTCCGTTACGAACTGCCGCTGTGTGCGGTGCCTCGGCGACCGCAATCTTGAGTTTAACTTTGCCAGCCAATGGAGTTCTCCCCACTCGATACGAATGAAGCTCAGATGATGCCGCGGTTCGCAGCGACGCTGCGATTCATAACTGTTGGCACGCAATCGGATTTGGGTGAGCGTGTAAAACCGGTCTATTGCGAGAAGTAATCGCAAACGAACCGGTTTGAATTACTGGCCGGTGGCGCCCCTTCCGGAAAATAACGGGCGACAGGCGGCATCCCAACGGGGCACTCATGACGACACGGTTTATTGACATCCATCCACACATAATTTCCCCTGACGAGAATCGTTACCCGCGCGTCCCGCTGTTCGGCAAGCAGTCCGACTGGTCGAAGGAGCGCCCGGTGACCATCGAAGGCCTCCTGCAAGCGATGGATCAGGCCGGTGTCGACAAGGCCGCCATTGTCCAGTCATCGACCTGCTATGGGTATGACAACTCCTATGTAACCGATGCTGTGATGAGTCATCCTGGCCGCTTTACGGCGGTGGGATCGGTGGATGTTCTGCAGGCCGATGCACCTGAGAAAATCCGTCAGTGGGTCTCCCGCGGTGTTGGAGGGCTGCGATTGTTCACGGGCGGCAGCACCGCCAACTTCGATCCGAGCACGCTCGACAGTCCGCTGTCCTTTCCTGGCTGGGAGCTTTGCGGCGAGCTCGGGCTATCCATGGCGATCCAGACCGATCCGACCGGGCTCACCCAGGTGGCGGGGCTGGCTAAACGCTTCCCGAAGGTACGCATCGTGCTCGACCATCTGGGCAGGCCGGATGTCACCGATGGCCCGCCGTATAAAAAGGCCTCGAGCCTGTTCGGGCTTGCGCCCTTCGAGAACATCTACCTGAAGCTGACGCCGCGGATCTTTGGCGACGTCAAGAAAGGCGCCGCCTCAGCAGATACTTTCTTTCCACAACTGGTGCAGGCCTTCGGCAGTCGCCGCCTGGCCTGGGGATCGAATTTCCCCGCATCCGAAGGCCAGTTGAAGGACAACCTCGAGGTGGCGCGTCGCAGTCTTGCGGCCTCGAGCGAGACTGACCAGGCGTGGATCTTCCATAAAACAGCGCAGGTGCTCTATCCCGCCCTCGGTGACAGGTAACAGGATATAACTTCACTGCTGCGCCGGAGCGAGTTTGGGCGCCCACTCGGGCCGCAGCAGAAACGCGCACGAGAGGGCCCCGGCAATCAGGAAGACAAAAATTGCCAGCATTGGAGCTTCGTAGCCGCCCGAGACATCGAGCAGCCAGCCGCTGATGACAGGGCCCACGATCCCGGCGAGGCTCGTGGAGACGTTCTGAATGCCGGTCACCAATCCCACGGCCTGCTTTGGAATCAGCGTCATCCGGCACAGTGCGAGGCTATTGGCAGTCGTGAGGCCCAGCCCGGAAAGGGAGACAACGGCCCAAAACAGCGCCCCCTGTACGGAGTCCGAACGTGCGCCGATCAATTCGGTACAGGCGATTACGAAGCCCGCAATCACAAACGCCTTGCGCACGAATACGGGGTTGCCGCCTCGCTTGATGAGCCGGTCGGCGATGAAGCCGGCCAGCAGGGCAACGATCGCGATCCCAATAAAGCTGAAGAACGAAAAGAGCCCCATTTTGGTGAGCGATACGTGGCGTTGCTCAACAAAGTAGGCGGGCATCCAGGTCATGCAATAGAACACAAAGTAGTTGTAACAAAAATTGATGATTACACTGCCCCAGACGACCGGGCTCGCCAGAATGTTACGGATGGGCAAGGTCTGAGCTGCGGATGCAGCCTGGCGAGCCCCCGCCGGCGCGTCGCGCTTTACTAACAGTAACCAGGGTACGAGCCAGACGAGACCCGTCAGCCCCACGACAAGAAACATGAGATGCCAGTCGTAGAGGGTTATGAGCCAGGCGGCCAGCGGAGCCCCGATCGCCGGACCGAGCTTCGTACCCAGCATGTAAACGCCGATGGCGAGCCCGCTCTCATTTTCATCGAAGTGCTGGCGCATCCAGCGAAAGCTCGCGGGCGTCACAATCGCTTCGCCGGCTCCCGTGATGACCCGGGTGGTCATGAGGCCGGCTACGGAGTTGGTCAGTCCGGTTGCCGCCGAGGCGAGACACCAGACGACGAAGCTGATCGCGTAGGGAATCTTGACCCCGTACCGATCCACCAGCCAGCCGGTCGGAATCTGTAACAACATGTAGGACCAGAAAAAAGCCGAATTCAGCAAGCCCCGGTCGACGTTCGACAAATGAAAATGCCTGACGAACGGGTCGTAGGCGAGGGCGGAGGAAATGTTGGTTCGGCTGCAGAAGGCAATGATGGCGCCGAGACTCAGCAGGACTACGATGACCCAACGGCCGCCGCCTGCCTCGCGCGGCGGGGCTTCAATCAACGGATCGAGCGTAACGGAGCCTGTTCTATGCATGCAAACACCCCCTCGCCGTGCAGTTCGCGCGGCCGACACCAGTTAACGATAATCCGCAGGCGTTGGCGCCTTCCGCAAGCCTGAGCGGGGTGCGCCGAGCGCACATTGTTGACGAGCGTCCTGATGCTGACATTGGGGCCTTTACCCTGCCCAGCTGCAATAACTTAGCGCCCCGGGGGTATCACTTCTTCATCCAGTCGGAGCGGCCACCAGCCAGATCGCCGCAAAGGCAGCAGCGCAGAGACTGCACCGGGGGTATAGTCCGCGAAGAGGGGGACGAAATGACGACGACAAGCCCGACTCGCCGTGTGTTCTCAGCCAGCATACGCCACTTGAGGCTCTTCGAAAGCGTAGCGCAGCTGCAGGGAGTGCGCCGCGCGTCTGAGGAGTGTCATTTGTCTCAGCCGGCCGTGACACAGGCCATCGCGCGACTCGAAGAGCAGCTCGGAGTCCAGCTCCTCGAGCGCAGTTCCACGGGCAGCTATCTCAATGAGTTCGGCGCGATCTTTCATGCACGGACGAAGCGTTTTTTCGCGCAGATTGAGCAGGCACTGCTCGAGCTGGGCGTCCCGTCCACGCCGCAGTCGCTTGCTGTGTTTTCGAGCCGACTTACTCGCTCGCAGATACGAAGTCTGATTGCCATTGTCGAGAACGGCACATTCGCCCGTGCCGCACGTCATCTTCAGGTTTCGCAGACCTCGCTGCAGCGGGCGGCCCGTGACCTCGAGCGGACGCTGCGAACACCGATCTACGTACAGACGGCCTCGGGAATCATGGCGGCGCCGAACGCAGTCGAGTTCGCGCGCAAGATAAAGATTGCGCAGCGAGAAATCGAATGGGGCATCGAGGAAATCGAAGCCGCGCGCGGTAATACCGGTGGTGAGCTGGTGATCGGTGCGCTGCTGTTGTCGGGCAGCGTGGTGCTCGCTTCCGTGATCAACGAAATTGCTGAGAAGTATCCGTCGGCGGAGGTGCGGATCCTGAACGGCAATGCCGACGATGTGCTGCGTTATCTTCGCAATGGCGATGTGGATATCGTGATTGGGTTGCTACAGAGCTCCGAATCCACCGAGCTCGTGCACGAGGCCCTTGCCGTGACACCCTACGTGGTGGTCGCTCGACAAGATCATCCGCTGATGCAGAAGAAGCAGGTGACCCTTGCCGAACTGGCCCAATATGAGTGGGTTGTCGGCACGCCGGGATCTAACCGACGTATTTTGTTCGAGAAGCTGTTTGCGGAGGATCGGCGCCCGGCCGCACAGGTGGCCACCTGCTCGTTACCGATCGTTCGCATGTTGTTGTCGCATAGCGACCGGCTGACGCTCCTGACTTCGTACGAGCTGATGTATGAAGAAGACGCGTTGGGGTCACTTCCGATCAAGCTGGATGATCCAGCGCCCTCCATTGGAATCACCACACGGCAGAACTGGTTGCCGACGCAGCTGCAGAGCAGCGTCATCAATCTGATCAAACAGCGTGTCAGGGGCTCATTGAGTCCAGTCCGCGAGCTGCGTCGGATGTCCGCTTCGAGTATTACTTCGGCGTCCAGTACATAAAGCCAAAACCCTCTCCGGTGCCTGCCTCGGTTCGATAGCACGGTACGTAGTCGACCACGTTGGTCTGACAGCCGAGCTGCGACATCGCAAGCAACACCGGTACATAGAGTTTGACCTCCGAAGTGCCTGCCTGGTACGTGCGCTCATCGATTTGCGCAAGCCGGTCGAAGTCATAGGTTTTGAAGGCCTGCAAGAACACCTGATCGAGCTCTTCATCACAGACGAAGTGCGACATTCCGCCGGAGGCGATGAGAGCGACCTTCTGCTCGGAATCCCAGGCCTGAACAGCCTCGAACAGCGCTTGACCTATCTGCATCGCGCGTTTGAAGGGCGGTTGGTTGGGCGGATAGAAGACATTCATAAACACCGGCACATTCGGCGGCGGGTTATCGCTCATGATCTGTCTGTAGATAAAGCCGTAAGCGTGCGGGACTACCTTTCGGGGAGGCTTCATCCACGTATTGTCCGGCCAACGCAGCACCTCGGTTACGTCGAAGCCATCGCGCTCGAGGGAGGTAATCAGATGCAGTGCGAGCTGCGGATGAGCCTTGTGGACCACGTCGTGATCCGGCGCAAATACAGGGCGCTGCGGCGGCCCGTTGGGAAGATCTTCGCCCGTGTAGATCGCAAGCGAGGGTGAGGTGTCCATGAAGATTTCTTTTTGATCTTTCCCGATGATGATGGCCACATCGGGTTTGTTGGCCTCATAGACGCGGCGCAGCTCGCCCAGCGCCGCGGCAGTGCGTCTGGCTCTTGCCTGCCGTTCTTCGAGCGTCAGAAAGGCTTTCAGATTTTCAGGCTTGCGTGCTTTCTCGAGGTCGTCATACTGCCAATGCTGGTTGCGAAACCAGAGCATCTGGTTGTGATGATCCCGCAGGCCATCGTCGAGCCATTCTTCGGGCGCCTTGCCGAGCATTCCGCTATGCGGCACCGCCATCCCGAGCACAATCCGAGCCATATATTCTCCTGGTGCAGATCG
>Ga0307510_10003737_pt1 | contig 17795 bp, 14 predicted proteins | sample 12_EM_MG_FD_207224 | JGI IMG/M metagenome (GOLD analysis project Ga0307510, IMG submission 207224) | Populus trichocarpa ectomycorrhiza microbial communities from riparian zone in the Pacific Northwest, United States - 12_EM | ecosystem: Host-associated > Plants > Roots > Unclassified | place...
CAAAAATTAAGGTTAAAGATGCGGAGATTGAATTCGAGGGAGCAAAGTTCGATATAAAGAAGGTTAAGATAGAGATTCGAGGTTCCAAGGAGAAGTAGAATTGGCAGAGTGGTAGTGGTTACTTATGGCGGTGGCAGAGGATGGAATTAGCACGTTACTCCCAGATTTCCTGGGATTGAATACTTGGGACCCCTCCTTGGGAGAGCTCTCAGACCTTCAGTGACAACATGGATACCCTAAAAACCTCCGTCAGATAGACATCAATCCCTTAGCTCCAATCCACCCCACGGCCCCCGAGCCTACCCACACCGGGAGTGCATGCCAAAGTAGTACGAGCAGTCTCCCGTGTGTACCAGGGGATTTTTCACGTTGTGTAGGATACCTGATCTGATGTGTTTTCCTACTGCTCCCACCCAATGTTTCCCGACACCGGAAGCAGTACGAGCGCAGTCCATCGGATAACGGGCGAGAAGACACCCCATACCAAGGACTAGGCCTTTCCGGCCAGCAAAGCCCAACAATCTTAGCGAAAGATTTGTGGGGTAGACGGGGAAAATTATATCACCCCAAACTCCCCAAGAACATAATATGGGTAGCCTGAAGATTTCCCTGCTTTTCTTTGGACGGAGTGATACCAGATGACTCCTCCAACCACCTATTATAATCTACCATACCCATCATACTACTCGTACCGGTATGGCAGTGATTCTTGCGCAAATAACTTCCCTCCGTGCGCAGGACGGATAAAGATTGAGAAAAAGGTGTCATGGCATTCAGACACTTGGTTATTTTATTTTTTGTGCATTGGAAAGCAGAGTTTGATACTCGCAAAATCTGACTATAATTGCGACAGAGAGGAACTCGTGACGATTGAATTTTTTGTCTCGCTACTATTAATACCTACAGTTAACTTACCAAGCCATCAAAGAGGAGGCCACCCCAGATCCATCACCGGGTAACGCTTGGCGCTCAGAAGTCCCTTCCGGAGAAATTTCTCGCGGTTCTCCAAAGTACCATGCTTCCATGTAAGACCCCTGGTCCCCTACTACCACACCGAGCTAATCCCCAAGCCCATACCATACCGGCATTAGCCACGGCTAGTGGGCTTCTGGTTTACTCCACCTTGTTCTACGAGATAGATCACTCCCATGCGGCTCCATCAACACCCCAACCTCTTCCACCCCCTTCTACTTCCCCCATCACACTAATACTGTAGAAACCCCGCAAAGTCCAAAATAACCCAGCCCAAACCCCCTCCTCGATGGCCTGCGCGGAGGCTTGGAACCCGAAATGATCGGGATATGCACCTCACCGGATGGGGCCGGGGTTCGCGCGGCTAATAGTTCTGCTTAAGAAGGAGTAGGACGTCATGGGGGAGGTTGCTAATCTTTAGCACCATCTGTGTCTGGGTTGTTGCGCAGATGTTGGTAATTTGAAGGAGGAATTGTTGGGTTAGCCCCGGAAGGCACCTTCTTGTGGATCTGCGGGCATACAATACCGGTTTAGGGAGAGACTTATGTTCCGAGGTTAGTCTGGGGGATCGTCCGGAGGGCGGGTCGGGACGGTTGCACGGTAGTGGGTTGCGGGGGTGGGGAGTTAGTCCCGGGAGGAACTAGATATTTCGGGTTTTGTTGTTGGAGGGGAAATGGGCCTTGCGCCCGATCTGGTTAGTTTTTTTTTCGATTCGACGCCCTTGTGATTGTGGTTGGGACTGGACGGTTCCTGGGCTAGACTTGATTTGTGCTAAGCTATCGGTTGGAATTAGGATGGGTTTGCAGCTGCGAGTATGGCAGGAGATGGTACGACTGAGCGCTTTTGTCTCCCAGTCAAAAGCTAAGCCAGGTGCCCGTTTCAGAGCCATTAGCCTCGCCGGATTCTACCTATAATATAACCGAACCTCCGACTTGAGCAAATAGAAATAAGAATAAAAATAAAAACGTCCGCTGCTAGCACCTAGCTTCGACCTCCAGGCTCACCTAATTTAACAGTAACGACAGGCGTTATGTCACAACTGAGTATAAACGCCGGCCAACATCTCTCATCCATACGAAGACGAATCGAACCTTCCTGAACTATCTCTTTTTCTCACATGAAGGAGACCCTGTTACAACACCTCTTGTCATGCCCGGAGACAGTTGAGCACTTATTTTCTCACCACAAGATAATCATCGGGCATCACTCGCCACGGCCCGGGCTGCGGCTGCCGGCCGGATTGGAAAAGCCGGCTGAGAAGGAATGCATAATGGCCAAGGCTGTGGCCGGAATTGTGGGGATGTCTTGGGGTTTGTTGTAAACCTGACGAAAGGAGTACATTCGCTGTCGACAAAGTCCTGAGGAATAACAGGCGGTTCACAGTCTGTAGGCTACGCAGCGAATAGTTAGCGAAATGGCGAATGAAAGCGAAGGGTACCAAACTATAGGCGTTTGATCACCCACTCGCTAAGATCTTAAATGACATACAGTGCGATACGACTTCCTATAAAACCCCATCCTCGCCGCCCAACTCTACTTCCCTCCCGCATCTCACACTACCTTCTTTATCACAATCACAATCACTCATTACAACAACTTCATTCATTCCAAAATGCACGCTCCAACCCTTTTCCTCCTCGCCATGAGCGCTCTCACTGCTAGCGCAGCCCCCGCCCCGGCTCCGGGATCCGACCATAAGGTCGACGGCTACGCCCACCACCGCGAGAAGGAGCCTGAGCGCTACTCCTTCCTCCCGGAATTCTACGATGAGAAGCGCTACCACCGCACTCCCAAGAGCCCCCCGTACGGAAAGGACTTTGTCTACTACGACGGTGGATATGACGGAGGCAAGGGAAGAGGAAAGAAGAAGGATGAGGACGATTACAAGAAGGAGAAGAAGTGGGAGAAGGAGTCCAAGCACGATAAGGATAAGAAGGAGTCCAAGCACGATAAGGATAAGTTCTACAAGAAGGTTGAGGAGGATGAAGAGGAACTTTTCAAGAAGGAGAAGGAGAAGGAGAAGGAAGAGGAATCCAGGAAGTGTGAGGAGTGTGCTGAGTCTAAGAGTGAGGAAGTTTGTGATCAGCAGTGTTGCTTTGAGGAGGGATTCGGTAATTCCTCCTTCTTTTCTTTTGGTAATTCCAGCTGTGGCTGATGGGTGGATGGATGGACAGGGTTCGACAAGGGGATCAAGTACGACAAAGCCTACGGCTACTACCGCGACATGAACAAGAAGTTCCACGAGGACGAGCACAAGAAGGACAAACAGGCTGCCAAGAAGGACTGGTTCCGTTGCTCGGAGGAGGAAGAAAAGAAGAAATGCAAAGAGGAGGAGGATTTCAAGAAGTGCGAGAAGTGCGAGACCGATAAGAAGTATGAAAAGGACAAGCATGAAAAGGAGAAGAAGGAGAAGAAAGACAAGGACAAGAAGGAGAAGAAGGAGAAGAAGGAGAAGAAGGAGGATGAGGATGATCACTGCGGATGCGGTGACAAGAACAAGAAGGGTTACTTTGTTGAGTACTACCGCTAAAGCACTGGCTTAGGGTGATTTGCTGTTTCTTTACAGCGCAATCACGCATGCTAGGGGCATTAGGTATTACGATGGGGGCTCTGTTCCTTCCATGTACTTTACTCTCGATAGACTAGGAGGTGTAGAAAAGTTTTATAGAATTTCACTTTTATAAAACGAATCACGAACTTCCCGCCAGTGTTTAGAAGAGAAAAGCCCGGGATTCAGGACCGAGGCCTGGAGCACCGACTACTTCGGTAGCAACAGGGATAGTCTAGGTTTCCGGGGTCGCGAGCGCTGCAGTCAAACGATATTGCCCACGAGAAAAAAACTACCAACTTTAACTAGGAAACGATTTTCATAACATTGGAGGAACTTCCCGTAGGAATCTGGAAAAAAATCTGGAGCCCGGAGCAGCAATCCGGGCTCACAGGTTGTTCCCCCAGGAAAAAAAAAAACCTTTTTTCCAAAAATTTCCAGATCACGATCATTGCGGGAAAACAAAACCCCGCATATGAAACCAGATAGATACAAGTATGGTAGGAGATTCTTTTTCATAGGATTTGTGTCTCGCGGTATGTAGCTTGTTGGATCTTCATTTTGAGAACTGGGCTTAATGTGTCGGGAATTGTAGCCTTAGGGCTGGTTGACCAATTGTATATGATATAAGTTTCCAGGTTTCTGAACCATTTCAAATCGGAACCAGGGGGGGGGGTGGTTCAGATTTTAGAAAACTTAGAATTTAAAAGTTAATTTTCTAGATTTTGGCGTGAATATATGCCAAGACCACTTCTAAACCTCTTCCAGATTCCCACGGGAAGTCCTCCATTGCAGTGAGGTTGTCTGTTAATTGTTTGTCCCATTTGTTAAGAAGTGGAGGATAGCGACAAAAAAGGTTCCCCCGCCAATTTTACACACGAGCACATGGTTCTAGGTTTCCGCATTCTTAAATGTGGGCCAATCCCAGCGGGTGGTACAAGTTCGGACACAGGGGTTTGCTCTCCAGATTTTGGCTCAGTGTCAGAAAATATACCGAGACCCTTTCTATATTACATCCAAGATCCTACGGCGCCGGTGTCCCCCCCTCCTCCAGGCTAGACTAAATGAGTAGGTGATTTCTGGGTTTCAGGGTTCAGCGAGTCAAAAGTAATTGAACGGATCACTATTGTAAATTATCGGTTCTATCGCACGCACATTAGAAAAGACACGCCTTGCGATAACTGCAGTAGCCATATGGCGACGATTGATATTCTGTAGGCAGCCTCTCGCAGCGATCTACACATGCCCGGTGACAAAGCCCAATCTAACTATTGCCTGCCAGAATCCCTGTTCAGCTCTGGTAAGCAAGCGACCGTATGTGACTATAGCAATATAACTAGCCCAAAGAATGGGATTTGAGACCTAAGATGCGGAGAATACAGCCGGGAATGGGCCACTTTGCACCAACACGCTTCGGGTCCTCACAAACTGCGACAATGCTTCACTGCCATTCTCAACCCCCACACCGCTTAATCCCCATCCGCCCGCCGGCATCTCCGCTGGCGATTCACCCCAGGTGTTAATCCAGCAGATACCCGCGTTCATCCTCCCGATCACCCTGTGCGCGGCGTCTATATCCTTGGTGAAAACGCCCGCTGCTAATCCCAATTCCGTATCATTGGCTCTGCGGATAACCTCCTCTTCCGTCTCATAGGTAAGGATGGACAAGACTGGGCCAAATATCTCTTCACGACAAATGAGCATGGAATCGTTACAGTCGGTAAAGATAGTTGGGGCAACAAAAAACCCTTTTTCGAGTCCTTTGCCATCCGGGAGTGAAGCCGCCCGTTTCAATCCACCGCAGAGAAGACGTGCCTTGTCAACCTCCTCTCCATGCCGAATGTACCCTTTGACCTTCTCGGAATGAGCTTCTGAAACCAACGGGCCAAAATTGACATTGGGGTCCAGTGGGTCTCCCGCACGGATCCCATCCCTAACCCTCTCTAGTAAAAGCTTCTCGAATTTGGATTTGATGGATGAATGGACAAAGACCCTGGTACCGTTCGTGCACACCTGACCGCAAGAGTAAAAATTTGCAACCATGGCAGCGTCGGCAGCTAGACTCAGGTCGGCCTCGGGTAATACGATGAACGGGGATTTTCCTCCCAGTTCCAACGTAACACTTTTGAGCGATGAGCCGGCGGCAGAGGCGTAAACCTTTTTCCCAGTTGACACTTGACCGGTGAAGGAGCTGCAAGGTTCGGTTAGCGAGGACTGATATGCGGAGGAGAAGACGGACATTTTAGCTACTCCCGGACAGTTGCTAAGCCAAGCCCCCACACCCCCGCTTCCATGCACAACATTGAATACCCCGCTGGGAAGGCCGGCAGCTGTAAAAACCTCGGCAAGGATGTTTGCGGTGAGGGGTGTAACTTCCGATGGTTTGAAGATGAAAGTATTTCCTGCTGCTAGAGCAGGTGCACACTTCCAAAGTGCTCTGGAAAATAAAAAACGGTTAGAAATTGAAATATCGAAGACATGCGAGAACCCAGGGTCAGAAGAGGGAGGAGGAATGAGATGGGCGTGGAGTGCGGAGCATGTCGGGATCCGGAACGGTATTCAAGCGTACATCTGAATCGGATAATTCCATGCGCCTGTAAAGAGTTTCAATGGTCAGAAAATGGATGGAAATGAAGGGAGGAAGTTATCACCAATCCCTACACAAACACCCAATGGCTCTTTGGTTGTATAGAACCACGCCTTCTCCCGTAATCGAACCATTTTCCCTTCTAGGCCGCTCAGACAAGCACCAGCAAAATATTCCAGGACATCAGCACCAGTGGCTACATCGAGAGTGCTTGTCTCAGAAAATGGCTTTCCGGTATCGAGACTCTCAACACGGGCGATTCCATCGTTCCTATCCCGAAGAATTGAGACTGCCTTGTTAAGTATACGGGAGCGCTCAACCGGTGTCGTCTTAGACCAAGTCTCGAATGCTTTTGTCGCCGCATCGACAGCGCGTTGAAGATCCCTTGGCGAAGCCTCATGTATCGTTGCGAGTGGAGCTCTTGTAGCGGGGTTGATTGACGTAAATAAAGTGGGATTCTCCTCCACGGAAGGGGAAAAAGTGCCGTCAATGAATAGATGTTGGTCAGGAAACATCGGTCGTAATTGTAGGAGAGGTTTTGTGTTTGTCGTACAAATAAGAGAGGCTGGGGGTATATGGAGCTGTGGGCAGAGAAAGGATTAAAGAAATTTTCTCGGGAATTAGAAGAGAGTTCCCTCATGCTAGCAGCCCAATACTTAACCCCCTTCTCATCGCCTAAAGCCCCGTCGTAATTATGGCATGGACTAGAAAAACTCTGTGGGTCAAAAATATTGAGTCTACCCAAGCACGGTAAGGATGCCGGCGGAAAGGCAAACATCTGGGTTCAACTCATACAGAGTCCCGCCAAGACGGCAAAGGCCCTATCGCTCCTCAGATGTCGGCCCCCCGTATGATGCGATAATTGGTGATTTACCGTAACCAATTGCCCAAACCTCGGCCTGCTATACTTGCGCGCAAATACATCTACACTAAAAGACTGGTGTTGAAGAATCCACGAATAAGGATCGCCTCCGTGAATCGGAGAATTACGCATTCAAATTTACACAAGTGGAACAGCCATGTGTGCTGCGTTGGTGGCTGAAATGGTGGTTTTCGGGAAGTTTTACGATATCAGAGTATGATAATTCTAGGGCTTTCATCTGTGTCTGGGGTCTAACATTGGCTATCTACTGCAATGCCCCTCAAGCCTAGTGAGACTATATTAATCCTTTCTACCCTTCCCCGGATTCCCCATTGCTATTAGACCTTCCCACCATCCGATACACCTCGGCTTGTTGTCCACAGTAGTTGCCCTCGCTGATACCGCACTGCGCCCACAATACTACAATACCATTCAGTGTATATAAATACCGCCTATCTTTTCTCCCTCGAGTGAGTCCTATCTGCTTGCCATTGAGTCCTCTATGTCTCCTCTTCCTATTCCTGGATTTCAGTTTGGTCACTCTTTATGTTTATGTTTCCCACCCACAGTTTACTTTCGTTTTAAAAATGGGCTTACGATTTTCCACCATCCTGGCCAATCCAGCATGGCTACTGCCACACCCCCTACGGACTACCGACCTGTATTTACTATCTCCTGCCGGCGGCGGTGAGCACCCCGAGTGCTTCTTTTGCAGCCCAAGTCGGTAGTAGTAAAGGGGAGTTTGTGTTCTCACTATCCGATGAGCTATAGCGGGTAGATCTTATATTAGAGCCCGCTCACAAAACAGAAGATTCATTCTCTGAGCTCGGGCCTTGGCCCCGTGAGCACGTAATTTGGCACCAGATCAACAAGGCTTACTCGCAGGGGCCCGCGTCGCCATAGCCAAGGGATCATTTCCAGTCCCCTAGTTCTATAACGACAGCAGAAGAAAAAGAAAGAGGAGAGCAAAAATCGAATTAGCAAACACCCCTGGCCCGTTCCCACCTTCCCTGAGCCACTCCCCTTTATCTACTCTATACCCAAACTATTATCGATCCCCAAGGATAAAACTTATAAGTCCATCGAAGCATCATAGACCATCACTCGCTAGGAACTCAACTATGGCATTCGATCTAGTAAACCCCAGAACACAATCAAGATCGCCAACCACCTTTAAATGCCCTAAATACTAGCTACAAGAGCCTACATTCTAGGGCACGAAAAAAAGGAAAGAAAAAAAACCCCCCACCGGGGCCGGGCCGCCTGCAAATCGCACCCCATCTTAGGCTCAAGACCTTAGCACCCTGAAAAACTACCCTAATTTAGGCACTTTTTCCGTCACTCCTCTCCAAGCAAAGCAAGCTTTCCAATTCCCTAGACCTGCACTATCGTTCTTGTGGCGACAGCGACGATTCCTTCCCAAAAATCCGAAAGCTGGAATGGTTTGTTGAGTTCCTTTGGCTGCCGGGATTTAGCCACCTGAACCCGACCCTTCACCCATCGATCAGCGGGCTCCACTTCATCCAAGAGACCCCCCAAACTCAAAGCATAATAGGCGAATATCATAGTAGATTGCATCCCCCTACAAAACAAGCAACTCCTCAGACAGCTTCGACGCCAGCGGCAGGGGGGGTAGCCCTTAGTAGCACCGTCATGCTAAACACCTTATCACAGGCGCTAACCCCCCCAGGCCTCAACTATCACTTGAGGCAGCGTTGAATTTCTACTCCCTCCTTTCCCAGGGGATGAAACCGAAACCGCCTTTCAATATCATACAAAGGCGCCCAGGAAAGAGCACATCATAAGATTAAATCTGGTCTCCAGACGATCGGCTCTGCTGTCTGCCTCTCGGACCCCTTGTCCATCACCTGTGCCATGTCCTCCCGGGCCCCCCAAAGGAATCGAGCTTCAGCTTTATAATTAAGACGTCCTAACAGATATTAGCACGGCATTTTGTGTCCGAAAAATAGCTTTCAATCCCACCTTGTCCAATTGGAGCAAGCACTCCGAGGCAATTCATAGAAGCGTGGGGTGGAGGCATGCTTGGCATCAGCGCCATAGTCGCCCAGGCCATCGGGAGAAGTATCATACTGTCGGTATTGCGATGACTATCGCCGCCGCTGCTGCATCCCCGAGCCACGCAGTTCGTGTGAATTTTAGGCGCTGTCAGAACTTCGAGCTAAGAGTAGTGTTGATTGCTCTACCAAGATGGCGGACATGGGGAGAGTGGGTATGAATGCCGCCTTGCTAACGAACCCGATCACGGTCGGCAATTGCTCCCGCTAGACCTTATCTCCGTCAACGCTTCCAGAATGGACTTAGACGGGTACCGTCGGGCGCGGGAATCCTTCATAGGCAAAAATGCGAATCATGCGCCCCCTACGCGCAGGTAACCCAGGTCGTCGGACGAAAGACGGCCTGGTCGTATCGAATTACATTTCGCATATGCCCCTGGAAGGCTTGACCTTTCCGGACGCTGGCCCACCCGTGATAAAAGGTTGGTAATCGCATTACCAGATCACGCATATCGATGTGTTGGCAGTGGAAGCGGCGGTGCCAGCGCTGGTACTTGAGCGACTACCGGCTACTGGTGAAGTCTTGCGGGGATAATGGTAGATATGTGGGGGGGGGGGAGGATGGGGTGGTGCTCCTGGAGAATTTAGCAAAAGTCAGCCTTCAATACCCTAGCCAGGTAGAAAAATAACGTGCATTAAACGGACTCGCCTTACCGCCGTGAAATACAGTCCCCGTTCTTGGCCTCGAATTACCGGGGGCCGAAGTGCTTGCCACTTCTCCCAGATCACAAAACCTCTCGAAGTCCACCACTAGATCAGCCGGACCGGCCAGTCAGATTGCGATAGGTTTAGTCTGATAGGTTAACAGAATTGCGGATACTGGATATGAGATCCAACACATCAGTGGGTTGATCTTATAACGTGTCAGGGAAACGCGATTCATTCTTCGAAGCCTTGCGGGGCTGAAGGAAGTGGTGGATTTCAAGTGCTTTAACGGTGGCCGGTCTACGTGAAAACTCTCCTCCTATTCCTTAAACCGCTGAGACTTTCCAGACCAGATTGCAATCTAGGATACCAGCCAGTAATCATGACCACATCTACTACAGTGACCCTACTTAAATGTTATTTCTGTCACGGCCACGATGAGTACCGATAGTGCAGATATTGCAGCCTTGTGGGCCCATTACGAGTACTGCAGTATCCCAGATCACAAACCGGGCATGAAAGCTTCAGCAGTTTAAGGGATATTTCCTTGGTATGGGGCTGTTTCTCTGTGTAGCGTTAAACGGTATATATAGAGGTAGAATTCCCCTCTCTGTTTGGGAGAAATAGCGCAAGCTTGGAATATAATCTTTGAGTCATAACTATCTCTATTCAATCCCCCTACCAACTCTACCACCTGAACAGATGTCGAATACAAATACCTCCACGCCCCTACCTCCTTACGCAGCCTTGCGCGGAAGCCCAAATCCTAAACTGCGCCAGCCTACTCCCGAGAGCTTGTTTGATACGAGCTGGGGCATCCACCAATACAGCGGGTAATTAATTCCTCACACTGGTTCCAAACATAAATCTAGACCCACAGGATAACGCCCTTGCCGCCACCACAGATACCACCCAGGAAGCGTTTCCTTCGGAATCCTGACTGAGTCCCCCCCCCTTCAATTTCAATTTCCCGCCAACACAGATTCCAACTTCAGCCCAGACCACCCCGCCATATATCTCCCCGACTACCAGCTACCCCACAACTATCGCTCCGCCCAGCAAGGGAATCAACAAGATATCAGCCCTTTAAAACGCAGGCGCTCATCCACGTGCGCAGAGTGTGATATACCTTTTGAACATCCCGGGGATCTCAGCCCCGCCATATATCTCCTCAACTACGAGCTACCCCACAACTATCGCTCCGCCCAGCAAGGGAATCAAGAAGATATCAGCCCCCTAAAACGCAGGCGCTCACCCACGTGCGCAGAGTGTGATATACCTTTTGGACGTCCCGGGGATCTCCAGAGACATCTCGACACTGCAAAGGGGCATGGTCCAGCAAAGGGGCATGGTCCAGCAAAGGGGCATGGTCCAGCAAAGGGGCATGGTCCAGCAAAGGGGCATGGTCCAGCGATGGGGCCGTCCTGCCCAATAGGGGGCTGCAAGTTTCCTAACAAGAAGTTCACTAGAGTGGACAATTTCAAGGCACACCTTGTAAAGAGGCACGATCTCAGCCAAGTGGAAGCCGAACGGCTCGTTCGGAGGTGGAGGGAGAAGGGAAGATCATGACCGTTACTTGCCAAAAACTGCAAGGCGGGGTAATAGGAATTAGGCTGTGTAGGAGACGGCGAGAGGTCGGCGTAGGGATTTGGCCTTTGTTCCTGCTAGATTGAGATTTCTGTTCGAGGGAGTACTTCTGCCCGGGTTCGGGATTTATGTATGACATCGCACTACCAAGCCCGTCTCTTCCCGTTGCTTCACTTTTCCGATCGGGCCAGCCCGAGTGTGTAGATCTTGAATATCGTAGGATACTTTTTACCAGTGGAATCAGCACATCTTGATCCCAACCCTTCTTTCCAATATTTTCTTTTTCTAAGGCTCGGTTTTTAAGTCGTCCGACTGCCATCCGGTAATGGAACCGTACCTGCACCCATGATAGCTTCTTTCCCCGAAAATCTGCACCCCATTCAGAGCAGTGCACAGTACCTCCTTAGTGCCATAACCACATTTTGTCAAGTTAGCCAGTACCAGCCCACAGATAGGTGGACTAGCAGGCCATTCCCCCCCCATCCGGGCGGAATTTTTTCCTCCTTGTAATCCAATCAGCAATCACTGGCCTGCCCAATACTCTGCCCCCATCTTCCGTAATACCGGTAGTGTGTAGCCCCGAAAGCATGGCGGACAAACGGATGCCCATTGACACAAAACACATGAATCGAAAATGCTGTTTTCCACCTCAACTCCTGCTCCCACCCTCTTTTAAGCGTCAGCGCCGCCTTGCTCCTTCGCTTGCGGTAGCGCAGAATCTCGTAGGTTGGATACCATTGACCAAGTGAAATCGCCGATCAGGAAGTGAGTAAAAGAAAAAAAAAGGCGATAGATTCGCTTAACGTGAGATGAGGGGGCTAGGATGCTGCGGCCCGCGAGGATATTAAGCGAAGGGGGAGAATAAAGCTTGATAACCGACTTCATCAAATTTTCAGTGTAACCCCTCGTAATTGAACGGAGGGTTCAGGGCTTGTTATCACACTATATCACTCACCCCGAGAGTGTTTGAGTGCTACCTGGGATCGGCGCACCAAAACCTGCCCACTGCCCAAAATCCTTGGAAATTCAGGACCTCTTGATTTATTAGCCTCCAACAAGATGGCTTCTCTGGAAATCTTGTGCGAAACCAAGTTTCAAGGTGCTTAATAGCGCTACTTTAATTTATCTGTTATCCTCGTGCTCATGAGCCCTCCCTGCGGCCAACGTCCTCAATTTCTAGCCGGCCAAAATAACAACATATACGCTCTCAAGAGAAACTGAAAGTGATTGATCAGCTCCGATATGAGAAGAAAAAAACAGAGAGGATGGCATCAAAGGCCCGCAACCCCATATCCAGAGACCCTCCATAGAAGGCTAGCTACGGGGGTGGTCTTTAACGGTCTAAAGGGATACTAGCATTCATGTCGCTCCTTCGGGCCTAAACCTGAAGCTTCCAAGATCAAAACTCGATGCTTGAAGAAAATTTGCGATGTGGTACTATATACTGCTGGCTGAAAACTCGGTTTAGATATTTGTGGCTTCCAAAGAGCCTAGTAAAGAGCGAGGAGGCATTGCCTCTAGTTTCCCCTGCAGCCCTAATAGCCCAGATCCCCTATACCCCTCCAAGCACCGGCCCTTGGCACTGTATCACAGTATGTACCTGGCAAATACTCAGAGAAGTAAATTCTGTAGCAGAGCCAGAAATGCTCCTGGGGTGGAGTTATTTGGGGCTTGCTGGAAATTACCCGAAAGAACTTTGATCTTGTATGCTTCCAAGCCCACCACTACAAGGACCTGAGGTTATTCTTGCCATCATAAAGAGCCAGGAATTTCCGATACCCACTTGGGCTACAACCCCCCATTTTAGTGCCACACTCGATTCTCTATTCCCCACCAGCCCCTGGCTCGATTTCTGGTTTGTTCAAATCATGCGGTATCTTATCCCCGCTTATATCGATTTTCACCCCTCACCCCACCAAGAACCCCTGTCGCCACGCTGTTGGAACCTAGACCGAGTAGTTCTGACAGGCCGGGCCCCTCGGGGTCTCAAGAGCCAGAAACCTGTTCTAGCCAGAACCTTCATTTAGCGTCCAATACATCCACCTACTCTCATATTCCGTTACTATCCACTCCCCACAGCACTTCTCAGATTCCTTAACCCAAACACACCACCCCAAGCGACCCGGAATACATCGCCTCACTTGTGAGCAGTAGTCCGACACCTTCCCCTTTTCCATAGATCTCTGATTAGCACCTGCCGCGATATCAAACCCCACTCACTATGTGGCCGCATGTATCGAGATCGGCTTTTCTTCAAATGATCAATAAACCAAAAACAGACCACGCAATCGGGTGATGATCTAGCCACCGTTTCCCCGAGCACAATCTTCATAGGTCATCACTCGTGAACTCCGCCTCTTCAGGTCGATCTGTGCTATCTATAGGGTAATATTTCGTTATATCTCGGCAAGTCAATATGCAACGCAAGGCAGACATGCACTCCTCTCCGCGCAGCTTCCATCTGTGATTTGTTGATTCCCGTCTGACTGATCTCGGAGCAGGCGCAACTCTCCCCAATAGCTCCTAGGCTCATGGTTTGTCCCAATCCACGCTCACCCAGAACGGCGCAAGAATAGGGGTGGGGTATCCCGTGCGAGCGACGATCGGCCCATGAAAACACCACTCCTTGTTCGCCTTTGAAGCACTCGAGTATTATTGTTGGTCGAAACTGCATCCCCACCTCTTGGAATCGCACATGTGGTCCAGTAACGATCGTGGATGTTCTGGATTATTGGCTGGGCGGAATCAACCTGGTCGGGTGCCGGGAGTGAGCGTGTCAAATAAGGTAGGTCGGAACCTTGAGCTGCTCCATCACACGGTCGCCTTTGGGTGGCCATGGTGGGTGTCTCCAGGCTTTCTAACCTGCAATGCTGGGTTCCAAGAGACTGAATGATCCGATGTGACCAACCAACCCTACCCTGGCGGGTTTACCCGCTCGTTGTTTCTATGAGGGGTTTTTGTCATATTTGTCTTGATTTATTGTTGATTGTTTGTTTCTGCTTTGGGGTGATACGGGACGATACCCTCATTATGGGTAAGCTAGCGGTGTCCCCGGGGGGGAGAGTAGAATATCCCCTCCGCCGGTTTTGATGGATCCTGGAGGCGGTGTCTTTCGTTACACCTGACTCTTTTTTTCATGGAATTTTGGAACGGAGCATAAGTTGTCCTAGTTCACGAAGGTCTGCCGTATCCACTCAAATGGTCGGTCGTGGGCAATCTGCACCAGAGCAAGGAATTGAGAAAACATCCTATTAATAATACACCCCCGAGTTTCTCACGTGATCTCTCCCAATTTCGCCCTAGATTAGTGTACCCGGAGGCGTTGGTCAAAGGATGTCGGGACCAAATCCAGCTACACGCAACAAAAGTGCCACAGCCATCACCATTATAATTCTATCACCGATAACGCTCAAAGTTCGTCGGCCGTCAGCCAAGATGATATCAGACACGAGAAACAGCACTCGTGGTCTGTGCACTAGAATTTAGAGTGCATTCGGTTAAAACCCCCCGCTCCCCCCCCCACTCAACTCCACACACAGTTCTTGGCCCTGCGCTCCCTATCCAAAATCGCACCGAATAACAAAAGTAGGAATCCGATACTCGAGTGACGCATTATGAGTGCCCTCCCCGGCAGATCGTGGCGCTGCGTCGCTCCAACGAGGCTGAAAGACACCCCTTCAACACCGCCACAACACCTACCACAACCATACCAAAACTACCCGCAGCCTGGTCCCCGGACTGAACTGTGGCCTTGAGAGTTACGCCAGGGAAAATGCTGCAGCAGTCCGTGGCCAACATACCGGTACTTCCTTTTTTGTTACACCCGAGGAGTTCGTTTTGGGTACATGCTATACAGCCTACAGGGCCAGCATGATAGCGAGGCGAGGTATCGCAAGGCGGCCCTTTATGCGAAGGAATGCAGGTTAGGCGCGTGTGGAAATGAGGATTTTGACCTACATCTATTCTACCGTAGAAAGAATTGTGAATTGACCGGGATGTTGCAGTAGCATGCGAGTACGGTATTGCCACCGAATTCAGCTCCCACTTTCGGTGATAGGGAGAATTGGGAGGTGGTTTACGGTGCTTGGAGTGCGGTTTGGTATTGTGAGGGTTGGGCTTGTGAGCTGTTTTTCGCATCCGTCCCCGCCATTTGTGGTGTTCGCGGGGAGGTGATTGAGGGAATACGGTTAATCCGTTTCACCGATACAGGGAGTATCCACTAACGATGCAGAGGCCTTGTGCGGCCATGGAGCAGGATTCCCGTTGTTTCCTATGAAATACCAGAGGGTCGTCTATTTACGGGCTGATTATCTATGCGATAACTATCCGGGGATTTAGAGGTGCTGTACTCGAGTAATAGGAATAATACATCCGAGACGCGCATGCTGTATTTAATATATTGGGGCTGAGTACTGTATCGTGAGTTTAGGAAAGGGATGTTCGTGGGTCACAGTGATACGGCGCCGAGACGACGGGACGCGCTCAAGTCTCGGCATGCCGACCACTCATGTTTGCATGCTTCCCCACTCGTTTCTCTCATGTCATTGCACGTCTCGTTCGCCTCTCCCCATCCTGCTCTCGTAACCGCTCGACCCGCTCCTTCGCCGTCTAAATCCCCACCGAGATGGCAGGCGTTCGTCTCGATGGGGTCACTTGAAAAAGAAACAAGACTCCCACCGGACGCGTGATGTGAGCAGCGAAATATATGGAATAAAGCCAAACTTAAAAATAAAATAAAGAAACATGGAGTGGGGAAGAAAAAGAAAAAGTGCACAAGTTTCGGGTGGATTGATTTTTTTTTTTGCAATCACGGTGGGCAAGAGGCTTGAGAGGGTTGATCTGGTTATCTTCGGTTGAGAAGTGAGAAGCTCCCTGCTGCTCTGAAATATTTCGCTGCTACAATTGGTCTTGGGAGGGCTATTTTATTGTTTATGCAATACATGCACGATCATTGGTGTGGGGCCGGGGCTACCATCTGATTCGACGAGAGATATTTCCACCCCCTCCTCCCCCGGCTCCTCTCCTTCAGCTTCTTTATTTATTCCCATCACGATGTGAGAGGTACGGTGGGTATAATTTAGGGGTACGGTGATTCGATCTCGATGGGGGTATCGTGCTTTTGAAGACGCAATTAGTTGAGCTACCGGTGCTCGAGTACAGTGCGGTATGAGCGCTCCCGTCAGTTGAATGGCGGTCGAGTGTGGGGATAAGATGATACAGCAAGTGGAATGGTGGATACCAGAGTTGGAGCTGGCAGGCTGCGAGGCAATATGGAAGAGGGAATGCAGTCTGCATTGGTAGTGAGCTGCACCATACAAAGTTCTTGAAGCTACCCACTTATGCAGCAAATACGAAGTGCTGCTTGAGGATGTCTGATGAGCGTGGTGGAGTCGGTAGCATGCAGCGTATCCTGTATGCACTGCGGAAGAGTCAGAGGTGATGATGAGAATGCTCGAGTAGCAGGGAGAGTTCGAGTTTGCTGTGGTTTGTAGAGAAGGCTCGGTCGTTTGCGCGGCGGTAATGAGGCTCTTCGCATGGATGCTACCCAAGAGGGGAATCCAGACAGCGAACTATTTCTATTCTCAGGGAAGAGAGTAGAGAGTCCTCCGTCGGTCTTCTCTTTTACGTGTCACCGGTTGCTGGGATAACTGTATAATAACTTCCTTGGCAGAAGGAATCATCAGGCTGATGGAAATGGTGAAACGCTTCTTCGTCTTCTCATCCTTCTTCGCTTTCCCCTCCTTCAAGCCATTCTCTGCGCGAAGCAAGCCATTTTATGTTACCCGAGTGCAAACATCTCTTTGGCTATAATTATTCGGGCACGCGTCTAATGGAGAAATAACTAACCCAACTTGTTATGATATCGTGAATGTTAGTCATCACGCGAGTACTCGGGGAGTTGTTTTCCTTCAGTAGTGATAAACCACGTCACGCTGCACCTCGAAAGGGTCTTTGGTGAGGAGCAATGCTACCGTATGAACCTGGGCTTTTGAATTGGGAGCAAAAAGGGTGTGTGCTGTGTATGTGTGTGTGTGGAATGAATGGGAGAGGGAGGGAAAAATAAAATAAAAATGTGTGTGTGGCAGAGCAACAAGCATCTACAACCAGCATCACCAGAGGCAGAGGGAAATAAAAATATAAAAATATAAAAATATAAAAATATTATGGAAAAATAAAAATAAAAATGCTGCCAGACGAAAGGAAACCACGCATAGCAATGCGAGATACGATTATATCTCTTTCCTTTTTCTCATGGTCCCAATCGTAAGAGATTATTCCTTTCCAATCAACCAACTGAATGTACTGCACGGTACGATAGGAAGCAACTTCGTCCTCAGTCATCGCCTACCCACCCATCGCGCCGTGCTGTTTTCCCTGTTTCCTGGTCCAACTCCCCCTCCTCTTCCTGCTACTTCTTCTCTTCCATCCCCCCTCCCCTCCCGTCCCCTTTCCTTTCCTTCCTTCCTCCCTCACATCTCTCGGCCTTGTCTTCTCATTGCGAAGTATTTTTATTTTATA
>Ga0307510_10003738_pt1 | contig 17793 bp, 24 predicted proteins | sample 12_EM_MG_FD_207224 | JGI IMG/M metagenome (GOLD analysis project Ga0307510, IMG submission 207224) | Populus trichocarpa ectomycorrhiza microbial communities from riparian zone in the Pacific Northwest, United States - 12_EM | ecosystem: Host-associated > Plants > Roots > Unclassified | place...
CGTCTCTGACCGCGAGTTCTTGGAAAAGGTCGTGACGATGTTCGGATGCAAATCTTGCAAAGCCGTCTACGACTATAAGACGCACGGGAAGCACGAAACGGAGTGCGTCAAGGCCATCCGGGCTCGATCTTTCGGTTCTCGAAGCTCTGGGCCGGTTGAACAGCACGCAGTCGTGCTAGCCCTTCGCCTCCTCCAGTTACTCGGCTTGCCCGAGGACTCTACGCGTGCCCTTGTTGAGCAGACTTTTTGTGAAACCAAGTTTGTTTGTTTGTGTGGAAACCCCAAGTTTAGGAAGCAAGTCGGGTTCTTCGAGTTGGTGTGTCCCATTCCCACATCGGTGCTGTTCCTCAGTCAGGTTAACCGTTCGTTTCGTTTCGGTGGTTCTAGCTTCAACACCTTATTTCTGAGAACGAAGCGCACGAAGAGATCAAGAACCAGGTCCGGATGGGAGGGTGGCGCACGGACTCTGCCGACCAGGTCTCTGGCGAAGATCTACCTTTGATCAACGACCACGATCCCTCCCTCCTTCCCTCCCTCATCCGACGTGTGGATCGTGGACAACCTCAATGGAAGTTCGAAGCGAGACCCGTCGATGGTCGTAGCCCAGTCAAGCCCCATCGGGCGTATTGTGACCTTTGTTTCCAGTTGACAGGCGTCAGGAAGTTTTTGGGTGGCGACAAGGAATATATGGCGTACCATATGGAGGCAAAGTGAGTTCGAGCGCGCGCGCCCGCACGGGCTATTGCTAGGATCAGATCGGAGTGTTAGGATGCTGACCCAGCGTTCTTGACTTGTAGGCATGGGCGTCTTATTGTGTGATTTCCGTGGACCGGGGGTTTGTTTTGTTTCGGGTGTATCGTTGTCGCACTTATCGTACTTAGCACCACTAATCAGCAAAGGCTCCGAACAGGACTTCGGAATACCTTATCAGTATCTTAGCAGATTCGCATGTATTCTTAATTTGCAGACTTGTGCCAAACATTCACAGCGACAGCGATTGACAAAGAACCAACCTCGGCGCTCGTGACATCACCCTCTTGCGCGGTCCGGTCGACCTCAGGCACCGTAACGGTACCTTGTTCTCCTCTCGGTCCTGTTGCCTTTGTTTTTCGTGCCTATCGCACTGTCTGAAGGAATGGTGTCGCGGAGTTTGAATTCATGGCGAGGTGATCAATGGGCAGAAGATGCACGTCCTCGGTTCCTGCTTACGGTAACGACATTGTCCCCGCTGGAGCAAGGCCCACAGCGTGACCAGCCACACATTGATCCGGGGGGTCGCGCGCGTTACGGGCGTCTGCATCGAGATATCGATGAATGGGCGTGGACGAAGCGTGTGGCTGGTGTTTCAGTGTGGGATCGGAGGATTTCTTCGCGTTTGGAACAAGAACGGTGCCTAGTACGGCGAGATCGGCTCTCCAAGTCACTTGTCATTTCCGTGACGTGGCACACTGAAAACAAGAAAAAGCCCTCGTGGAGTTCGACACATGTGCATGATCACTTCAGTGTCACTAGTCACTGCTTATACAGAGTATAGCCGTAAGCTTTTTCAGTGTGATCGTGGAGTAAGTTCGAACCCCACTGTCGTTTCAATTCTTTGCTCGGTGGGTCCCGGAATCATCCCCCCCTTTGCTATTTCACAATTTTCCACCGCCGATGGGGATCCCCGTGAAAGGGTTGAAGGTTTGGAAAAAAGGCGCAACTGATCTCGATGATCACCAATCCTGCGTGACGATCGGCGTGTGATGGAGAACATTGACCACTGTCCCACCCTCCACAGAACTGGGTGTGAGGTGATGGTGCCTACTACAGCTATTGTTTCGAGTGGAAGCGATGAACGGGATTTCGAGGGTGCGGGATTTGATCATTCCCAGGGCCTTATCTACCCCGCATATGACGCGGCGCGTAACGTTACGACCGACGTAAATGCGATCTTACACCTAAGGACCAGAGAAGGTGCAGGGATTTCGCAGTTAAAGGTGGGGTGGGGTGGCAGGTGTGCCCTCCGGCGGCCCGTCGAGAAGTCGGGGAGTTTGAGCCTCTGACTTGTGAAAGGGGATTCTAGAGCCAGAATTGCTCATCTCCTGGGTTCGGGGGTGCCCGGTACACGGCGGTGCTAGCAGTCGCGTTCATTTCCGGATGGATCTCGAACTAGGTCGCGCGACCTTCGGCTCCATACTAGGGCCCCGAGCTTTTCTCACCACTTCAGCAAGGAATCTCCGATGGGGCGATTCATGCCTTATCACGACCACTGTATAGGGTATGGGATCGCTCATGGGACCTTCCCATTCCACAAATAAACGAACAAACGAGCGGACAAAAAGATACAAACATTACATCAAAATGCAGAGCGTTCTGGGAAAGGCCGACGTTCAGGTCAAACCAAAGATATCGAAATTGAAACCCCATTTTCCGCTTGAGAAAAAGGAAAAGAGCTGATCAGCTGTCTGACCCAAGGAAGGGCGAAAAGGGTTAGGGATGAAACACACCTAGGGTTTATCATCCTCTTTGGAGGGTGTGACACCGCCGCGCGTTCGATTTTCTCGAATAACTCTTGGGGAAGGGTCACGGCTAGGTTCAAGACGAGTCAATCGATGGGGTGGATAATGATGATGCTAGTCTTTATGCCGTAACTCGCCTTTCATGTTTTCCTCGATCCTGTCAGGGTGGATGCTCTTCGGTAGAACAATCACACCCCTCTGTCTTAACCATGAGAGGACCGCTTGAGCAGGGGTGATGTTGAGTTGTTTTGCGACCTCTGCAAACTAGGGGCGTATCAGGATCACACGGTCAGAATACAGTTGCTGTTGGTGCGCACGATTGGCAACTCCAACGTTTCTTTAACTTTCCGCATTCCGCCGAACGGCGAAGAGGCTTCCAACAACACTTTTCGTGACTTCGCCCACTGAAAATTGCATCCCGTTGAATGCGGTCGTGGCGGGTAGTGTTGTAGTACGTACTTCGATGAGATTTGGTTGAGGGTTCCAATAACTCAATTCCACTTGGTTCACCAGTGGACGATACTTCAGCGGGTTCTTCATAAGCTGTTCAAACCTCCAAATAGTGAAGCTTCAAGAAAAACATTATCGATTGTCGACGCTCGCGAACAAATGAATGTGGCTTGAAAGGCGTACTTGCAGACCCCGATATTCTTTATCTTACCCTTATCAACCAACTCTTCGAGCTTCTTCCACGTAGGAAACATGTCGTCTGACAGGGGTTTTTCAACAATGAACCTCCCAGATGTGAGGTAGGGCTCCTTCAGGATTGCCACAGGCCTACGTTCTATCATTAGTCCACCGGAGCGGGACGTTGAAAGGCAGCTATCGCCGCGGTACCAACCAATGAATCAAGTACATATCCAGATAAGAGGTCCCCAAACGAGTTAACGTCTCGTCAAGGGCAGGCTCGACATCTTCTGGTGAATAGAAAGCGTTCCACAGCTGGGAACCATGAGAATCTCGGTCAATGGCCGGGTGTATGCAGAGCCCACCTTGGAAGTCAACCAGAGATCTTGTCGTCGCACACTGTTCTGGTGGATAGCGTTCCCAATCGCCTCTTCGTTCTACGAACGACGATGAGATGACCCCTCGGGATTACGGTATTGTATGGACGTGAAGCACCCCATATTCCCATGCGCAATCAATGTGGCGATACCCCGCACTCAACGCGGCCTGGATATCACCGTTAGGGTTCTCCTTGGTCAGACGACTCTTCTGAGACTACTACCTTGACGGCTTTCCCGACATCATCTTCATTTGCTCTCCAAGTTCCCAAACCAACGGAAGGAATGGTATCTCCGGAAGGCAACTCGTAGCCGTCCACGGGTGAGGGTTGCGTCGATGATTCTGATTCTGGTGTCGACGAGAACCGTCGGTTCGAAAGCGTTGTTGCCCTCGGTGTGCATATGAGGCTTTCTCGGATGGCCGTAGAGTTCAGCTTGAACATGTTGGCCCAAAGGTGGATCATCAACGGTGGCAAGAGCCTTAAGCGGCTGCGGCCAGTGAATTACGCGCGTGTTCATCAATGTTGTCATTCACTTCACGCCCATCGTTCAGAAATTTCGGCGTTGGGAACGTGGATCTTCTGGATTCCTATATTGGAGAAGTGGAATAAGCCTAAGGTACGGAACGGAAACAAACCGCCAGTGGGTGACGGGCTCGGCTAATACCGAGCCATCTCATCCGTTCTCAATGACGTCCTGTGCGAGGTACGGAGAAATCGTACATGCTGAATCTTTGTGGCTCTGAACCCCCTCATCAGACTCGCCGGCTGCTTGTTCTGCAAGATCATCAAGGGTTCGTGATCTGCGACTTTTTTGGGCTGTCGATAATGGATGAGCACAGGAGAGATCCCCTCTCTCAAGCTCGTTGAGACAGAGAAGTCGTGAGTATATCGGTCGCCCCTTGAGGGATACCGGGTCCCTTACGCTCCACATAAGTTTCTCGTTCTTAGATATCGGTCCTCTCGCCCGCGGACATTCTCTCGTGATCCCCAAATGTACGTTTCATGTCTCCATCTTTCGCGTCGCAACCCGGCCCATGAAACTCGCATTTTATTGTTGGTAGGGCATGGCGAGAAGCTCCACGACGTCCCAGACGAGTATCTCCAGGATTCTCTGATTGTTGCGAAGAAGATCGCCGTCGCATCAGGACTTGAGGATTACAATATCCTGCAGGCATGGGATTACCCTCCTCTTCTGTATCACTTCCTGCTAACGTATCTTGGTCCGCCAGAACAACGGAAAAATTGCTCACCAGGTGAGAGTCGTAGAACCTCCGATCTTTTGCAAACATTCCTTCGCTAATGATCCCGAAGGTCGTTCCTCACGTCCACTTCCACGTCATCCCTAAACCCGAGGAATCCGACGATAGTGGTTTGGTCATCGGATGGCCCACCCAGAAATTCTCCAAGGAAGAATTGGAGAAAAACCACAAAGAAATCTTGGGGAAGTTGTAAGTCGCGTAAGTGAATTGGTAGCCGGTGGATTGCAGCGCCGTCGCGGTCTGGATTGTGTTCGCCGACGTGTGTATTATATAGACGAAATTCCAACCATCCTTTCCGATATCGGGGAGGTGTCGATTGAGCCTCGAGTCAAGGTACAACCGAATGGGTGGGTTTGGGGACGAGTATACATTTCGTTTTCACCTCTTGATCTTATCACCACCGTGGGCTTGTTGCGTCCTAGACACGTTTTGAATCAATGTAAGTGCGGCCAAGGTTATTCTGATTCACTCTGCAGGAAAAATAGGAAAAATAGTCGGGAGTTGTTGGAAAATTTTGTTTCCTAACGGCGTCAAGAACCTATTATACCAGTGGTTGGAAAAGCCGACCCCAGACCCCGAATGCTTAACCAATTTTCGTACAGGTGGGCGTCTACCGGCTTGTTAAGACTTAACCAACAATTCCCAAGAAATCCGTTCTTTACCAACAACCCCCCAACATTTTACCTATTCTACCTGCACAATGATTATGCTATGCCTCAAGCAAACGGCTGGCCCGATTGCTGTCGGGACTCCGTTCATGCGTTGGGCCGTTTTCCATTCAGTACTATGAAATGTAAATGGATCATTCTCGAGTCATTCCTTGCACCTTTTCTTCATCCTCCCTTCCACATCCTATCCTTCTGTTCGTTTCCCAATGCCGACACCGCTAACTCACGAGGATGCAAAAACTTACACACAGGCGACGTTTAAACCATTACTCAAAAAGCTGGTCGAAACTCCAGAGTATTTTAATCCTCACGACCTCCAACTCGCTCTAGGCCATATTTTCTCTCCAGGGTCGACCGAGCCTACGCAAATCGGTGCCTTCCTCACCGCCCTTCATATATCCCGTCTCGAGAGAAGACCGGAATCGTTGGCGACCGCCGCGAGCTTTTTGAGGTCCAGGGCGATCCCTGCGTCTGTTGATTGCGGTGATGAAGACTTCGTGGTGGATATCGTCGGGACGGGAGGAGATGGACATAATACCTTCAATGTCAGCACAACTGCTGCCATCGTCGCAGCTGGTGCGGGTGCCAGAGTGATCAAGGTGCTTTTCGCGACCACCCGGCATGATGTTTCTTCGAGAGCTGATGCTACGCCACTGGCAGCATGGTAGTCGAGCCTCGACGTCATCCTCAGGCTCAGCAGACCTTCTCGAACGTCTCGACTGTCTCTTCATACCTCCCACACCGGGAACCACCATCCCGTTCCCCAGAATTCCTTTCCAATTCATCCTCGCACCACACTACCACCCTTCCCTTGCCTTCATCACGCCACATCGTAAACTCCTCCCCTTCCGAACGATGTTCAACATCCTCGGACCTCTAATCAACCCCGCCCGACCCAAAGGAATGGTGCTGGGCATCTGCGAACCAGAGCTAGGCGCGACCTTTGCCCAGAGTTTGTTCGATGGAGGAGTGGAAAGGGGGTTGATCGTGTGCGGGGTCGAGAGGTTAGACGAGATCAGTTGCGCGGGCCCCACTCACGTGTGGGAACTGAGCAAGGACGCAGACGGGAAGGGAAAGATCGATGAGTACCTCGTTGACCCCTCGAACGACTTTGGGTTACCCACCCACCCCTTGGAGGATGTGGCAGGTCACTCTCCCGAGGCGAACGCCAGGGTTTTCGTCAGGCTGCTGGATCCAGCGCAGGGGCTCTCATCTGACGCAGACCAAGAAACGATCAGGAAACACAAAGCAATAACCGATTTCGTACTGATCAACGCATCGGGGTTGCTGGTCGTCGCCGGGATCGCTAATAACTTCAAACATGGCGTCGAGTTAGCGAGGGAGAGCATCACCAGTGGAAAGGCATGGCAGGCGTTACAAACATTCAGGCAAAACCTGCAACAACAAAAACCAAAAGAGTAAATGCTGTACAGTTCCAATGCGACATATTTATTATGTACTGTGTACTATCAATCTAAAAGAACGGGTCGCGTTTATATCACACAGAGATTGCGGACATCGAAACGTCCCCATCACCACTCGTGAGAGCAGACCGTTGGGATCTCCTCTCTTCGGCCTGTCTCTGGAGTTCTGCGATCTCTCCGGTAAGCTTGGCCTAGAGGGTGGGAGTGAGTCCATAGTTTTGCAGTAGGGGCTTCGCACGTACGGTCTTGTTCTCCAACTCTGAAACGTCAAAGATCGACCAAGGCGATTTTCTTTTCGGTGGATGCTTGTCACCTAAGTTGTCAAGGAGTGTAAGTCCGGATGGATGGATGGATGAGTCGACGAGATGAACGGACCGAGAGCAGCTTGCATGAATACTTCATCCATGAACTCGTGGTTTCGCTGAAACCTCGTCAGCGCCAGTGCTCTTGTTGATATCATTTCTTTTTCTAAGCCATCTACGTCAGCGAGAACCACAAGAGCTCCGAGGGGGAACACACCCTCTTCGTCTTCATCTGGGTGCATACTAGGTCTTTGCTGCAGATCGTATGTTCAGCGTTATTTCTATGGCTCGTAACGCGGAAAAGACACACAGCGTTCATGCTCCCTCTCGCTCTCTGTTCTCTTTCTTGGGCATTCCGCCTTTCGAGGGCTTCCATCTGTCGGTTCTGCTGAGCCAACATAGACTGTGTCGTCGCTGGACCTGAATACCCCATTCCAATTTGCGGAGGTACACCCTGTGGTCCAGGTGGTTGAAGTGGGGGATGACCTGGGTGGGGTGGATGTTGTTGATTCGGAACCCCTTGCATTGGCCCAGGCCCTGCACCAGGGTTTGGCGGGAGTTGTTGGGGGCCGGGTCCACCTGGTCCCCCATGCATCCCACCTCCCATACCGCCAGGCATGCCGCCGGGCATTCCACCTGGGATGTTGCCTTGCATACCGGGGGGAATCCCTCCAGGTACACCGCCAGGGACATTCCCGACCGGAGGGCCGCCGGGCGTCGGTGGCAGAACCTTTTGTCCGACTTTCTCTCCAGAGACGTAGACAGCAGGAAGGTTGGGGGTTTGGAGGGGATACGGACGGGTAGGTTGGTTGAAAGCAGGGTTCACGGCTGTGATTTCGCATGAATGGAGTAGAGGCGCAAGTCGATAACGTGCTCAGATTGGAGTAAGTTTTGTATAAGGGAGGGGACTTACGCACTGCTTGCCCCCTACCGTAGTGGACGAGGGTGAGTTGAGGATTTCCACCCTTGATCATTCGGAATTTCCGTCGGACGCGGTTGGCAACATTTTCTCCAGAGCCTGGGATGAATCCGAATTTGGATTCCATCACTTCTACCTCCTGAATGCGTGTGCCAAAAGTCAATAACTGGTGTGAATATCCTGACAGAGGGAGAGCGCACTCGACCGTGGCCTGCAGCGAGAGCGAACCGCTGCTCGTTCTCTTGGAACCTCATGCCATCGTTTGGAAATGTCAAATGCGAAGCGATGAAAATGATATATACAGCGCCATCTATGTCGGACGGGGGCTTGGGTAGTAAGCACGTCATACCATACGCGAAAGTAACGAGTAAAACGACATACCGGCTGGCCTGTCAATGTATCCCCAAGAATACGGTAGCTGTAACGAAGCCTGGGTCCCTCGAATGAGCAAGTTAACCGCCATCTCGATCGAAAGCGTGGGTTGGTGTTGTATGTCTCCCGAGAATCTCAGACACAACCCATCCGTAAGTTGTTGTTGTGTCGCCATGGTGGACTATGCTTATTCCCCTGGATATTTTGAAAGTGGCACGCGTGAAAGAGGAAGAGACGAGATGGGTTATCGCGTGGGGAAGATGGGTGTGATGCTGAGAGGCGGGACGAGACGATCAAGGTGCACAAAACTGGAAGGGGAAGGAAGCCGCGGTTATCAGATGTTTTATTCGCAGCGTAGGCATGGTCGATTAGCTCAGTTGGTTAGAGCGTGGTGCTAATACGAGTGTGTGCTCTCGGGCAACTCGGTTACGCCAAGGTCGCGAGTTCGAGACTCGTATTGACCAGCTTTTTGCCCGCACCCCCAATTACCGAAGCGTCGTCGGCAACAACTCCTCCGATTACGGTTATCTCCCACTGCGGCCACCTCAACACGCCGAACAACAGGTCGCGTCGAAGTTTGCCTCCGTTGTGCAATGATGCAATTAGTCACCGGTTGGCATCACCTGGATATGACCGAAGGTTCTGATCCCTCCGTGGTGAATTGCTTTTTCGCCTCGAACCACCATCTCCTCGACCATGAATAAAGCCAAGGAACAACCCCTCCCTCCGTACACCCACGCCCCTGCTCCACAAACCACTAAACGGAACAAGCGATTCTGGGTCCTCGCTGCGCTTGCAGGGATGCTTCTCTTTACAGCGAACTTCCGTAGCGTTCTCAAAGCTACAAGTTGGAAGCCGCGTATGGGGTGTGGGAAGGGACGCTTCTACACGAGGCCAACGTCGCATTATATTCTCCCGTCCGGAGATAAGATTCCGAGTGTCGCGCTTGGTGAGTCTACAATAGCCCTATGTTCAGCTTAATGGCTTGGTAAGCTTGTGCTTACTTGTCTCTTTGACAGGTGTCTGGCAAGCCGACAGAGGAGAAGTTGGCCAAGCGGTCAAGGCAGCTCTGGCTGCTGGCTACCGTCACATCGACGATGCTTGGGCTTACCGCGTACGCACCTCAATGCTTCTACGAAGCCTACACCGACCGAAACATCTGACCGCAGAACGAGCAAGAGGTTGGAGATGCCATTAAAGAGAGCGGGGTCCCTCGGGAGGACATCTTTATTACCTCGAAGGTGCGTGGCCCTTCGGACTTGATTTCCCCAATTACTGAGCCCTGCCGCAACAGTTGTGGAACTCGTACCATGCACCGGAGGATATCGAAGCAAGCTTGGACGAATCATTGTCTCGCCTCCAGACATCGTACTTGGACCTCTACCTCATTCACTGGTGCGTAATGTACTCACTCGTTGCCATTTCCAGTGTCGACATTTGAGTTGCAGGCCGGTCGCGTTCAAGAAGGAGCCGTACGAGAAAGAACAGGAGATCGTCATCGACGAGGCGTTGACTGAGAATCCCTACCCTACTTGGAGGAAACTCGAGGAATTGGTTGACAAAGGCAAGATAAGAAATATTGGTGTCAGCAAGTAAGTCTACAACGTCCTTACCGCTGGGGTAGACTACTGACCCTGTTGATAGCTTCAACGTGTGGAGGTAGGTGACACGTTCAGATGTTTTCCCGGCCACCTGACCCAACCTCACAGATACGAGAACTTGACTTCCAATTCCCTCAAGTACCGCCCAGCTGTAAATCAGGTCGAACTGAGCTTCGGAAATCCACAGCCGGAATTGCTCGCCGTGCGCATCTTTATTAGTTTTCCTTCCTCCCCGACGTCTAATGGACAAATGTGACTCCAATAGTGGGCTAAACTTCATGGCGTGCTTCTCGAGGCTTACTCACCGCTCGGAAGCAGCAAACAAGTGAAGGAGACCCTTGAGTTACCGATCGTGGGGAACCAGTTCGCCCGAGCCTGTGTTTTGTTCTGAAATACTCTTTTCTAGATCAAGAAGGTTGCGGCGGACCTGGGAATAACCCCCGCCCAGGTCATCATCTCGTGGCACGTTCAACGCGGAGTCGTTGTTTTGCCAAAGAGTGTACACGAAAACAGGATTCAGGAAAATTTCAAGAGTGCGTCCCGCGTTTCGTTGGGTTTTCCACTCTTTCCTCTGCTATGGGCTGATCACGTCGCATCTGACCCATAGTCGTGACCCTCCCTCAAGTGCACTTTGACCTTATTGAACGTGCAGCCATCTCGAAACCTCCCCAGAGGGCTATCAATCCAAGGTTTGTCCTCAATGTGATCGCAGTTAACCGTTCGCTGAGTACTCCGGCTGTAGCAAAGAATGGGGGCTCGACTATGATATCTTTGCTTGAATATGAAGGCTTGCGTTGTCCCGTTCTACAAAGGGCATACCGATCTCATACGTACTGCCCGTGTATCGTCATGTCTTCGATGGCGATGGTTTCTAAATGCAGATCCTATTTCCGAACACTGGATGAAAATGGCTTCTCGCTATAGTTACGAACTTGGTGGTCGGGTGGGGATACGTACAGCTATGATCCACCATGTTAGTTTTCCGGATGCAGATTCATTGGACGAGCAACAAGGAGAGGTGACGAGGCATCTTCTTCGCTGGATACGAGAGTTCGTGCGACTGCGGTTTATGTGACGATACGAGCGCGAAGATGCGATGGAAGAAACGGAGGATCAGACTGCAGTAGAATTGAAAGGGTTGGAATCGACAAGGACGCAGACCCCGCAGTATCTCTCTTTGCGGTATTGGGGTTAACGTGGTGCATAATAATTGCCGGGACTTCCGAAAGTTGCAACGACGAGTTGTCCCCGGTCCCTGCGCGGAAGAGTCCCAACAGGAATGTCGAGATGTACAAACGAGTTTTATGACAGCATGTTGTAAACGTCGTTATCTCTTCTACCCGTGTCCTGATCAGGGGTTTGTGCCGCCGCACCAGATTGGAACGCGTCTTAAGCAAGCCAGGACGGTCTCGCCATCTATCTACGAAAAAATATGAGGTTGGGCGATCAGCGGCCCAGCATTGTTGAACAAACCGGGAGAGCAGCAAGGCGCACAAAGTAATGGAACGTCTCTCCAAGATTTCTGCAATACTACGCTAAATTTAGTCCCAGCGTGGTAGATCTGCACTGCAAAGTGGAAGTTCTGAATACTTACATGCCTGGATACCTCCGAAGACTCGGGAAACTCCGACCGCCATCTCATACATCGATCCACGTAAACCGGCCATTTCCCACGCCGATAATCATCTCTTTCACCTCCCCATCGTTTCTTACTGGTCCCTATCCATTCCGTTGTGCTTGGGATAATGAATCCGTCCCCAACTGGTGTATTTCATTCACTGTCGCCCCTGTGGTCACTGATCACAATGGCGATCGATCCTCCCCGCCCGCCTCGATTCTAGAGACACGGGTGTACCACAGTACCACCCAGCATTCTCTGATATGTGTTGCGACCGCCGACAAAGGCTCCTCGCCTGTCGTTTTGCCAACTACAATTCAATGACATTCTTGCCGGGTTTAATGCGACCCAACATCCAAGCTTCTCTGCACACGTTCTGAAAGGCCGCGTCACTCTATAAATCTAGTATGGTCTCACAAGCTCCGCCTCCCAACCCGCCTTCGACACACGCTTATCACACGGGAGTTCATAGTCTGAGAACGGAACACGGAGAAAGGTATGATTTGGTGAGGTAACTAAAAATGATGGGTATCTTCTAGGTATTTCACAATCGCCGCTGTCGACGTCCAGACTCAAGGATCTGGTTCATCAGAGGGCCCCGGAAGGGCAGGGAGACCCTCCAGATCTTCCATGACTGAGAAGAATTTATGTAAGTGGAAGGTCGTTGTGTGTTGAGCGATCACGCCCATGCTTACCTTTCGACAACAGCAATGAGCGGCTCCACTTCTTCCGGCCCTGATCAAGTGGGAAATATCGGCTGAGCCTCTGCAACAACCCGCGCTCCAGATCCCTCCTTGCAATCTCAGCATCGGCATCCCTCGAACGTTTTTCCTTTCGCTTGCCTTTTCCCGTGCGAAGGCGTGGTTCTTGGTACACCAATGGCCGGACCTTCGGAATGATATCAGCCGCAACTGTATCACAACCGATCGGGTCAGGTGCGTCATTTCACGGAAAACAACACGCGCTTACCTTCTAGAGCCCTGTTGAGGCTCGGAGGTTCCGGGAGACCCCCTTGTTGCTGCGCCAAGGTGCGCAGCTTGCCAGTAACTTCCTGCGTCCGCAGGCTGGGCTGTCCTTGGCCACGAGGGTGCCTAGTCCCCTCGGTGGTCTGACGCCGGAAGACCATTCAGTTACATGAGGGATATAAGAGCAGTAAAAGCTACTTACTGGAGCCTTGTCTTCTTCTGTCTGTTTTTGGCTTCTTTCGGCGTCAGCCATCGTCTCGGATGTCCCTCCGGAGGGTTGTGGTGTTGGCGGACCAATGCATGGGACGGGAGGAGGCACGAAGGTTGATACGATGGTTGATGGTCCTGCCTCCGCGTTCACATGTTCGTTTGGACGAGTACGGGTCATTTCGTACGGTTGGAACCGCCTCGTCCGAATCACCCCAGTCCTAGGCGGACCAGGACTGGACTGATAGGGCGGTCGCATGTCCTGCTGCAGGAAGTGGTCAACGGGATTGCATAATAACAATCGAACTCCAGCACTTACCACACAGAACGTGCTAGTAGTGGGTCCGCTCTCGTTCATCCCCCAGTAGTCGAGCGAGACTGTTCGTGATCCGTAAGTACTCAAATCCTCAAAGTTTTGATGTGGAAAAGACTCTTACCACTATTGGAGTTCGAGACCACAGCGGGTGCTTCCAACGCCAATGTACTAGCAAAGGAATCATTCGGACTCAAGAAGCCGGAGTGGCAGAGCTGAGCCTGTTGGTCAACCGCCGGCCAATGGTTGTCGGGGTATATTGGCTGAGCGTAGCCGTCGACCTGGGCAGTGTATGAGTTGGCCGGTGCCGCTGGTTCTGCAGACACGCGCGTAAGACATCGGACGACGAAAAGGCTACAATGATACTTACCGCAGCTGGTCGTGGGTAGGGGACCGGTTGGTGAGCCGGCCGTGGGTCCTGGGTGGTCGATCATATACATATCCCAGCCATGGGTGGGGGTGTTGAAGGCTGGTATATCAGCCAATTCACCGACTGACATCTGGTTTAGGACTGGATAGGGATCGAGTTCTTCATAGGCAGAAGAGGTGGAGTAGGGGTTGGCGTCGTCGGTATTGTTGAAGTAAGCCATTTGGATCGGATAATAGGAAGCGTTGGGGAGAACGGAAAGTGGAGCTGTCTTAGGCGTTGGGTGAGTGAAGAAACAAGCCTTGCCCCCAATCTCCCGTGGCTTAAATACATCTCGGTCGTGCAGGGGGTGGTTTTGTTAAATTCAAATTTTTTGGCCATGGGTTGAGCCATTTGCTGCCCATCAAAATCCCGGACTGTAGCGCTTGTATGATCAAAGCCCCGGTCGCCAATCGGATAGGTCACCTTTGACTAATAAGGGCCACCCTCCTTGTGTTTTCGAGGACGTGTTGGGGATCGACGCGTGATTGGTCCAGCCTACCGCTTTCTTCGGACGGGATCCTTTGACCATGGGTCATGGGTTTGAAGGGTTGGTTACGCAGCGCCGGGCAGCACAGCCAGCTTCATGACCATGGTGGTCCCACGAACCACGGCGAGTCGATTGAGATGAAATTGGGGGTGGGGAAGACCTACATGCGCGCGCGTCCGAAGACGAAGTTCTATTCAGAATATGCACTTACGTCACTTTCAGGTGTTTTGGACAAAGGAGAATGTGGGGTAAGTATCAACGGGTCTGCGGTGGACGAGGGAGTTCGCGATGCATGGGAGGACGCCGTGCACTTTATTGTCAGAGCCGTGCCCAAGGCACTGCCGCATCGAGGTAAACAAATCCCTGGTAGACGATCCTCAGTTCTGAACCGAGTGGCTTCTTTCGACCTGCTCGACCCTCCCTGCCGTTCTGTAACATGGTTTTCTTCCTTTGTCTAAGCTGTCCCTCAAGTCTTCTATCTGGATGAAGCGCGTCAACGTCTTTCGGCTGAGTGGGAGTCCGGTTGGACTTGCCACGGCTTCATCTGATGCCTCGGCTAATCTCTCACTTCTCAATCTCGAACTCGGATGCACCTCCCCCCCGCTGCCATCACTCTTATCAGTATCCCGAGCCGCCCCTCGCCCGATTCACTTTTCAGAGCGGTCGCGCAGCCTTGAGCATCTCTTACTGCTGTGAACGTTGACCGTGTACAAATCACACTCGAAGGTGTCGAAATCCTCCCCAATGTGTACACCCCTCCAAGCTGGGCTCCGGACCACTAAAAACACCGACAGGATTGCGAAGGTGATTGACTGGGCAGGCCGGAGGCAGCCAAGCATGAAACCAAAGTGAAGGGCGACGATACTGGAGCGCACTCGGCTGCCGAGGATGTGGATGTGGACCGGAGAAGGCAGGCTTTGGGCTTTGGACCATTTTATGATGGACTGGGGTGGAAGGACGGGAGAGAATGGAGTCAGGCGTTTGGATTGGTGCTTGAAGACCGATACGTTTGAGAAACTCGAGTATGACCCTGGTGGGAGGTGAATGAGACGGGTCCCGTTTCCTGGAGCTGGTCCTGGACACTCGCTTGGAAGGTCTCGTGGCCCTGGTTCGTTCGCTACATTCAGGCTATATGGTGTTGGCCTGACTCGTCTCCTTAGATTTCGACGCGACAGAGAACTTGGGGAGCGTTCGCAATCCGTGTACCTCACGTTCAAGTTTATTTCCCCCCACAAACGACGCAAGGAGTAGATCACATGTCGCAGGTTGTGCTCCTTCATACTACCGGCGGTCGATGTCCTCAGCCTCGGCGTTTAGACAGCTCTCATTTTTTGACGTGATCCTTCGGGGGTGCTCTACCTGGACGAAGGGGTTTTTTTCAAAGTGCTGACAACGTCCAACGTGTTTGCACTCTTCGAAACCTAAAAACGAAATCTGAAATACAATCAGGTTCAATCGTAAAGCACGAGCGACCGTAGTTATGTCGATAGACACGGAAAACGTCTGTTCAGTACGAGCAGGAAATCGACCGAGGAGCAATATGCAGACGAAAAAAGACCTGTGCGACAAATGTATTCGGGAGATGGAAGCAACCGTGAGAATTTTCCACTCAACGGACCAGAGATCTAGCGGCCCGAACTTGATAGCGAGTAGCCACTCCCCAACAGCTCGACCTTCTCCTCATCGTCATCCTTTCCTTCAGTAGGCCCACATCCCTCCGTAACCTCGATAATGACTGAGTGTAGATGTGGATACGTTTGCTCGACTCCCCCTCCATCGATTTCTGTCTCCCTCCTTTCTTGGTCGTTTGCGCCTCCGGGTGTCTGCACAGAACTTGGCTCACCCGGCTGAGGAAGTTGAATCGTTGAAATGACTTGGCCGTCATCCGCGTTTGCTCCGCTTCCCACTTGGTCGTGACCGTCGCCCGCAACGAGATGGGGCTCTGACCCTGGATGCGAACCCGCCGGATCGAGATCCGACCCGCTGGTGTCGGCTCCTGCCTTGTCCGATTTGGGTTTTCTCCCTGTCAGCTTATGCTTGACTTTTTTCTTCAGCCTAGAGAACGAATCACGAAATTCGATGTCGGTGTAGATGGTTGTCCTCGTGGCTTTGATTCAATCTAGCGCTGAGCGTGGGTGCTCGCGCTCAGCGATCAAGCTATCGGTTCAAGGGTGAATTCTCTCCACCTGTTCGAGTCGCTTGTTGATTCCTTCTCTCACTTTCGTTCTCGTGCATTTGTTGACCGTTAGTTGTCCTGTAACGTAGTATTCTTCCGCCGCCAAGGTTCTACCTGTCTTAGCCATTTGTGAGTACAAGTCTCCTTTGTGAGTCGAATGCGTCAACATTCGGCTAGGTGCTCCCGTTGAACTTGAGCCCGAGAGAGTCAGCCGCATCAGAGAATGTGGAGGCGAGTTATTTCAGCTTATTACACTTATTGACACTTATTGCGGATTAATCTCTGATAGCTATCAAACTCATTATTTCCACTTAGTATCGTAAAATAAGAATGCATTAAGTGAAATATAATGAAATATAAGATGGAGAGTAATCTAGTACAATCATATCTAGGGTTTCGGGCTCTCTGGGTGCCGCAATGACGGCAGATGGTCGCGACGGGTGCTACGGTAGGCCATGGACGCCCGGGGGAAGGCACCAGTAGCTTTGAGGACAGCCTCAGTTCATGGCGCTGGTGGGTGTGCCTGATGGTGGTGGCCTTCGTGGCGAGTTTGACGAGGTTGGGGGGGAGCCAAACAATATTCTGGTAAGATGGTCAATGAGGTATATGGACTGTGAGCAGGGAGAGTGACATACCCAGACCCGAACATTTCCAACCCGACCACCGGAAATGGCACGGGTGTTAGTGGGGCTCCAGTCTCCATACGCGATGATGACGAAGGTGACAAGCTGGGCAGTGTGGAATGCGACAACCAAGGTGATAGGAGGACTCTCCATGAAGAAGAATCCATACGAGCGAGTGATGAAGACCAGGGCCTGGGAAATGATCGCAACCTGGAAGTAGGCGATCATGCAAAGCATGCGATCGTTGGCGAATGGGACACCTGGCCTGTGTTCAAGGTCGATGCCAAACGTATCTTGGGAGAATGTAGTCCCCAAGATGACGATTGCGAGGATGATGGTGGACAGGGTAAGATACAAGCCGAAAGTGACGGCAAAGGCGAAGATCTCAGCGAGATCCCAACTATCCAGAGTCATTGATGGCAAGACGCGATTGACCGAGAGTCACGACAGTTCCATTTTTGAGGAGGGCAATGACCGAAACTGTGAAGGGGGGGAAGTTGAACTTGTAGGCAAAGGCAAAGACGGCGGGACAGATGACAATACGGATGGTGACCGGTGACAGCGCGGGCGTAAATCGAGTAGTTCCTCATATGTTGGAAAATGATATGGGAACCACAGATGGCGTGAACAATGGTAGAGGGACTGGGCTCGGTCGAGACGTTGTTGGTAGCACCACGAACGGCGTGTAGGTGAAACCCTCGACTGCGATACCAACGGTGGCACGGAACAAAGCGGGGCGGTGTCGGCACCACCACCGGCCACGGCACAAAGGCAGCCAAGACCCCGGAGGCACTTAACAATCTTGTACTGTGCTTGGGGAAGACTCGTTGGGGGAGGTGTGCATGCTTCCGGGGGCAGGTCCATCCTTCGAGACTTCAGGATGCATGTGGTTGTCCAAACTGAGACGGCGGTGGCCATGGTGCAAACTCTCGAAAGGGGAATGTTA
>Ga0307510_10003739_pt1 | contig 17790 bp, 17 predicted proteins | sample 12_EM_MG_FD_207224 | JGI IMG/M metagenome (GOLD analysis project Ga0307510, IMG submission 207224) | Populus trichocarpa ectomycorrhiza microbial communities from riparian zone in the Pacific Northwest, United States - 12_EM | ecosystem: Host-associated > Plants > Roots > Unclassified | place...
ATATCCTCTTTGGCCTCAGTGGGTTCCATCCATTCAAGTGTATTCAGGATCTCGCAAAGTCGGTGTTCGTACTCTAAGTAGAGTCGGTTCTTTGATACTAGCCTCAATGCATACAACCCGGTGTTAGGATGCTTGAGCTGATCAGGATGTTGCCTGTGATAAGGACTGCTGGTGATAGGGTCATTGACAAAATCCAAAGTCTCGACATTGGGCATCCACGTGGAACGTGCTGTAAGCTCAGCATCTAGACTGGACAAAAAGTCCATAGGGACCTCGCCAGATACCAGCCCAGTGTCTTGAAGTGAAGAAGAGGGTGTATATGAGAGAAAGACGGACACGGAGAGAGAGAGACAGCAGACAAACAGACAGACAGACAAAAACGGGAAGCCAGTGTTCGAACCCACATTGTTGAACAAAATAGGTCAGCATGTTTCAGTCGAGTCAAGGGCAGCAACACTTAGGCGAGGCAGCCCATCTGTGGGTCCATTCGCCGCTCTTAGTCACGCATCAGAAACATGTTCGAAAAAAGGTACAGGCCCATGTTGACGTAGGTACCGCAAGGCGAACATATTAGTACTAGTGCTGACCCGGTGACTCTCAAAGCTCAAAGACGCACAGGGAATGCACCTATTGTGTCTCCAAAAATTCTCAAAATGGCTTGAGGGTATATTCGGTGACATTGTTTCGCCATTGCCGGTTCAACGTTCAACTCCAAGTCCAAGTCTATTTTGAAATTTGAATGTGTCGGAAGATTGAAGCCTATTCTAGGCAATGCTTTGTGACTCTCAAATTAGTCGACAGGAGCCACATGAGAATCGATTAAATGTAAAGGAGAATGTTCAATATCGCAAGAGTGTGCCAAACAGTCTGTCTCATAATGATTCGTAAAAGCCCACCTAGTAAAGTTCACGTGGCGTGGCCCAACTGCCCTCGTTTGCTGGTGAGTGGCCATAGTGACGCAGGATACACATGTACAAGCAATACTAGCGTTTGGAATTGGCTTCCTAACTCCAAGCCTACATGTAATAGTAATAATTCCAGCGCAGCGGTAATTCAATATTCAATTGTGGAGCTGGAGTCTTATAATAATCAGGATTTGTCGGTGCCAGAAGGGAAGACTCTCGAGGTCTTCAAGCTGGCTTAGCCAATAATAGCCTGAGGGACGAGACAATAAATGCGCTTTGAATGAGGGGCGAGGGGCGAGTCATGGTGGTAAAGATGAAGGGTTTGTACAGTGCATATATTTGCATTTCTTTCAGGGGTCGGGACCTCTCTTTTGTTGTTCGGCAAATTCATGATACCTGAAACTTGAATTTGCCATTGGACCTGATTCTGATTCAGGACGTCAATGTAGTACTGAATTTACAGGTAACTTCCCTGAAAACCCCTCGTTATGTCGCAATATATAAAGGGCTTGGACTTGATTCTTTGCAGTGCCTCGCTGTTTCTCATACTCTTATGTCCCTTCCAACTGAGATTCTACTAACAAGCCACATGTCTAGGCGAGATGAAGTTAATGTAAGCGTTCTTGGTCGTTCACATCTTGGCTCAGATGATTTACCAGACTGTCTTAAGCAATTGAATACAATCGTCCCAGGGCATCGTACCGCCGTGACTGGTGATACCTTGGTCTCCATTGACCAGGAAGATTGTCCCAGCAATGGGCTCGAATTGGTAAGTAAATCATCACTATTAAGCACTGGCAGATAACAACCACTAACAAGAGAATCCTAACTTTCCTATATAAAAGCATTCGATCCAAAATCACTTCGCAGGTCTGAAAGGGGCAGCATCTCCCCTGGGCCGGGGCGAAGGGGCCACAAACTCGGATACAAATGCTTGCGCCACGCTTGGAGCCACCAGTATGTAGACACCTATCCGTCCAAAATGAAAACAAATCAGAAAGTTTTGTCAGATGACGCTTGCCATAGTACTAGATGCCGTCGCGCGGATATTCTGGATGATATTACCCACGATCTTGCCATGGTCAAGTGTAGTGCCAAAACGAACGCCATGAATATCCAGATGGCCGCGCAGTGCCTCGGTGTGTTAGAAAGAAAGATATTGAGGATTAATACTGTAATAAACAGATCTCCTTTGCGCCAAGAGCGCATTCAATTACTAGTAGGTATTAACGCCACTATGATGGGAGAGCGTTCAGTTCAGATAGTTCCTTTTCTTTTTGTGCTTGTGGCTCTGTTGACTTTCATCCTGATGCCACGTCGTGACGCATAAGTAAATTTAGTTAACTAGGTAACCGTACTAAGACTACAAATGGCTTCATTGTTGTGCAACTGAGGCTATTGTGGTCTTGTTAGATTTTCAATGCTCTCCGACTCCAGGTCTCTAAGGTAGGGCTGGCAAGGTTTCATCCAACATCACGTGAGTGTGACACTGCGTTACACCCCATTTTGCGACCAATTGCAACAGCCGCGCCATTGGGAACTCAAAGATCCACTGCACACATGATAAGATAGACACAACCTTTTGAATAACTCCTCAAAAACTGTATTTATTAAAAATCGGCTCGCCCTTAAATGTTCTGAACATCCTACCTTTAAGGGCAAACCGATTTTTCATTAGTGTTGTTGTTGGAAAGTTATTCACCATTTTCCCCTTTAATTTGTCATGCTTTTTGCCCATTTATCACGTGATGTTGGATGAAACCTTGCCGGCCCTACCTTAACAGTATCTACAGCACACTCAATCACAACGCATGCATGCACAATATATTACTGGAAGTGTGGGTACATTACTTACTATTGTCTGAGAGTACTTGTCTGACTTGAGCCGCCGAGCTGGGCCGCGTTCTCGTTCCCATCTCCCTCTTCCCGTCCTAATTATCCTTCCTTCCCCCATTTCCCCCCACAGACGGCGCCAACCGTCCCGTCAAACGGTTCCTTCGAGGCAAGACCATACAAAGACCGTACCTTTCTGCGCCCCTTGCGTATGTGCTCGCCCGTGTGCCCGCCTTCTGTTGCGTCGCGTTGCAGCGCCATGTCGTACTTGGTAGGGGGCTCTTTCGGCAGCGCCAGGCGTATACTCTCGCCCTCCCTTGTGCCATATTGCGACACCATGTCGTACTCGTGCCTGCCCCAACCAAAAGCACTACCAGCATCAAGCTTGCAAGAGCGGCTGAAGGAGCCATCACCGCGAAACCCAAGGTGTTGGAGCATTGGGTGGGAGGCGACGATGGGTGTGGGCTCGATGTAGCACAACACTAGAATTGTACGACGACGGCGAGGAAGCGTTGCCCGTCGGTTGTGGGTGGCGCTGCGAATGCCGCGCGCGTAGGTGTGTCCGGACGCGTCCGGACGCAGGGTGTGCATGAGGTGGTGTGTTAGGGAGGCTTTACCTGAGTGATAGACAATCAGATCGAAAATGAAACCTGTGAATGTACTGAAACTGATGACATTGTGGTACCGCGAGGAGGAGTGTGGGGGAGCAGGTGCTTGAGGCACGCCGCCGCTCAGGGACGGTCGGTCGAGCGTGGCCGTGGGTCCGAAGTGACACAGCCACACGCGTGACTGTCTGACCATCGAGAAACCAAGCGGACCTGGCCACTACGAGAGACGCCACTGGAGGGCGCGCCGACCACCATGGGGGCGAGGGTACTTTGTGGGGTCTTGATAACCCAAGGAGGACAAACTGCCTTGGGACGCGTGACGGACGCGTGTCACTGGCGGTGACAGCCACTGACTGGTTTCATGCCTTTGCGCCTCCTAAGATCAAAAACGCTACCGCGCCCTCTCGATGGGATTCAAAATGAAGACAGGTCAACTCACTCGATGGTAAGATAGGACCGCAGGATATGGCCCAAGGTGCGTGGGTATTTTCTCTTGGATCGTGCCACCTTCTGACTGGATTTGGTGTTGGCCAGGTTTTTCTTGCAGTCGGCGATGCCCAATTTATTCCTCAACATGCCCTCTCTATTCGAGCGATTCGAAAATTCGCTCCCTGGACTTCTTCTCTCCCGAGCCCCAAGTAGCCAGGGTACCCTCATTTGGGTCCCTTCGTAGCGGCGCAGCACGCTCGCAATCGCGCTTTCGTGGCAGCATCTTCGTCAAGCATGCCCTCGCTTCCTCGTGCTGCCTCTCTTGGCAGCCAATTAGGCTCACATTCGCCCGAACGAGGGCGACCTTGGGCAACACCTTGGACCTGCGTTTGCCATCTTGTGGCAGCACCTCTGGCCTACATTCCCTCTCTGTCAGGGATGTCTCGTGCACGCACCCAGCCCCTCCTTTCGGGCCTCGTGGCAGCAGCGGCAGCAGCTCTGGCTCATGCTTGCCTTCTTGCAGCAGCGTTTCGGGCCTGGACCCGGCCTCGCCTTGTGTCCAGGGTGCCAACGCCTCGGGCTTAGTGGCGGTGGCTCTCTCCGCCTCGCCAGCGGGTTCGATACCAGCAGTTCCCTCGGCTAGGTCCAGTGCCGTGCCCGCGACCGGCAGTGCTCCTCCTAGCCTGTGCGTATCGACTTCTGCGCATTCGACTGGCCCAACACTAGCATTCTCAGCCCGGCATGCCGCGGGTAAACTTGAACCCACACACATAACGCTAGTAGGGTGATGACAGGGGAAGCACGCTATAATGGCAACGTTATAATGTGTGCAGGCATACAACTTCCTTACCATTACAACGGTACGTTTTTACGTGGCTTCCTGGATTATGTGGACCATGTTAGAAAGGTACTACATGGATACCTACAGACAATCAGCTTTATTCCGAGAGAAAACAGGTATCAACGGCTTTTAGTTCAAGTTGGGTGCTCATCGAGGCCGAAACTTGAACTATCTTGGGAGACAATGGACAAGAGAAAATGTATGGTTCGTCCCTGGCGTTATTGTGCCGCCGAAATTGATTGCATGAAATTTTTTTACGTGGCATCCTCACGGCGACTCGCATGTTGAATTCAATTTGTCTAATGTCCGTGTCGATCTGCAATCACAATCTCGAAGTTTCGGATTCTGAAGCATGAAACCTTGGGTCTCACTGATATGCGATGACTCAGTACTCAGTGACTCCGTGCAGTGAAGCTCTGTATTTAAGGCCACATTCACGGGCTCTCAGGCAGTGCCCTTAATCTCGCCCACTGGACATAAACTATGGTCATTCACCGCCACTCATCCCTTGGTGTACCTGTGAGTATCTTTCCTTTCGACGTGAATCGAATTGCTGAATCTTATTCTCCAACGTTCCACACCAAGCCTCACGCCGTGTATGGCTACCTGTGGGGAAGATGGGCTCGCCAAACCATAACATGGAGCTTTGATGCAGAATCACCTATCGATGAGAGCACTCTCTATCCGGACGTCGAAGCTGCATTCTATCGACCTAGCTCCTCCCCGTCAGAGGTTTTTGACACCCTCATACGAGTCGCTGCTCACACGCTCTTGGTTGTGGCCTATTTCGACACCCGCCTTGCCCCCAACCCAAACTTGAAGTGCGATTTCCCTCACATCCCTTGGCATGGGGAGATTGCTGTACTTTTTGTCGGAATAAGGAAGCCATTTGTGAGCCGAGCCCCACCAGACCTGGTGGTTTGCTCTGCCATAGCCCGGTAATCTTCGTTTCTTATTTTCTTGAACATTGAGAACTTACCTTACCTGCATCAGGTATATGGTGGTATGCATCGCCCATGTAGAGCTCAGAGCCCCGTTTCCGGCTCATATGAACAGGTTTGTTCCTCTCACCTTTTGTTCGTCTTTGGGCTCTAGTTCATTTACCACTCCTAGTGACGGATGTGACCCAAGTGAGAGCACTCTCATGATATATTAAATGTTGTATTATTGTGTGCGTCTAAATTCATATGTGGCTCTTATACCACCCATAAGGCATATAGTAGCAAGAAGTCATTGATCGCTCCATGGACCATGTACTACTGTAGTTGAATTGCAAGTGTCGGCTTGGGCGTACCACGCATAGGGTACTGCAGGTGTTAAATATTAACGTTAAATTTTCAGCTCCTGGACCTGCCAGTGTGTGACTTAAACCAAACCCGCAGTGCCAGATACGGCGGTGTTTGCTAGGAGCAGAGCCCCAGACCAATGAGCACTATCTGGGGTGTGTCTACCCTTACAGTCCACGTGCAGACCGACTCCATCGACCATTTCAAATTCGCATCAAGACACCATATACCATCGTTTTCGTCTCCGACGTTGCACACCTTGCCTCCTACCCCTCGTCACTCTCGTTTCCCTGCGATCGTCCCCTCCCCCCTCACTATCCAGCCTCGAATGCCGCACCCCATTTCTCCTGCCGACGCCACACGGATGGCCCAAAACACCATCGGCCAACGCCACTAGTGCGCGCCACTTCAAAAACCCCGTCATTCCACATCGCGCATGGCATGCACAGGCCCTCACAAGTCTGGACTTCGTCTCAGTTGGAAAGGAGTTTACTGTGTATCGACTTGATTAGGCGTCTTTCGTACGTCTCCTTCTCATTCTAGACCGTCCGCTCTCTCCATTCACGAATTACTCCATTCTACTTAGCCCCTTGCCATCGTGCAATGCTGCACACTCGCCACCCTCGTTTCCCATGCACTCGCTGTTTCACACGTTGATACTATTCAGTAAAATTTCTTTCACTTTGGACACCGCTTGCCTTTGTTCATCTTTTCCCTCTCCTTTCTTGAGTTGTGCTTAGCGTCCTTGTCCATAAAAACCCCTCTGCCTGACCTCATCAGAGAAAGGCAGTCGAAGCCCAACTTTCCTTCTCGTTCCAGTTCCATTTTTGTGTGCTATTCATCTTCGCCTGACCGCCCGATGACAGCAACTTACCCCCGCTTTTCCCGAGCATGGCTGTACAAACTGGATTTGGATTTTTGAACAAAGGTTTGGCATGCTGCCACCCTCAGGCTCGCTGCAAGGCGGTATTGTTCGGGCGTCTGACATAGTGATAACGTGTGGGCGCGTGATACTTGGATGACATCTGAGATCTGAGTGTCCTAGTGTACAACGCTGGAACAGTCCGAGTCGGAGGGTGACCGATGAACCGTGACTGCAACAAAGCATAGCATCCTCAATGACGATCTATCATCTCATTTTCTCTCGACGGATTGCTCAGCTTCCCTCGCCGAAAATTGGAACTTGGGACGTCTGTTTGAGATCTCTCACAGCAGATCGGTCAACGTCATCGCTGACAACGACACCACATGGCAGCAACACACCTCGGAGTTTTCCGATAATCCGATAATGGGAAGTCATGCAACGATGGGGACGAATTCGAGAAAAAGGGACAATGAGCGCTGAGCCCCTAAGGGGTGCAGGGTGCAAACGTACTCTTATTCTATTGCCATCCGAGTCAGGATCTTGACAGTAGAAGACCCTCATTTCACGCTTAACTCTGTTCAATTACTGCCAAACTCAAAGATTGTAATACAACCGGCTTTTGTTGGGGCTTCCGGTACTCCACGTGCTCTGTTTCCATGCGGTACGGGAGAATCCTGCAAGTTGCAACTGCAGTACGAGAAACTGTGGAAGTGGACAGAAAACCTATGCCACCCGCGCACATGGGGTACTGGTGTTCACGTAGATACGAGACAGCACCAGGTAGCGAGACAGTCACGCATTGTCACAATAAAGTTTGGTGTTTTTTAAAGTACCGACTTCCCCTTATTTTAAGCAATCTGTGGGGGATTTTCTGGCACAGGGTGGGGGACAAGACAGCTGGTTGTTCAAGAAATTCATGGTCAAACAGTTGGCATCTAGTCTTCCTTATTGGCAATGGGTCATATATTGTGAAGAGTGATAGTAAGGGTGAGACTAAATGGTGTAGTGGTTGTTATGTTTTGATTGTAGGAGTGAGCATGGTGGGTTTCTTGGTTTGATTCTGTGATGGTGCAATGTATTTTTTTGTGATTCACATGATCGAATGGTACAACATGTGACCACATGCCCTTGCTGAGATATGCCGATTTGAAGCACCGACTCTAATTTGAAATTTCAGCGTGACAGCAACCTCTGCAGCTTGAAAGAAGGGAAACAATGAAAACATGGTCTTTTTGCTCAAAAAAAGTATGAGTGGATTCGCATTTTTGTCAACTTTCACATGGAAGTAAGACCGAAGTTTTATTTTTTTTGGTGGTGTGTCTATGCAGATTTGTCTTGCTACCTGGTGGCTGATGTCAGCTGTCTCGTATCTACGTGAACACCAGTACTAGGCGACGCGGCCTCACTAGGCCTCACTAGCCTCACTGCTACAGAGCGCATCCGATCACACGTTATGTTAGCCGTCCGATGTCTGTGGTGCCAGGCCAGCTTTGTAAGAGTCGGAGTCAACTTTAGTTACCCATGGTCCGTGTCCGTGCAATCATTGTCCGATATAATGGAGAGTTCAGTACTTCAGTTACGGCTATCACGGTGATACGTCCATTGCCTACGTCCATGTTTCCAAGTCGGATTGCCTTCAGTAGGTGTGATGTCTGGTTGTCTGTACATTCACACATGCCTACAATATAAATGGAACTGACTTGGCAAGAACCCAACCTACCAGCTTCGAGTTTTTTTGTTTTGTTTTTTGTTTTTTTTTGAAAGCGATTTATTTCTCAATAAGTAGCTACTAAACTAACTATCGAGAGATAAGTACGATGAGTGCCAAATGGCGGGAGATGAACGTCAGCCCCATTTGGCGCGCTGAAGCCGGGCCATAGGGCCGGGGAGGGAGGAAGAACATGCGTTTACGCACATCCCATGCAGGCGGGATAGTGTGGGACTGGGGGCTCCTTGAACCGCTACCACCACCATGGTCGGTTTTTCCTCAGCCGAGGCAAGGATGGGACACTGTCCCTCAAGTAACTTTGGCCTCCAACAACATACACTTGTAAACGCATCGCCCCACCAGGCCTACCTACAGTACCCATCCACTCTACACTTTACATGCCGTTGCCGTACCTCTGTAGACCACATCCATATCCACCCTTACCACCAAATAAATAGCCCGCCCACTAAGTGACCTAACATACCTGACGAGAGACCTGCCTCATGGTAGACACACTCAAGGATGTAATGTTCACAGCCTGTCAACACGCAAAAAGGATTGCATCCCTCTACCTTTCAATAACTGTGCCACTTGCCAGTGTTCCCGCAACACATGTTACGACCACTCGATCACTACTGTGCCCTCCCTGTTGGGTCTTGCACCCTTGAAATTTCCATCCCCCGAACCAACAAATCTACGCTGCCACCACACAATTCCCCCAAATAGTCACATGGTGCCCAGCCACCAACACGAACGCACCGCTAAGCAATTCCAAACTCCACCCTATTGTTCACATTTCCGAACTCCCCCCACTGCTTACCAAAAAAGTCCGCCCTAGCCACCAATGACCCACGCTCTGCCCCTCTAGCCCTAGCTCCAAGCGACCCAACCCAGCACATGGAAAATCTCTCTACTACACAACCAAGGTAAAACGCAACAAACACCGCCCTATCTGGGAATGGGATACCCCCAAAACAACTGGACTTTCTCAAGTGAGGTTTTAGTGGGTAGGAGAGTGTAACAACTCTGAGTCCCACACTGTCCCATACCAGGGGCGTGCACTAACTAGCATTTTCTTCCTCACCCCGGGCTCCAGCCTGGCTTCAGCGCGTCAAATAGGGCTGATGGTAAATCTCCTGCTATTTGACATTTAGTTACGGTGATTAGTACATAAAGAAGACTAATTACTGTGAATAAAGCGCTTTCCAAAAAAAAAAAAAGGGATAGTGTGGGACTCAGGGTACATACCTACTACCCACTAAAACCTCACTCATCTATTTAGTTGTTCGGGATGTCGCTTTCTTGATCAGGACTTGTTCCCAGGTGTTTAACCCAAATGTTGGTAAACCCTTCTTTTGTTTACTCTTTGGTACAGTTGTTTTTCACTCTTGAGTCTTGTGTTTATCGCACAGAGCCAGTGATATTGGTGTGACGGACGACCATGAGAGGCCCCGCGTTGCCTTGTGCAACACCCACTACTACATCTCCCAGGACAACACTGCATCCTTTATATGGGCCTCAAAATGAGAACAAAATGGCTCAAAAGTGCGATAGGATGACAAATGTATGGGCCAAGGTGCGTGGTTGATTGTTGCTGGTGGTGCCGTCTTCTGACTGGTTTGGTGCGGCCAGGTGAAGATTCTCAGGGAATGTGCCTTCCAAGGCAGCCAATTTTCCTGCGTCGTGTCCACTCTTGACGGTGCCTTGCGCCCAACCCTGTTCGCATTCATTTGAGTTCCATTGCAGTGGCGCATCGATTCGTGCTCTCCCTTTCGCGGCAGCGTGTCGATTCGCAGTCTCCTTTTCATGGCGGCGCGTCGATTCGTGTTCTCCTTTTCACGGTGGTGCTTCTGGTTTGCGCCAGCCTCTGATGGCAGTACCTTGCCCTTTCGTTTCACCCTCTCACAGTGGCATTTCGAGCCATGGATCAGGCCACATGTGGGCACCCACATCGGGGACGGGCTTTGCGCCTGAGTTGCACAACCATAAGCCAGATTTTGCTCCCAAACGATGCCTCACATTTACGGGTTGGTGGAGTCGGGATGGTGTCCATGTGCCCCTCCGATAGGCATATTAACCTCAAGTGGTGTACCAACGTCAGACCCACTTGGTCTGTTGTACTATGCATCCGCTTGACACTGTCAACATGTCTTAGTTTCGCATCTGATTACAGAGAATAAACCTATAGTCAATATTTGTGTAAGGAATAGGAATGAACTAAGATGCTCTATTATTTCGGAAAACAAGTCTACATGAAGTTCATTGTGAAACCCAATAATAAACCATTTTCCACTGTTTGTCTTGGATTTTATCACACAACAAGAGTTATGCTGCCAGTGTTGGGCGACTGGTGGGTTGGGGGTTCCGTGGCCTTCAGGGGACTGGGGGCAGTGGGTTATGTGGCGGCGGCTTCAACTGAGGCGTGCTGACGTGGCAGCTCCCTAGAGAGGTGGCAGCTGCTCAGGGCGAGTTTCCTGGATAGACTATAGCAGCATCGTGGTTTGGAAATATGCTGGTGTGGTCTGAGAGTGAAGGGCAGGAGATCGTAGTCTGAAGACTGCCAGAGGCGTTGGGTTTGGGGTTTAATCTCAATGCAGGGGTTGTGAGGGGGCAGTTAGGCAATGTGTTGTGTTGACAGGTTTCACAGGACAGATTTTCATTATCAGTTTGATCTATTCTGACAATGTGAGGGGCGGATGGCGTATCCTTTGTTGAATCCTTGCCCCAACTATTTGTCGTGGGAAAAACCGGCCTGGTGTTGGTCACGGTTCACCTACCAGCTTCGAGTTGAACCACCCTGTTGGTGTCGTCGTCAGGGTATTGCCGTCCTTCTGTCAAGTTGTCCAATGGGTCATTATTTACTGAAGAAGACTCTTAGCAAGCACTATTTCCAAGTTCTCTTTAGAGAACGAGGTATTAAAGCCGATTTTTTCATAGGGAAATTTTTTTTTGGGCCCCCCCGTGTGAAAATTCCGCGGTTTTGTTGCGGGAATGGCCGGAGTCATGTGATCCTAAAGTTCCAAGTTCTCTTGGCATTTTTGGGTGCTAAACGTGTGAAAATTCCGCGATTTCGTTGCGGCCATTGCCGGATTATGTGATCAGAGTCTAGCATGATAAGTTACAACTTTTGGGAGTGTGCAAATTCCGCGATTTTGTTGCGGCAATTGCCAGATCATGTGATCCTAAAGTGTAGCACGACTTTTGGGCATCCCTGTTCGAGCTCCCTTAGTACAGTAACATGTCGATTCCCACACTCTCTTTCGTGACAGCGGCTTTGGTTTACGCCAGCCCTCTGGGAAGAGCATTGAGCACTCTCTCGCCCTTTCGCGACGGCATCTCGACTACATGCATGGCCTCACCTTGCAGTGGCGCTTCACACCTGCATCCTGGCTCACCATACGCCCTGGGTCCTAACGCCTTGGATTCCGCAACAGTGACTATCTCAGCCCCGCCAGCGAGCTCGATGCTGGCTCTACCTTTGGCGATGGTGCTCTGCATGCATCAATTCTACACAGATAGGATGACACCTGTATGGGCCGCGGTGCGTGGTTGATTTGTTGCTGGTGGGGCTGCCTTCTGACTGGTTTTGTTTGGGCCCACTCTCCACTGTCGAGTCCACTTGTGACGGCGCCTGAATTTCGCGCCTCCTCAGTCGTACCCAACCCTACGTCTGCATTTCGTTCGGGTTCCCTTGCAGTGGCGCTCTCCTTTTCATGGTGGCGCTCTCCCATTTGCAGCGGCGCCTATGGTTTGCGGCAGCCCTCTGGTAGCAGCACCTTGAGCTCGAGCTCGCCTTCTCGCGGCGGCGTGTCGAGCCTTTGTCTTACAGTGGCGTTTGCTGCGCCATGCTTCACCTTACACCCTGGGCTCCAACGCCTGTAGGCAATGGCGTTCCTTTTCATTCTCACGCGTCACCACCCAAGGTTTCGACTTCCCTCGCATTGGCGGTCGTGACTGTATATGTAAGCCTAATATGGTCAAGGTCTCCGGGGCTGTCAAGGAGGACGGGTGGGTTGACACTCCCTGATTTCTCCAGGACTTCTGTGGGTAAAGCGGGCGGTTTCAGGCTTTCCGGGGGGGGGGGGGCTCCGGTGGTGCTCTGCTTGGTGGCAGTACCATCTCCACATGGCAGGTCGCGAGCGAGGGTTTTATTTAGAGTGCGAAAATGAGAAGTTGGTAGGGGTGGACAGGGCGGCATGCTGCTCGCTCTCTGCATTTGGTAAGTTGATGTTATGCTCTCTTGAGCAGCAGTGTTGATCCGCTCCACCCATAATGCTGACATCGCCTTCGTCACCGTCACCACCCTCTACGCCTCCAGTTCGCGAAGTCTCGCTGCCGCCGTCTTCACCTCCGACTCCCCCTCCCATTCCAACGACAAAGCGAACGCCCTTATGCACGCGCCACAAGTCCTCGTTGCAACCCCACCGACGCCTAGCCAGCTGTCAGCCCCAAACTGTCCAAGCACAGTCTCTTCAATGCCGCCTTTATCGCCGCCACCCTCGTCAAAGCCCCTCGCACCACAGCCACCATCGCCATCGCCGTCTCCGCCATTGCTATCGCCGCCCTTGCCAACACTACCATCGCCATCACCGCCACCCACGCCTACCATTCGCGAACTCCCGCCGCCTCCGCCTTCGCCAATCGTAGCCGCATCGTCTGCACCACCCGAAATCACCAAAGCCACTGAAGCCGAATCGAATAGCCATAACTACCGAACGAAGGAACAAGCCGAAATCTCAAGGAAAAGAAATGGCGATGCGAGCCCGATCACGAAGTTAGAACAAGCGCAAATTCCCCACAACAACCACAACAACCCAGTCAATAGCATCAACGGCAAGCTAGCGCGTGAAGACAACGACTACACTGGCAACCTCGACTACAGCAGCAGTCACCACGGCCACTCGCGCGGACCCAGCAACTTCAGCACCAGCGACAGTGGCAACCTCGCGTATGCTGGTGGACGTGTCCAGCGTACCGGAGCCCAGGACAATAGGCTACAGATTCGACGACGGGCCGAACTGCACGCACAATATCTTTTATGACTATCTCTCGAGCCAGAACAGAAGGCGACGATGTTCTTCATTGGGAGCGGCGTCATGAACTGGCCACTTGAGGCGCAGCGGGCTCTTGCGGACGGGCATCAAATTTGTGGTCGTGAGTCGTTAAGCACCTATACGATGCTGTCTTCTGAATGATCTTATCGCGTAACAGACTCATGGTCGCATCGTTACAGTAAGCCTCTAGGCCCAGTTGTTGTATTTATTTCCTTAGCATCCGATCCTGATGTCTTCATGTAGTGACCGCATTTTCAAGTGAAGATGCATTCGCCGAGCTCTGGTACTCTGTAAGTACTTTATCCATCTCTGAAAAGGGCCGATGCCACTTGTGCTAATGCTAGCGTTGCTTTTTTGCTTAGATACAATCCATCAAGCTTGTCATTGGTGTCACGCCAACTTGCTGGCATCCTCCATATGGTGATGTCGATGTGCGTCCTGTGTCCTCAACTATCATATGTCGTGATACCAACACTTTTGCCTTGTCGTAGGGCCGCATTTGCGCAATTGCAAATGCAATGGGTCTGCAAACCATCTTATGGAAATACGACTCGAACGACTGGGGTGTCTTCCTGGGGGGGAACTACATCGTAGTTGATGTTGATACATCTTACCAGCTGTTCATCGACAACCTGACAGCGGGCACGTTTGACACCATGGGCAGCATCATTCTCACTCACAAGGTCAACAACGTCACGATGCAGGAAGCGATAACCTGGTACCCAAAGCTCAAGTCGGCCTTTTCGGTGCGTCGCATCTCTTACAACCACACGTATCTCTCACAATGCTGACATGTTCGCTCCCCATTCCATTTTAATCTGGGCGGCAACAGTATCGATACCGAGGATGGCTCAATGCGCAACGATGGCGACAGCGCCAGCAGCAGCAACGTGTCCCGCGCCGCTGACATCTACCACAGCCTCGATCGCGACCGCGATCTAGAGTAGTGTATTTATCGCTAAAGTACACAATAAAATACCTAAAAGCATGTATAGGAAAATGACAATGCATGGCACATGCATAATAATAAGTGATGTGGGACAAAAGATTGATATAGCATGTCCGTGTTAGCACCTTTCCACAGCTATCTGTGAGTTGTGACGCACCTCGGCCATGTGCTCCATGCATGTCAAATAATATTTGATTAATTCTTGGAGCATTTAAGGTGACTCCAGTCCTACAGTCCGTATGGGATGCAGCTACAAGTAATCTACTTCCACATGCAAGAACTCGGACCTGCCATACGGAGTAATGGCCCACTAAGACAAGTTCTATCAACACCCTAGCATTCTCACATGACGGCTCATTGTTTGCTAGTGGTGGTGACGATGGTCTCCTCATTATCTTCCAGGGCCATGGAAGCGGCCGCCGGCCGGGAGATCGGTCGATTCCAAGTCAAGGCACCCGTGACAACCTTACTCTGGCACTCTCAATTTGGCTATACCGTAGTGGCTGGTGATACGAGTGGAGATGTGCATACGTTATGCCTCCAAAATTCGGAAAATGTAAGTGTTTCTTGTGACCACGTTCTGGCAACGTCAAGTTGAAAGATGGAACCTTTGCGACTTTTAGCGAAACTTGGTCTGTCATGTCTTCAATAGCGTGCCTGGCCCCGTTCATTGCATGGCACAGAGTGGGATTTCGTTGGCCATCGGTTCTGGCAAAGTTGTTCAATTGATTAAGCAAGGGACCGTCGGTTCGTTTGGAACGTGTTTCCTGCCACACCTCACTGATCCAGGCAATGGACAGCTACTTGGGAAAGAACCACCCTTCTCCCGGACCCGCCTAAGTTCCCAGAACTGGAAGGAGAATTACCAGAACCTATGGCACGTTCCCTCCACTTCTTAGGGGCGAATGGCGATGTCTTGCTGGTGACATATCTGGACCATGGTGTGATGTGAGTTCTCCCCAACTAGGTCATTTGCAACAGATCTCCCTGACAGGCTGCCAGCAGTGCATGGAATCTGAAGACTCTCAAGATTAATTGGCGCATCCGCCTGCGCTTGTGTAAAATGGATGACCATTCATTTCTGCGTTTCGCTCGCGCTTCTCAGATCGACACAGCGGATGCTCTGCAGTATCTCCTGATGAGAAGACCCTTGCTGTTACGAACCTCTATGACGGCATTGACTGGTATTCCCTGAACTCCAATCACTTCATGGATGCCTCGTTCCGGCACACCACTGTAACGACGGGATACGTGCTGGGCTTGCAAATGCCCGAATCCGGACGCCTCCGCTTGCCCGACAGGACCAACGCCACAGGACAGCGCACGCGCGCTCCTGTCATCACTCTTTTTCTTCTGTTTCACCATCTTTTCGTAGTCATGGACAAGTAATCTAGTCTGTAAGTAGCTACCAGCCATAATATAAAGAGCTGCATGCAGCACCATGAGCAGGAGGTTAGCAACACCTCAGCCATGCTGCTTAGCATCGCGTTTCCCCCTCTTTTGATTCCCTGCGTTTGTGTTTAGTCCGTTGCATTTATCATTCACACACACACTCTCTCTCTCTTTCTCTCTGTCTCCCTCTTTCCCCTTTCGCAGCAGTAGAGCGACTAACAATCGCGGTCCGCTTTAGCTTTTGCTCCATCGCACGCTCTTGGATCGAGTGTGCTTGGTTCTAACCGCTCCTGCACCTTCCCTTCTGAACTCTCGTGTGGACGTTAAGTCCATTGTACACCACAACCCATCCAACACCGGAGAATGTCATTCTTCCTGTGATATTCATTCATGCTGGTGCTGTTCTGTCAGGAACGTCATATGGCTGTGCCCGACTCACCAATACCGGGGATTGGGGCTTGATAGAAAAGCTACCACACGACCGTAGGTGATCTGATTGTTCCGAACATAACCCTACTCTGAGAATTCTTCTCAATAGCTGAAGATGTTGTGCAAGCCGCGGTGCATGTTTGTTAGACAACCTCTCTGGTTACGACGATTCTTAAGTATGTGGTCGTGCTTCCCTTAGCCTACTCCTCTGCACGCCAAATTGTGACCGGCGTATCTGAGAGGGGCTCGGAGCCGGTAATCCGATATTGGATTCAAGAACGGGCTTTGAAAAAACCCGCAGAAACCGGACCACACGCAGCAAAGAAGCAAGTCCGCCGGTTGGCTTCAGATGTAATACATATACATTCCAGGCGCATTCTGACAACTGACCCAGGTTTTGCAGAAACGGGTATTATCAATGGCCATCATCGCCCTCTGTCTAGCCATCGTTGCAGCTCTAAATTTCTGGAGCCAAAATGCATGGGTCACTTCTTTTCCTGGAGGCAGCCGTCAGATGTTTGGGAACACGAAGTTTGGACTTTCGAGATCATCTGAGTTACGGCCAGAGGACTGGTTTCAGTGGGCTTCTGGTAAGGGCAATTTTGGTCACGAGCACGTCCCAGCCTACTCTTGGGAATCCCCAGATGATTCTGATACTGACCCGTAACGTTATGTATTGGGGAAGCCCGGGCTATGTTTGTGTTGTGACGCGCGTCTGAGTCAGCCATGTCTGTGCACATCGGTCCGAGCATCACATGTATGATTTTTTTTTGAATCGATTATTGTGCGCCTCGGGGTACTAGAACCCCATGTAGCACTTCTAATGTATACATGAAACTGTTGATAATGCATAATGAAGAGATCTATGTTACAATCCCCATAGCTAAGGCTATCGTTGCGTGGCGTCATGTATGATAATAATATTTGTATTAATTATCGGAGCACATATGGTGTCTCCGGTCCTACGGTCCGCATATTGCGTACACCGGCAGATTGACAATTGACATCAAACCCCCGACGCACATAATACATCGATCTTGACCTAGAATCTACCTTTAATTTACCAACTGATGTATCTCCTGACTTTTGCCTCGCAGTTGAGTCCTCGTAATGTATTAGTCAATGCGTCATGACAAGTCTTGGGCTAATATAATGTAAACGAATCGACAACTTGAAGTGGGTTTGTTGGCTTTAGGTTCATGACTCACTCAACTGGTACTCAGGGTGCTGAGGGTTCATATTGACAATTGTAACCCACCTGAATAGATAGTATTACGAGTTCAGTGACTTAATGTCTGCCCTGCATATTGCAATGAATAGCTCAGTGAATGGACTTGGCTGAAAAGAGCGGACAATCGGCGCGACGGCGTCTTGGTGTCGGCGTTCAAACGTTTAAGCTTCAAGCCTCAAGTACTCGCCTTGGTTCCAGTGCAGCCTAAGTGACTCGGACGGCCCTGGAAAGTTTAAATTCTGGGACTTGGAGAAACTGGA
>Ga0307510_10003741_pt1 | contig 17786 bp, 23 predicted proteins | sample 12_EM_MG_FD_207224 | JGI IMG/M metagenome (GOLD analysis project Ga0307510, IMG submission 207224) | Populus trichocarpa ectomycorrhiza microbial communities from riparian zone in the Pacific Northwest, United States - 12_EM | ecosystem: Host-associated > Plants > Roots > Unclassified | place...
GCCAGGAGGGGGCATCGGGATCCACATCGGTTGAGGATATTGTGCCGACGGGCCACCCATGATCGGGTTGGGCGTCATAGGATGTGGTGGGTACATCAGCGTTGGCGCTGGCGAGTGGCTCAGCATCGGCGAGTGGTGGTACGCTGGATACGCTGGGCCGCCGACGGTGGCTGAATGTACCGCTTGCGCATGCGGAGGAGGGAACGACGGATGCCGAATTGATCCCGAGAGGGAAGGCTGGACTGCAGAGGATTGAGGAGATGCCTTGCCGGTGATGGAGCCAGCTGGTGGGGGCGGTACTTGTTGAAACGCCCGCGTGACGTCGTGCAACGACATCCGTGAGGGCCCAGGACCGTTCGAACTCGGGGGTGGCAGCGTCTCGCCGTCCTCGGACTTGATCTCTTGGAATATGAACGGTACAGATGGCAAGTCATCCGCAATTCCCTCGAGGGAATTCACTATGGGTACGTCAGCCTTCTCAGACGTCTGTGACCATAACAACTTGAGCTGTTCAGGGTCCGGCTGTCGAACAGGTGAGTCCTTCACCAGGCCTTTCGTCCAACCTGTCGAACTCGGCGGTGTCAAAGGGGCATCGGACTGGCCATTGACTACAGTCAGTTGAACGTCACCACAGAAAGTATTCGTTGTACTTACCGAACCAACCGAACTTTTACTCTCCGCCTTTTCGCGTGCTGCGGGTAGCACACTAGAGCCGTCGATGTCATTGCCTTTGGATTCGCCCACGGGTTGCGGCAAGGGCGCAAGTTCCTCAGTCGAGGGAGGCATTACAGGCGTTTCGGGTTTTCTGGCATCCTCCAATTCGCTAGAGACCGTGAAACTCACTGAAGGGCACGGGTTCGATTCGCGATAGAACGCTACGCCGGCGCCCGCGGGCATCCTGGGTTCTGCCCTGGACTTTGTTGGCCCTTGCGCTGGTTGTGTGGTTTCCGTCTCAACGCTGGGTGTGGCATCACTGGCCTTGTCGGTGTCGGGTGGCGATGACCCACTGCGGGTAACCAGTCCCTCGCTACTGGCTGTGGATTCAACCTGATCGGGAATTGGGGCCAGTGTCCTCCGCCAACTCGTCGACTCGTCGGCCACGCGAGGGCGGCCAAAAGCGCCAGCAGAAACCGCAGTTTTGTTCACGAGGGGTTTAACAGGGAGATGTACTTTGGGGGTGTTTGGCGAACTCCGTCTGATGAGATGTGACCCAGGACGTGGGAGCTTGACCAGGAAAGGCGCATCACTCGAGGATGGCTCGCGGAAGAGCACACTATTGACTGAGTAGTCCCTAATCGACATACCCTCGACCGGAGGGTCCCAAGAAAGTACATCCCACCGTAGCGGTGGTATTGACCTCTTTAGGTTGGTGAGCTCTCTCTTTGACAGGGCTTCGGGTTTGAGAGCACGTGGAAGAGAAGGTAACTTTACACAACTTGATTGACCTTTTTGTAAGTCATAGTCCAACTCAGTCATGGTGGTAAATGGTTCGTCAGGTTCAGAAATACGTGGAAGATGGGATCGTTGACTTGGGGGAATACCCCTACCGAACCTTGGCTGCTCTGTAGAGTGTGAGATGCTATTCGCTGTTCCACGGTTATGGTGATGTTCAGTCCCATTTGCGTTCCGATGAGGCTTTGTTTGCATCGCTCCTTTGATTCTTGACATGGTATCATCAAATGTGGATCTCAGTTCTTCCCGATAGGACGTTGTCGTTCGAGGTGATCTCTGAGAGGGTAGCGAAAATGGAACAACCAATGTTTGGCTAGGCAAGGAACCTCCGGCTAGGGACTTGGGTGGAGAGCCCGTACCTGTTGACGTGGTGGGTACAGAAGGAGACACAGGGCCAGTGTCCACTTCCCCGCTAGCTGGTGATTCTGACGCAACCTCCAGCAAAGCATTTACGACGACAGATGGTTGTTCCTCCACAGACGCGGTAGATAGCTTGCGCCTCCAAGAAGGTTCAGGATCGCTTCTAGTACGAAGCTGGTCATCGGTTGGAATATCTCCCTGTTGAATGGGAGAAGGTGCCACAGTGTTCTCGGGGCCAGGCTCCGTGCCGACGAACTTTCCAAGATCATCAAATTCGACTTCTTCTAGACTCTCATCATTGCTGGGGTGGAGCAATTGCACATCAAGAACCTGGGAAGCGGACGGAAAGGTAACGTGAGGCGTGACAGGCGAATGGGAAAGACGACGCGGAGACACCGGCGGTAGCGGGGCCGCGTTGCTTCTCCATGACATCATTGTGCTGCTGGCTGAAGGTGGTTGGTTAGCTGACGGGGGGCCTCGCTGAGGTCTAAAACTAGTTATTAGCGTGGTCGGTTCATTTTGAGGGCCTCGTGATGCATGTCTTGATGACGGTGGATTGCTGACGGGCTGTCGATCTGGGGCAGGTACCGTGGAATTTTGGGTAGAGGCTGGTTCTGGCTGTATCTCCTGCAATGGCCGATTGGTCAGTTATGGTTATCTCACCAACGCTTGACAAAAACCCAACCTGACTGGTAGGATCTTCCTGGGTCTCTTCCTCAGCAGTCGATTTCCTATTCTCCGCCATCTCGGCAGCTTTCTTCCGCGCCCGTTCCCGTTCCTTTTCCCGCTCCTCCTCCTCACGTTGTCGTCGGATCTTTGCACGTTCAGCTGCTGAGTGCATGGCCGCTTTTCGCACGAACTCGATGTCGGTAGGGGCTGCGGTGAGTGCCTGGGGTGACAGTGCTACGACACTGGGTGTGGTGGGAGACGCAAAATGGGAACTGAGGTCTGATGGAGAGGGAATCACAGCAGACCGTTCGGAGGAGCGTTCCGGACGCCATGGCTCTCTAGTCGAACTCTGCCGACTAGAAGGTGGGTGTGCGTGCGGTAGTTGGTGCGTGGACAATGGCGGTAATGATTTAGGGGCGGAGGTAAAATGGGGAGGTAACTGTCGCAAGCTTTCCCGAGATGAATCTCGACCACCAGATATCGCCGAATGGGTAGTAGTTGCATTGGAGGGGCGCCTTCCTCGTTCCCAGCGCCGATCCTCAGTCCCCTGTGAAGAGGTTGTGTCCCGTCTAACCTCTCGCGACCTGTCAAGCCCTTGCTTCTGCAACAGCTGCACATTATTGTGTAACGGTGTGTCTCTACCTGTTCGACCAGTCGGGGCTGAGCCACCTTCCAGCAACGAAATATAGTGACTCACTAGAAGGGGGAAGCCGATGATTACTTGACCAGTTGAAAAGCATACGCGATGAGTCTTGTGGGGACAACGACGAGCTGGAGGAAGTTGACGCGCCAGCTGGAGGGCCTGCTCGTGGGCGTATGTTCGATGAAAGTCCAGCAGAACGCGGCCAGCTTCGGTCGATGTCGTCTGTAAACCGGTCTTCCTTATTGACTCCTGCCGGTAATGAAGAGGATTGATGACCTGGACTTGACGTTTCAGGAGCAGGAAGTGAAGTAGGAGATGAATCCTGCGTGGCCGGAGGCACGTCAACTGGCTGGATTTGGTATTGACGGCCATCTCCAAATTCAATGACACCACCGAGAAAATCGTCATTGTCTTCCTCCATCTACAACATATCAATCGCACTGATGTTCGGTCAATCAAAAGGCGAGCGGACCTCATCCCAGTGGTGGGCATTAGGATTCAGATGGACTCCGCGAAAAGTATCAGCCTCATTGGCCGAACTTGGGGTCGCAGGGGTGAGGATCGCTTGTTTTTTCTCTTGCACGCCGTTCAGGCGACCTGCGAACGTATGGAAATGAGGACAGAAATCACCTGCAGAGGAACACGAAACGCACCCAGAGCAACCTCCGCGGCGGTTGGAAACTCGTTCTGCACCCCAATCCCAGTGACCGCGCTCTCGCTCGGTCTGACATTCCGCCAGGCGGGTTTGCTCGAACCGTTCGTAGATTCAGGCATGATCCTGGGAGACTGGATGGTCCCGCGGTGTTGAGGCTGAATGACCTTTCCAACGTGGGGGAGTAGTGGTGGGCAATGGGAGGCGGGCGCAGGCGCAGAAGGTGGAACAGAAGACACGCTACCGGACACTGGCGGGGGTGTCAGGGACGGCGCAGTTGAGGATGGACGAGTCCACCCTGCGGGGGTGCCTGTGGAAGACGATGGCAACTTTGCAAGCTTGGCGTCGACAAGGCGAGAATGGGACGTGGCGGGTGGTGGGGACTTGACTGAATCATTCATTGGCAAGGTCAAAATCGGCCGAGGACATGGACTGTACAAAACGGACCTGTTGTACTCGCGATCTTGGAAGACGCCAACGATGAAGGTGTTTGGCTAGCCCCAGGCGTGGAGCTGTTCTGTTCCATAAATTTCTTGCTGATGCTGACGGGTTGGAATTTTTTGGAAGGTACAGCTGTACCACCGGTGGCAGTGTGCGGGGTAGCACCTGTTGCAAAATGTTTCACTGAAGAGTTCCGACGAAGCCAACTGGAAGCGACGACAAATTGCTCACCATCCTTCCCTTGTTCCGCGGTCCTGGAAAGGTCTGATAGCGCCGGGATTAAGACCGTCGGCGGGCTAGCGGGAGAGCTGGTAGACGCTTCCGCTACGCCATTCGCCATTACGCTGTCTTGCACTTGAGGTTCGAGAGAGTCCATGTGCGCGTCTTTAGACGCCACTTTGGAAGAATGGAGAAGATCCGCTCGTCGATGAATGGTGGCGTCTTGGTGGGTCGGAGAGGGGGAGACATGTTACTATGCACCATGGAGGAAGTTAGTTGACAAGGACACACCGCGGATGACGAGGAGTCGAGGGAACGAGGGACGTTCTTCTTGAGCCGGACCAGCGACGCGAAACTTGAAGCAGCGTTGAGACGAGACGAGGTGACGGAGCTCTCTGCTGTCTTGCCCCGGCCGGTCACCCGTAAGATCGGTAACAATTCGGTCCCATATTTAGCCATATATCGGCCCACCCAACTACACACACTATCATAGGGCACCAGCAAGCTCGGTCTCTCTCTGGTTTAAACGCGCAACTTCTCCCTCCAGAGCCACGTTGGCCAACTCTATCTGAAGTATGCTAGAGATAAGCTCAGTCCACCGACTCTCTAACGATGTTAACTGATCCCCGAGACGCGTCTACAAAACCGATCAGCATCACATACGTCCATCTGTTCCCAGGGACGATTTACCTGGGCGTTTTTCCTCTCTCGATTCAGACTTGTGGTCTGTTCCTTCAGTTCCTCCAAGAGCTTTTCCGCTTTCTTGGCGTCTGCCTCCAGTAGGTAATTGTGTACGCGCCATGCGTTGCTTCCGTATTGCTGGAGGAGTGCCAAGTTGTTGTGCCTTTGCGCGCGATAAAGTGAGCCAGGAGACGACCAGACAAGGAGCGGAATGGTAGTACCGGATACGCTGATGTTCCAACTGCGCATACGCACCGTCCAGAGCCGACTTCCACTCTTCGTCGCTTGATGGTGTTGCAGACGATAGACTCAATTGATATCGCGATGTGTCAATAGCGGCGAGCGGTTGGCGACCCCCTACACGCTCCAACTCTGCGGCGAGAAGTGGGTTATTCTGAGAAGAACACGCTAAGAGCTTTAGGACGACTGTGATTGTGTGATTAATCAACTGACCACGAATAACTCCACGGAGGGTGCAATGCGTGGATGGAGCGCCTCCTGTTGAATTTTCTGTGTCTCAACAGCTAATTCATGCTGCACCTTTTCTCTAAGAATTGGGTGTAGCTCCAAGTCGTTGTCATAATAAGGTAAAGAGTCGAATAATGGGGCAGGTTCCTGGTAGTTTTCAGCGGCCATAGCGACTGCACTGCGTGAATAGGCCCACAGGCCCGTCGCGTCGCCGCCAGCCGTTGACCGAGGTCCGGTTTGCCCGGAGCGGAGCCTGAACGACAAGTCACTGGCACCAGCGCAGGTTGCAAGTGGAACCCGACACAACATGGCTCTCCGTGTCGCTGCTAGGTCAGGATGCCAGCTCAGGCATCTTCTATATGCGCGTGTACTCGCTAATACAGTGCGCGGAGTGCACTCATCTGCATCTTTACGAGGTGTGCCCCACCCATAAGTTAGCGTTGTCAGCACACTGAATCTGCCTTGCAGCCTCGGCCTCTCCGTTTCCAGAACCAACTTCTCCGAACCCCACACTCACTAAATATGCCGAGGCGACAGAAAAGCTACACGACTATGGCTCGTACCTTATGCAGTGCCTACCTAAATTTATCCAGCAGTTCTCGGTGCTGAAGGATGAATTGACCCTCTACATCGCACCCTCGGCGGTCATCCCCGTCCTAACATTCCTTCGCGACCATTCTCAGTGCCAGTTCAAGTCCGTGATGGATATCAGCGGTGTTGATTTCCCCGAGAGAGACAAGAGGTTCGAAGTGGTCTATCACCTGATAAGCATCACGTACGCCGCCAGGATACGGGTCAAAACGTACGCGGGTGAGACCGACGCCGTGCCAAGTGCCACACCACTATACACTGGTGCCAACTGGTATTATGCAATCATGGCTTCCCTTGTCCACTGTTAACACGTAGCCAGGTACGAGAGAGAGGCCTGGGACCTATTCGGAATCTTCTTTAAAGACCACCCAGATCTGTATGCTTTTCTATATTATTTTCATGCTCCTTTGCTTAAATGTTTCCAGTCGCCGTATTCTCACAGATTACGGTATGTGCTAATTCCCTCCACGTAAATATGATGGTTTATGCTATCCAGGTTTTGAGGGACACCCGCTTCGGAAGGACTTCCCACTAACGGTGCACATATCCGAAACATCATCAATGGCAGACTGCTGAATGTATTTATCACAGGGGTACACTGAGGTTAGGTATGACGAAGAAAAGAAACGTGTCGTATACGAGCCTCTCCAACTAACCCAGGCATTCCGGTACGAAACTTATCTACATTGCTACTGACTCGGACTTGAACATGTCGTCAGAAATTTCGAGGCTCTTTCGCCATGGGAGCAGGTTGGCGAGGGGTCAGAACCACGGAAGCCCCAGGAGTTTAAACCCATCCCACCACCAAAGGTCGAGGAGCCGCAAAAGAAGTAGATGAATACTTACACTCTGAATTATTACTCCAGCCCAGAAAACTCGCAGTATACATGGTGGATATCCTCCGAGAGCGTGTGAGTTCATTAGCTTCAGGGGTCTGAGACAACGGCTTCAGCGGTGTCCTCGCTCGGGACTGCGACTGGTGTCTCCCTGGCCCAACCCATGCGTCCAACGACGTATTCTTGGCCAATAACCTCAACTCCAAGTCGAAGCGTCTCCGCAACCGTGTCTTCCACCCAGTCATATTGGTCCCAGACTTTGAGCCAATGACCAGGTATGGCCTGAGTGACGGTCGTATAAGAAAGCTTGTGTGCAGGATCAGAAAGGAAAAGTATGAATCGAAGCTGGGATGACTCCGTTGGTTCCGGTTCAGGTATGGTTATGGTGGAGGTGAATGGCTGAACACGAAGGTAAACATATGAAGTCGTCGTGGGGTTCTGAACTGATGAGGGGCGCTCAGTATCGGGAGGCGCGTTCGTTTTCATGAGTTCTTCGACGTCGGCCTATCCCATGCTCAGTTCTGCCATTGTTATGAGAAAGGGAGACGTACTTGTGCCAGCTTCAGAGCTTGTTCAAAGCCCTCCACAGCGTTGATATCGCGTCCGCTCGAGTTCTCCTTTGGTTTTGATTCATTTCCTTTATTAACGACCAAGTCGCCTCCCTCCACCTGCTCCAGGATCTAGAAACGGGGAAATAAGACAGGTTAAGGATACGCAGCAATGCAAGACAAACCCGGGTGAGCGCAGAATAAACGAGTGTTTCGACACCGTCCAAGCCTTGCATGTCATGGCTCAACCAAACTTGAATGACCTCGTGCTCAGAAATCGGGGGAGCAACAGCATTGAGTAACTCATTGAAAGTCGAAAGACCGACTCGTCTTAAATCCTTCCCTAAACGGAGCGTTCACCAAAGGCCACGCAAAGGAAATACAAGGGACGAACCAAATTTATCCAATTGCGCGGTCTTCGCGTACTCTTGAGCCCGCTCCTGTGCGGTTTTCGCATACTCAAGTACACCCTCTTTCCATTTCATGGCGTCCTGCGTCGGGAGATTCTTGACCTGTTCATCGACAACGGACCTGGCCTGTTGTAATGCAGATGAAGCGCTGGTCCAAACATTGCCCCAACCCCATCCACTACCGGACGACTGCCGCTCATGCGCTGGAGCAGTTGCCGGTTTGTCGGGAGGTGGCGGGTTGGACGATGTCAATGAGGGCGAGACACCTCTGCTGGAAGCGGATCCGGCATTCGTGAGCGACGAACCGCCGACTTTGACGCGCTCTGTGCTCTTCCGTAGCGTCGGGGTGCCCGACCTGGACAAAGGGCGGTCAAGGAGCGATGCCGTAGGCCGAGTGGGCTCCGAGCTCTTCTGCGTGATCTCGTCGAGGAAAGCAAGGACATCGGCCGCTTCGCCCGGAGTGGCACCTATGGGAGGAGTGGCTGCTGCTGCTGCTGGCGTGGAGTCGACACCCGCCGCACGAGGGTCAGGTGAGAGAGAGTCGAGGTCATCCAGGATTTGGAGGGCCTCCTGTTGCTTAGACTTGGATTTGGAGCTCATTGGTTGGTATCGTACAATGATACGCCGCTTGCTTGATGTGGGAAAGTAAGGCTATTGTCATTACGGCAGTGGCCACGGGGATCTTATAGCGCGACGCGACTAACAGTGAGTGCATTCCGGGCTGGATCATCACTACCTCAGTAAGCTATCGCATTTATTCTATGCTTCAAACAACATTCACAGCATACAGAGGCACACGATGCCTAAACGACGTTCCCTCAGCTCCTCTGACGAAGACGTTTACCATGTCGGTTCGTGCAAGCTCCCCAACCCACTTGACCCGACTGATCATCAACGCGTCGTTTATTACAGAGGTCATAATCAGCGCACGAGTCAACGATGACGCGGAGTGGGTCAGTGGAGTGCATCTTCGTGTCACTCTATCATAAACCTCATTCTCGTGAACACTAGGAGTATCTGGTCTCAGTATGTCTGCTAAATTCCTGCGGCACAGCCACTGAAAGCCAGCCAGTGGGCAGGATATTCCTCTGAGGACAACAGGTGAGAGAAAAGATATTTTTATTTGTGTCTATTATCGGCTCAACACTTGGGTCAGCTGGGAACCCGCAGAAAACGTCGTACAATGCGATAGGTTACTTCGCAGTTTCTGGAAGCATATAGGTATGGACAATGAAGATTATGAGCCCGGGGATCAATTCGACGCTGAGGACTCGTGGATCAGTGAGTCGGAGTATATGATCTGCGATTTTATACGCTAGCTAGATCATTGAGCGACAGAAAGGGAGCGCGATTTCTTCGCCGACACATGGCAGGACAAGCCCAAGAAAAAGAAAAAGGCATCAAAGGACAGACACTACTCATTCACGGTCAGAAACCCCCTGCCGTACTTTGGATAACGACCTCATCCTCGCCAGGTTTCGGGCGCTGGGTCGAGTGGCTCAAAGAAATCGAAAAAGGACCCAAACAAAGCCCTGGAAGAATTCGTCCACCAACAAAACCAAGTGCAATCAGATGTAAGCACCGATGTTGATAATGTGTATTCCCCCATGTCTCACTCGGTTGAAGTATTCTACAGATGAGTCCGACGAAGTTCCGCTTTCAAAATCTATTGGGTCCAAGTCTAAAGGGACGACGCTACCCACTAAACGTCGCAAAGGCGTTCAGCCGCAGGATGAGGATGAAGATGAGTGGCCTCGTGCCCACGACGAGATGCGCCAGAAAGCGAGACGTCCTGGTGGTGCGCCTGGTACATCCACAGCGACGAGAACTCGCCCTGCAAACCCAATCCTGAAGAACAGGCGACGGCGGCGGCTTTCCAGCCCCGAAGGGGAGACCGATGAAGTAAGTCGATGGCGTGGTCAGCCGCAGGGCCACCAAACTCACACCTTTTCGATGGAGACCCCCAACCGACCACCAAGGAAATTCAGCAAGACTTCTCGACCCGTATTCACTACAACGGTCAGTCGTCATTCTTGCATCTTTGTGGGCGTCATCGAGTTTCTCCTAGCCAGCCACACCACCCCGCGAAGAGGCCAGAGAGACCAGCCATATCCGTGACTCTCCGTCGTCTCTATTCTCCGCTCCGTCCTCTCCAGCCCCTATTCTTCATTCCCAGCCTGCAGCGCCGATTCCTCCCGCTCTCTCGATGCCCCCACCTCTAACGACGAATGCTACCGCACCTCCAAGAAGGCCACCGCTCTTGAAGCCGACGGCAACTGGCCCTCAAACAAAGAACGTCCGCAAGCCAAGCTGGCTCCTCGAACCAAAGATCAAACGTTTCGATGCTCCGAACCTTCAGCCATCAAGCACTCTCCCGACAAAAGCCAGTCTAGGGGCCGTGAGGACGTCGGATCTTTCACATCCCTCGACCTCTGGTAGGAGAGGTTCTGTCCAAACACCAACTGAAGCATCGGCATCCACACCGCTGTCGGCTTCTGCGCCAGCTCCAGGGCGATCCGCAATACTTGGACCGGGACCGAATGTAAACGCACAACACCAGGGCGGTGCACCACAGTGGGCTGAACCACTCTCACCCACCGTACAAGACATGCCACGACCTCCACCCGCGTCGTTGGCAGATACAGATGCGTTTTTGAGCGATCTCATGCCTCCTGAGTACGTAGCTCTGTCCACGGTCGCGCATTGGACTTACATTTGTGTCTTGCTTCAGAATGTCGGAACCAATGATGTGCGTTCTTAATCCGCTTGTGTGACTTTGTCACTGATTTTGCACTCCTCAGAGATGGTATGGAAACCCGGCGTCCCCCTCCTCCTGTCCCTGCTCGCAAGCAGTCTGCTTCGGACCTTCCCAAGTGAATTGGTTAGCTCTGTAACCTCCAAGAGGCTAATGAGTGTTTCCAGGATCCCAAGAAAGTTCAAATGGAGTGGCGAACTTCGCATGAACATCAAGAAAGACCACAAGGAACGATTTTGTAATGCGACCCTTTCGGATGCGAGCGACGGACATCCTACCCGTCTGCGTTTCTCCATTTGTTTCGAACCTTCTGTCAGCTTTTTACTACTCGAAAAGCTGTTCTGCATGGCAGAGCTGCAGAGTTTGCGGCCAGCGCTCAAACCTGTTGCAGAGGTCGCCAAATTAGGTCCAGAAACCCAAGCTGACGAGAAGCCGTTTAGTACGCTGTTCATTTACATGTCTTCTCTGAAGCTGGCATGTCCCTCCTACCCCTCTTCCGCGAATGAACCGATCAACTGATGCGCAGTCAAGGTGTCGTGTTCCAACGTATGTATAGATGACAACCAAGTCGCATTGCTTCTTGTGTTTCCTTCGTCAAACCTTGACTTGTGCAAAGAATACAACGTACGCCCGGAGCTGCGGAAACCTGGCCACTTCATCGCCGCACTCCTACCATGGAAGGTGGTAGGGATAAAGGCCCGCGCTCATAATTTGTTCCGCGTCCGCGATCCATGTGATCGCACTCACGGCATCTATCGCCCTGGGAAAGAGGAATCTATTGTGATGGCTGGGCGGGAGCGCAGCCTCCGCAACTGCCCGTCGTATCACCGCGCCCTTTCCATTCTCGGATTTCCCAAATGGTTGTACGATGAAATGTCAAAGTCCAGGTATTGTATCTGGAACAAAGACGGCGATGGGACCCCGAGCGAACCCGGGTTCGAAACTAGAGCGCTCGGACGCGTTCTCAAAGAACGCGGCGCAGAAGACGTGGGTCTGAAGGCCGATGTTTCCTTTATTTTCGTGCACGTCGGTGCTATCAGTACTTTAAATCGGCTCCCTTCCATAGCGGACCGCCGGATGAAACGACTGGACATCCAATTCGTGACATATGGGACACATCACACCATTCCACCTGCACGGTGGGGAGTGCGGCAGATCTATCCAGCGGGTGAGTGTCTTCTGACATGTTCACATGACCTTCTTCAATCGCGCGTCTACTCATGGCCGAACCACAGGGGGGATTGTCTGCGTCTCGCCAAGCGTCTTTGCCGAGTGCCCTTCTGCCACATATAGGCTTCTAGACATGTTGGAACAGCACCCGTTATGGGACTGTTTTGTGACACCTGGTGTGGTGGCGCTAGCGGCAAGACAGAACCGAAGTTCTGACCCCATATCGGAGTTGGAGAAGTGGGTTTAATGTGTCTGTCTCTTCCGAGTTGCGAACTAAGAAAGAAATATTTTCAGGGGGACTTTAATACACCAAGATCTATTGTCCAGAATTGGGCAAGGACAACTGTCGTTGTTGTTCACGGAGCCTCCGCATTATGGGTCTAAAGAGGGACCGGTCCTAGAATGGATTCGTCGGCACCAGGAAGCGTCCATGCTGGAACCACGTGGCATTTTGGAGGACTGCCTCCGTAGTTTTAATAAGCAGTTCTCCGATTTCTCCGAGGAGAGCTGGACCTGGCAAGTCCTCAAGGAGCTGTCATTGATGCAGTCTTCCCTGCAAACACAACCGTGCATGATGGATCAGTATCGACGGTTTGTTGTGATCATGGGGAGACACGACAAGATCGCTCCAGATTGGGGTGGTGTGAGTATAATAATAATAATTTTTCTCGTAAAGGGATCTGACAGGTACGACCGATCGCACAGCACGAATGGACGCATATCGATACATTCAACTTCAGGGACGCGTTTTTCTCCAAAGAGAAATCGGATGATCTGCGATCTTGGGCTGGTGTGGAGCAAGCCCTCTTCACACTACAATCTCCGAGCACTGTTTGACCCATGTTCTATAAAGAAAAAATAAAATTATATACCATCATCTTTCGTCCTCTGACCGACTCTCCTTGTCCGCGTGGTCGGTGGCCCACGGCCCACGGCCCACAGTTCGAAAGCATGTGATTAATTGCGAGTTCTCAGACTCCGAGTCCCGACACCTCACAACTGCGAAAAGAGTCAACTACTTACCTGCCACAGTACTGTATAACGAACGCCTACTCGTCTGTCGATTATCTACTTCCACGGATCCCCCGCCCCCCCCCTCTTTTTTTTTTATTCTGGAACGCTCGACCCCTGTTAATATGTCCGCTGCTACACTGCAGGCCATCCTCGACAACCCGCGATACCATGACTACCTCGCCATCCTCAAGGGCGCACGGAACGGTTTCGTGTACGGCGTCAAGGTCAGGTTTCCCCATGCGTTGATCATGGCCATCTTGTTCGGCCGCGGAGAGTACGTTTCCAAGGTGTCTGTCACTCACTCTCCTTCCCTCCGCTGACGCATCGCATTCCCAACCCTCCACACGACAACAACAACAAACTCGAAACACACCTGCAACTCGTTTCGTTATGTTTCGTTTCGCGTCACTGACCCACCCACCTCTTGGTTCAATTCAAACACCCCACTCAGTTGGCGGGCGCGTCTCAAATCCATCTCGCGCGCGACGAGACAGCACGCGACGAACCTCGCGAAATTCGTCACGATCTACAAGTCGCTCCTGCTCCTCCAACGGAAGCTGAACGGCGGCAAGGCGCGTCCGCATGACACCTTTTTCGCGGGGTTGCTCGGCGGTTACGTCGTATTCGGAGAGCGCAACGCGATCAACGAACAGGTTTGTCGTCGTCGTCGTCACCATCGTCACTCCTGTCTCTCCAATCCCAACTTCCCACCGCCTTCGTTACCTCTCTCTCTCACTCTCACTCTCACACACACGACCACTTCCCACACGCAGCCTTCGTCACCCCTTGAAGCTGTACTGCTGCTACTGCTGCTGCTGCGTGTGTGTCTGTGTGCGGATATGCGGCGCACGCGCACGTTTTTCTTTTTCCCTTTCTTTTCCTCTCTTTGAGTCATCAGATCTCTAATGTCATCTTCCCATCACGATCATCCTACCAGATTGTCTTGTACGTCTGCTCGCGTGTCATCGCCTCGTTTATACCCCGAGCGGGCTCGCCATATGGCCTGGTTACGACGAGCGGTGGCAGCGTGAGACCCGTACCGCCCGACTCGCGCTACTTTTCCATATTTGCGGCAATATCATGGGGTGCGGTGATGTGGCTGTTCCAGCACCGCGGGGAAACGATCCAGCCAGGAATGTTCAGCTCGATGACATATCTCTACCGTGATTCGGAGGTGTGGCAGAATCTATGGACGCTCCTGTGGCACAATAAATAGTGATCGCTATAATACTACGCCTTTTTTTACACCCTAGAATTTTTCTTTAAGCAATGCAATGTTTATATAATCAACATCGCGATGAGGGGCGAGGCAATTTTTTTTTCTCTTTTTTCTCTTTTTGTTTTTGAATTTAAATTGGCACCGGGCAGTGTCTCCGTGAATCTCGCGTGGGTTTTCAACGGTTCCAAAATGCGCAAATACTTATCGATAAAGATGATCCTCGTCGTACCTCAAAAAGGAGGACGTAAACACAGACAACGTATCCGAGTACTCTGTCGGGCACCCATGCAGGCGGGAACCAATTTGGAGGGGGGAAAAATGGAAACCGCCGTCGAGGCATCCGGTAGCAAAACATGTCAGAACTAGAATCGATCTTCCTTCGTGCGTACATCACAAGTGAGTCAAATTCGGAATGTTCAGTAGGGGGCATGAAAAGAAAAGGAGATCATGAAAGGAGCGCGATGAGATGAAGCGGGGGAGGGGAGGGGTTGGGGGGAGAGCTGCGAGACTGATAACCCTGCACGAGGTTACGATGCGGTGCAAGGGCAGTGAGAGAGAAAGTGGTATCATCAAAGCAGAGGTAAAAATAGAAACGAGAGGATGGTGTCTATAGTCTCTGGCGATAACGCGAGACCACTCTCCTACATGATAAAACATCTCGGCCTTCTCGGCTCCCTGATCCGTGGCTGGGGTACCGCGCCTTGTTCTGCTAGTTTTGTACTTCGGAGGTTGCGGACCAGATTTGTAAAGAGTCGTTCTACGTTCTGGGCCGTCTTGGCACTAGTTTCGAGGAATTCGCACCCGAATTCCTTCGCTAGTTGCACCCCTTCCTCCCGGGTAACTTCGCGCTCGAGTTGCTTATCAGCCTTGTTGCCAACGAGCACGAATATCGGCTTTTGGCGCTTAACCCTCAACATGGACTGCCGGAAGACTTCCAGTCGTTCAAACGTCGCTCGTGAAGCGATTGAGTATACGAGGATGAATCCTTGTCCCTCACTTTAAGCGAGTCATTCAGTGAGGCTTCCACAGGACAAAAGGAGACAGCGAAGACCCACCGAACCCACTGATCGCGTAATGTTGCGTACTCCTCTGAGCGTCATAGTGCGGACGTATGACAAAGCGAGTTGAACAAAAATAAATGTAGTCGACCCACCTTGCCCTGCTGTGTCAATCACTTCTACGAAACACATTCGGTTGTCAACGACAAGTTGCTTTCGATACGCGTCTTCTATCGTCGGATCATATGTCTGGCGAGAATAGAATCAGAGTGGTGCTAGGAGACGGGGAGCACAGGTTGTTGAGCCACAACAAGAACAAAACACATACCTCTGCGTAGTGGTGGCGCGGCAGCGATCAGTAGGCGCTCATGACAGAAGCGAATTAGCCGACGAAGGACTCACCGACGAAGCAGTTAAGAGTGAACTAAGAGTGGTTCTAATGTCAGCGAGAGAGATTATGGTATGAGGGAATGGGAAGCGAGGGCGTACCTGAACTGCCAGGGCTGTCTTGCCGACGCCACCATCGCCCAACACTGCTACTCGCCAACAGTCCATATCTGGCAAGGGAGGAAGGGATTAGGAGGATTGCTAGGAGAAAGGGAGATGGGTGAAGCGGACCTTAATCACGATGGATGGGGGGGAAAGCCACGGGAATCTGAGTGGGGAAGATGAGGAGAGGGAAAACGTGGGGAATAGAGTGGAGTTGACCTGTGATGAGAGTAGAAGAGGAATTTTGAAAAGAAAAGGGAGAAAGGGGGAGAGATAGAAGGATACAAGGGGAAGAGGAAGGTCGTGTGTGGTCGTGCAAAGTCGTGAGAGGGTGGAAAGGGGCGAAAGGAGACTCGATTGTAGAGAAAATGCAAGTCGTCGTCGAGGATTTGAATGAGAGGTGGCGAGGGAGGGAGGGATGCGACTGAGTAAGAGTGTGAGCAAGAGTTGTGCGCGGCAAAGGCTTGTCTCTTTGGACACCCAAATCTACAGTTTTATTATTCTTTTTGAAAAAAATTATATTATTATATTATAGGTTCATTTATTGTTTATTATAAAATTAACTCAACCTCGCGGATATCACCGACTTCCATCAGCTCATCCATCCACATCACCAGCCCATCCCATCCCCGCACTGGGTCATCTCCGGATCAAACGTATCCCCCAATCTAGCCACACCACTCCCCTCATTTCTCACAACTCCCATTGCCAATCCATCCACCCCTACTTGGATCAGAAACTCGTTTTACTATTCTCCTTTATCACTTCGCTTAGCCTTGTCTGCCTCCTCTTCTTCTTCTCACACGCACTCCCTACAGCATCCCCCTTTGTCCTTCACTTTCATCTATTCAATGCAAAACCTCCGTTTGACACGCCCACATGCAACCTCACCTCTACCAGGCTGCCGCGATGCTTTATGCAGCCCGCCGCGAGACCCTCACGCGCACTCATGACATAACCGAACCCGTTTGTTTTGTTTATTCCCATGGGGCGCGCGGCGCTGAGAAGGGCGCTTCTGCAGATTGCCCTGGAAAGTTCGGTATTGTATATGCTCCTAATCGCACTTGGGCATGTTCGACTTATCGGTGCCGGTTTACGGCACTGAATCTGGCTTTCCAAGTCGGGTTATAATCCGTGGACGTCCACTTCCCGCTTTAGTTTCCGGATGAGTGTCAACTGGCGCTGGTGCCACCTTGTTCCCATCGTCTCCTGGTTTCTTGGCTTTGTTCATATGCCCACGTTGCTCCAAATTCCTTGTCTTGCTTCCCAATCCCATTCAAGGGCATCGTATCATCATATATCCAAGTTGACGTCTCACGACGCCTGAAAAAATGCATCATTACGACTACGCTGTCCTATGAATCATACGCCCCGGACAACTGACAAACATACACATAATCTATAAGTCATTTCAAGCCAAAACACAAAAGCTAAAAAGGCTTTAAGACGTCCTGAGCGTAAGGAATGCGCGCAAATCGGCTGGTAGCATGGAAAAAGATATGGATGTTGCGCGATGAGGGTATGCAAATCGAGGAATAAAAGGGGCAAAACAACAAGTGTGAGGAAGTGGCTTTGAGAGTCATCCGCAAACGGAGTGTATGGATTTTGGTTACACAGTGGCAAAGCCCGAAACGATGACCGAAACCGAGTCGATCACAAGAGGGGGGAGCATATGTGGTGAATGGCGCGGCCGAGCCTGTTTCAACAGGTATACGAAAACGTGTTTGAATTAAAAAACGTGGAAACGGAGGAAAATCTTCTAAGCCGGTTCTATAAAATAATCAGTCTCGCCGACTGAGCTCTGCCTGCGTGAGGTTGAGGACAAAGCAGCCCCCAGAGTAATTCTTTGGGGGCTCGATGATCTTCACGGGTTTCTTGGTGGCCCCGCGCGTGCCGTTCACGACCGCTGTAGTTGTAATTGAGGGGAATGGACGAAGGGGTCGTGAAGCAGGAAATGATGGTTTCCGGATGGGTAGGGTGCGGGCAGCTTGTCGGGAGGGTGAAGTTGGCGAGGCAAGCGGCGACGAGACGAGAGGGCGACTTGTGTTGATTGCGAGCGACATGGCGGATTCGGTTGGTTTCGGAATGAACAGGTACGACAGGTACAACAGTGCGGTGTGGCCCGTGAAGTCTGGGGATATAATTGGGATTTTGGGTGGCACTGTACGTGT
>Ga0307510_10003742_pt1 | contig 17778 bp, 8 predicted proteins | sample 12_EM_MG_FD_207224 | JGI IMG/M metagenome (GOLD analysis project Ga0307510, IMG submission 207224) | Populus trichocarpa ectomycorrhiza microbial communities from riparian zone in the Pacific Northwest, United States - 12_EM | ecosystem: Host-associated > Plants > Roots > Unclassified | place...
AGAGAAAAAGAAAGAAACAGTCATGGGCATCAAACCCGATTCGTGTTAAGAGCACTTGAGGGCGGCGAGACCTTTCAAATAATGTCCCAAAAAGTAACATTTGATAGCCAGACAATCCACGTGCTCCCTAAATAGCTCGTGTCATCCACGTGCTGTGATTGAAATTTTAGGAAAAAAAAAAAAGTAGTATCCTTCCCAACTTTTACCACATGATACTTCCATGATTGATTTTTTATAAAATATCTGGTCCATTATACACTAATTTTTATAATTGATTATAAGGTTTAAGATACTGTAATTTAGATATTCTTAAGATGAGATCCTAACATGAGAGAGTTACTTTTCTCCTAAAAGTAGTTATTAAATAATTTTTCTATAATATTTTTTAAAGAGAAACATGAAATAATTGAAACAAGTATTTTTCTTCTTTTACACACATGGGATTGATTCCTCTCAGAAGAATACTACAAAAATTGATTTTTCACACACAAGAATTAAGATAAATTTATTTGTTAGTCAAATAGGTACACATCAAATTAAGTCACTTTATGACTGATTAGTAGACAAAAACAAAAAGGAAACTTAATTTCCACATGAATGACAAGGAAAACGCGGTTAGACCAAAAGGCAGCATCAACTTGAAGTAAAAAATATTATCCAATCAAATCCTCATGATAGAATTTAAAAGCCATTCAAGGACGAAAAAGAGTGGAAATGGAATTACAACTTTGAATTCAAATCCTCTCTCTTTCTCACATATAATGTGAAACCGTGTTAAAATGATTCCACACCTTTTGTTAGACCCACAATTGTCCTTCTGAATCTCTTCTCATTTCACATATAAAATCTCATAAAGATACATACAATTCCTTTTTATTCGGTAATAAGAACATTTTTACTCTAATTTGTACGTTAATCAAAATTAAAATCTTTCATAGACCATAAGTTATAGAAGATGAAACTAATCATGGTTGTGATTATTTACCATAAGAGCTTGTTTGGCAGTATGATTGCGTGTGCTTTTCAAATAACTTTTCGTGCCAAAATGCATGCCAATGATGTTTTTTCATTTTTTAAAAATCATTTTTGACATCAGCACATCAAAACGATCCAAAACGTACAAACCATATTAAATTTTAGTAAAACAAAATTTCAAATTTTTTGGAAACGCAGGTTGAACCGCGTTCCCAAACACTTCCTAAGTTATAGAAGATGAAACTATATGAGCCTTTTACCATTTTTAAAGGATGCCATTTTGAGCAAAATAAGATATTAAAATAGGAGCATAAGTATTTAACACTAAAATATCCCCAATTTGGCGCTTCTGTTTTATAGGATGCCATTATTGAATAGTTCAAAGGCAGAGTACACATATCCTCAATTTGATAATTAAAAATTATTACATGATAAAGGAGAAAGGTTTGAAAATTAAAGTATAAATTAGAAACCTCGTGATGTTTTGTAGTCAAAATATTAATTATTGTGAAAAAAAAAAACAAGGAAAAATCAAAAGCATTCTTGTCCACCCTCTTTACCACTTTTTTTGCATCCCAAAGATAAATAACAAAACGTGCATGTTAAACATACTTCACATATATGCAATGTCCATTGAGTAGGTCGTGCTCTCCTCGCAGGGATGAGATGATATTTTTTGGATGGCATCGTGAAATGATTTTTGGTTGGTTTAAAATCCGCTATCTAATATCATGATTATTAGGAATTATAAGTGGTCTTTTAGAGATTCTATGTAAGGAACTGGTTGTGTAAAGAAAATATATTAGTACTCTAGTACACCCTATCTAAGGTAGACTGCATTGTCTTTTTTTCTTTTTATTTGTTATGGTCTGATAATATTTCTATCTCTATTAATATACGATGGTGGGTTCGCTACGATGAACAAACCCTAGTTTCCAAGATCAAGAACTTGGTCTAAAATAGTAAAATGTCCTCAATTATCATTGAGGTTTCTTTCAGGGTAAAAATTGGTATTTTAGCTATTGCATAATTACAAATAATATTTCGGATAAAATTCCTTATGATTTTTTTATCCTTATATTATAAATGAATGAGTTGTATTACTCACAATAATGTTTTGGATATTAACCCGATACAAGTTTTTTTATCCTTATATTAAACGTGAGTAATGATGAATTATTATCCTTAATAATATTTTGGATATTAACCATTTTTATGTTTTTAATCCTTATATTAAAAGTGAATAATTGTATTTCCAAAAATAAGTTTTTTTATATTTTTGAAATATAGGCCAAAATCCTTTGAAATTTTACAAACTTGTTGTAAAATCCATGCAATATTTTTTTAAAAAAAAAAAACATGCCAAAATATTTTAGATTTTAAAATAATGCTCAAATAATTTTAGGATTTTTGGTAACATGCAAGAAAGAAACCTTTTATTATTATTATTATTATTATTATTATTATTATTATTATTTAAAAATTTTAAATTTTTTTATCTTTTATTTAGGCTTTTTTTATCCTTTGAATTCAACCTTATTTTTTTTTAAATAATGCCAAAATATTTTTTTATCATTTGGCAAAAACCTATTTTTTTAAAAAAACCAAAACTATCAAAATAGGTCTAAGGGGGTGTTTGTCACACCCATCCTTAAACCGAAAAATCTTTAGCAAAAACATTGCAAGCCAAACAAGGCCTTAGCCATTTGACCTAAATGTGACCCAACTTTGAACTAACCAGGTTTATACGCAACCTTTGGTTTGATTATAAACCGAACCAAATACCACTGGTTTGACCCACAAACTAAACCAAAACTTTAAACGAATCAAACTTAAAAAAAACAAAAAAACACTTAAATTTTTTAATCCAAAAACAAATCAAACACAAAAAACAATGAAGAACACATAAAACATTTTAACCTAAATTCCAGTAACATGAACATTAATCCAAACCAGATTTTATGAAATCAAAAACATAGAAAGGTTGAAAATAAATCACTGAACAATAATCAAGTATTAAACATCGACAATTATCAACCAATAATCATGATTTCATCAAAATAGGTTTCGATTCAAAACCAAAATCATAAGATTAAAACCCTTAAAAAAATGTTATTGATGCAAACTAACCCTATATTATTAATTAATCAAGTCATACAAAGTGTCATGTGTAAAGAAATGGATCAAAATTAGTCCAAATCATAGAGTTAAAATAATGTTTTTTCAAGAACTCAAATAACATTACCCAACAACTCAGAAAAACCCAACACATTGTTAAACACAAAACTAGCCTTTTAGGCTTCTAAAACATGTTATTCGTTGTCCTTAAAAACCACATTACCAATACTAAGCATATTTAAATCCAAAAAAACTAACAAATCACATCAAATCATCAATATTATGCATGAAGTTCTACTTTCACAAACTGCTAAATTAAAACAACAAGCATGTTTAACAATCTGAGGTTCAAAATTGACACTTTAACACTCCATAAGGCTAAATCAAAACCAAAAGGCAAGAACATGCATTAACAACCCAGAAAAAACATCAACATTCCTAATGCCATGTATGGAAGATTATAAAAACACTTTGTTTCATTTAATCTAAACATTCAAGCATCTTCTAAACATCCAGTAACATTAATGAACAACTTTAAGCAGGATTAAACAAAGAAAAAAAACAATATTTTGTATATTAATAAAAAAAAAAGCAAAGCAAAAGGCTATATAATACAACAAATGTTAAAAAAAAAACACCATAAAACATGAAAGAACATGCTAGAGATGTGCCCCATGGACATCATCTACCAGGCTAAATGAATATTTTAAATCTTTTTCAAGTTTGTTACTTTTTCTCAAAGTTAAGGAAATCCTCGGGCTTGGCTCTTAAAACCTTCACAATTAGGGTTCCTTTATCAATCTTTTCCTCAGTTCTCCCTCTCCTTTTCTCCTTCCTCCTGCCTTGATTTTCTAAAGGCATTTATAGTGTTTCAAGGTAGGATTTTGAAGGATTCAATTAAAAATTGATAATCAATCATCAATGATTAGCCCTCTGATCGAAATGGAATGGTTTTGGACAAATCTTAACAATTAGAAACTCTATCCTTGGCTGGTTTTGCAATAGTGATTTTTAACAAACTCAAAGATGGTTTTTTGCAAAACTTGGAGGCCAAGTTAAGTTTTCTGGCCTTTTAATCTTGATAAAAGTCATCTGAGCAGCTTTGAAGTGTGAGCACATGAAAAAAAAAATAAGTGGTTTTGGAAAATGGGTATCTTAGACACTTATTACTGAGTTATCCATTTTCAAGGCTTTATTGGAGCAACTCCAACATCATTGTCATTATAGACCACTTTAAGTTGATAAAGGAGGTGCACACCTTTCATTTGAATCCAATACTGCTCAATTTGGTAGTTTGTAGCTTCACATTTATTTGTTTGAAAGTGTCAACTCAATCAGCCCAAAATTTAAAAATGCAGTAAGGCTGATTGAGGACAAGATATGGTAAGATCATTGGAGAAAATAAGATGTAAATGTTTGATGGAAGTAGATGATCTTTGTAGAAGGGATGTTTCTCAGTCGAATGATGGTGATTACAGCCCCTAAGATGGTCGGAAACGCCACATTCATTCTCTTGAAGATGCGTACTCGATCAACCAAAACTTTCAAAGAAGAAGATACACAGTGGCTAAATGACGCGTTGTCTATGCTAAATCCTAAAAATTAGGGTTTCAATTTGGGATTTTGATAAATTTCAATTCAGTCCATTTTTTACCAATTTCTTTTAATTGCACATGTAATTACCTCTCAACTTTTAATTTTTATGCAATTTTACCCCTATCTAACTTAATTGTCAGCCTTAAAATTCAGCGTCTTTTTTTAATTAGGTCATTAGTTCCTGATTTATGCAAATTAACCCTCAATTGACCATCAAACTTTTAATTTCTTCAATTTGACCCCTTGTTTGATCAATTTCAAATCTTGCATTCACATGCCTTTTTCAGTTTAGTCCTTGGTTTTGGATTTCTTTAATCAAGTCTATAATTGCTTATCAAACTTCAATATTTATGCAATTAATCCCCTGATTTAATCAAATTAACTCTTTAAAATTGTAATTTTTTACCCTTGGACTTTGATTTGTTCCAATTAAAGCCTAAATTGACTTCAAAAATCAATTTTTCTTGCAAGTAAGCCCTCAATAAAATCAATTAAGCCTAGAAAAATTTCAATTGAGTCCTTAAATATGCAATTTTGAATTTTCCTCCTTAAATTGAATTTTCTTTGCTAATAAGGCATTCATTAGTAAAAATATGTTATTAAATTTCCAATCTTATGTATTTTGATCTTCCTCATCAACATCGTTTTTATTGTCATTGTTGTCGTCATCACCATCATCTGTATTGTCATCATCACTGCTATCATTATTGTTACCGCCACCACCACCATACGAAAAATATTCAACAACACAATTCATTTCATTATCACAATCCTAATCAAATAGATCATTAAACCATTATGTATTTATATCTACAATGGAAAATAATTTTTTAAGTGAAATGAACTATGATTTGATCAGTTGTTTCATGTGGTAATTGATTTGTATTATTTACACCTACCACAACATCACAAATGAACTTTTTGTTATCATTTCTTATTCCTTTCTCAAAGAAAGACATGTATTTGGTCATAATTTATAAATAAATTCACATCAAACATTAACTTTATAATTGAAACCCGCTACTTAGAATTCTGACTCAAAGATAATGTGTTTATGGTAGCACTAACACAAATAAAATGGAATCCTACAATTTGATAATGTTTAGTTATTGACTAAAATATTTATCTCACCTAAACTATTAGATTTTAATTAATGATCTTTTTTTCAAACACTTCTTAAAAACCCAGTGATTAAACGGAGACCAATATTTTACTAGTGCAAACTTGCATTCAAACCAAATCACTACTTTAGTTATCATTATTTGAAAGATATCCTTTAACCATAAAGTGCATTAAAAAGAACTACTACATCCTCCAGGGTCTTCCTCTATACTATATGCTCAACTGGTAAACAAAACTACTTTGTTTGAATTTTAAATAAATATGTGTAGAAATTTAATTTAATAATCCTGAGTGTCAACTTACAACGCAATATTACAGCTTCATATAAATATTAATTACTTGAAGAAGCTTTCAAACAAACTCCAGATTCATTTGCACATAATAGCTTTTAGGCATATATCTTTGACCAACAATAAACAAACAAAAATTATAGAGTGCAATTCAAAATAAAAAAGTGTTACTTGTTTATGTATCTCAAAACATAATGCTATACAACGAAGTTAATACTATGACCTCAAAATTTTTAACTCATATACATGAAAGAATAAATTTGAAAGTGATATCTAAACCTCTGGAAAAAAATGAATTATATAAGAGTGTCAACATGTTAAAACAATGTTTGATCATTAGTTGTTACAACTCCAAACAAACTTTCAAACCTTAATATTCTCAACTAAACTTCTCACATAATAATAATCGAAGTCAATACAATTATAACTACAACATATACTATCAATTTAAAGTTCTGTGAAAAAGTTCCCCCACACTTAATAAATTTGAAACAACATCATTACCACATAAAATTTACACAATGTCTACATTTGAAATAAAGATACACTACATGTCCAGCAATAGAACAGTAACAGAGGAACGTCAAAATCAGTAACAACATGACATTCATATTTATCATAACAGTGGCAAGCAGTAGCCAAAAGAAATAAGTATCAACCAAAATGTATTTAAAATAGAACAATTAAAATTAATATATGGTTCATTAGATTTTTACACATACATAAACAATACAATTTATAGCATTGCAAATAAATTGTAATTACTTATCTAAGACAAGCAAAATTAAAATAGAAACAACAATCATAATAAAAGAATGTTGAAAGATGTAATATGCATAAAAGTTACTTAATTTCTTGAATAAAAGTTAAGTCAAACATTATTAAGATATATCTATATATATATATATATATATATATATATATATATATATATATATATAATGTTTAACTAAAATGAGAAGATTGAAATTGACCTTAAGTTTTAAGGCTTTGATCTTCTTTCAAATATTAATTTTAACTAGGAGAATGTTTTATCTATATTTTCTATTGCTGCTCACATTTAACTCTTACTTTTTAAACAGAAAAACTCAGTTGCAATAGTGTGCAGCTCACTGCCAAATTCAACATCATTAATAGAGTGAAACTCTTGCATCATCTTTTTTATGCTACACCATTTCTTATCTCTAGAAGTGGATGTGCAATCACTCATTTTAAACATGATATCAACCAATCAATTCCAACATGAAAAAAGTTGTTCTTCTATTCTAGAACCCTTTTTTTCATTCTTATATGTAGATTATTGAGTAGCTTTTCTCTACCCACCACTATTGCGGTTGCTATTGCTATTTGCAACAATAACATTAGCAACTATGTTACTTATATCATCAGCAAAATTTGAAATATTATCCTACTCTAAATCTCCACTTTCTTTTTTTAGATTAAATTTCTCATTATTAGTATTTCTTAATCCATCATCATCAAACTAAATTCCTTAAGATGGAGCCTATGCAAATTGTCCAGTTGCTATAATATTGGTATACATAATGTCATATCTACAACACAATGATGACTCAATACTAGAATGCCTAAACTTTCTATCTCTCATCACTTACACATAACAAACAAAAATTGTAATTAATGAATCAAAACAAATGAATGAAAATTATAAACCAGATTAAAGGAATTGCAAAACTGAATTAACAACAAACTGACATAGATTTTAGATTTTCACCACAATTGCAGAAATTGTCTCTAATTCACCACTCCAACCAACTCTAGTTTCAAATATTAACTTCTTCCATATCATCCAATCCTTTTTTATTCCATCACATTTATTCTTCAATTGTGATTTCATTAATGTATGCCTTATCTGCTCTTTGAAGGTACTTATAATGAATTTCAATCCAACTTTGTAAAAGTACATGTTTGGCCTCATGCATTTTCTCAATAGCCTTGATACATGTCATAAAAAGTGTGCAACATCTCTTTAATCCAAGATACTTTATCTTGACCTTGAGAACCTTTCAAATCCTTACTAGATATGTTATTTTTAAACATACAATTAAGCAGTTCATGTCATAAGTATAATGTAATCATTAACAATGAGCATATGAATGTTCCTTTTTGTAGAATTCGTTACGTATTGATAACCTTGTTTAATAGTTATATTATTATTGAATACAATGCCTAAAAATAGATACATAGTATGGGTAAAAAACTTTTGACAAAAAATATAAAAGAAGAAGTATGGTAAAACTAACAACATGTATTACACCTAAACCAATATGAAGAAAAAACAACAATCTCACGTAATGTATCTTTAACTTATGGGCAGTTCATAATAAATATTGTCTACCTTACTAGGGCTAGTAATGTTAAGGAATAAATTCAATTTGTTATAGGAGACTCCGAGAGCTTCTATTCCATGAAAGAAAAATATTATTATATCTGATTTTCAATCAGAGTAACTATTTTTTTTTTACTTTATGATCAAATACTGAAATATATTTTTTCTTCTCAAGTTTGTGGCCAATCAATAACAGTGAAATTAGTGAGGGGTTTGGAGCTAATATTTATGTGACCTTTATGGTTTAGTGAATATCTATTTGATTATGGATGCAAAACAATAAATTAGATGAAAACTTATCCTTCAAACCTTAAAGAAGGAAGTAGCACAATGTTGATCATGATGGTGATCAAAGACATTTCATATTGCAAGTGGCTATTGATTTCATTGAACATACAGTTTGGAATTTAGGGTTGTTTAAGATCAACATATATTACCTAAAAACATAAACACATAATTATAAGATAATGTAATCAAAGGTAAAGAATCCTAAAATTGTTATCTAATCTATGCAATTACCAACATCACATAATTGGTTTCATTCTACATATAGTTTTGAATTGAGGATTTTAAAAGAAACATTTGGATTACTCGATTAGCAATCCTTTTTCTACTGTTTACAATCATGATATGGGTTGTTTTATTCTTGCTGAACCACAAGAATTAGCAGTCATAACTTTCATTCCTCCAATAAAAAAATTGTAAGGTTTAAACATAACAAATAAGAAGGTGATTTGAAATGCAGAGAGTGAAAATAGATGCAATAAATTATCAAGGTTAGCTTACCAAGATCTACTGAAGTAAATGACAATGGTTTGTCAAAAAAGAAAAAAAAAACTAAGTAGATCTTATGGAAGGATATTAGGGATCTTAAAAGAAGACGATGGTAATTTCTGTCTTTCAAAAGTTTTCTCACTCATTTTTTGGGTAAACATTTTTGTTTGGAGAGAACAAATTGAGGTGTGACCTCAGGTTTTCAATCTCATAACAATAAAAAAGCAAAGCAACGAGGTAGGTTGAACCAAATATCCCTCAAAGATATATAGAATAAGACGAGGCTGATTGGGAAAATGATGAGGGTATTTTAGTCACTCAATAAAATAACGGTTCTTTTCTCTTTTCTATCAAAAGTTATTAGTGGAGAGAGATTAATTAACTGGGGTTGCAAATCAACAACAACAAATGTGGAATGCTTCTCGTGAACTTGTGGTTGGACTGCAAATTTAAATGGGTCCCACACTTTAAAACTGTGGTTTAAATGATAACCAAACACTTTATTTATGTAGTCTGTCCTAAACGCAACAACTACCACAAAAATAAACACCCTCTTAATTGACAATTCAAATGGATTCCATTATGTTAGATAATTGTAGTTATGGTTTGTTAATATTTTAAAATAAAAAATAATTAAAAAATAGATTTAATTAAAAAAAACAAAGACAAATATAAAATAAATCCATGTCTTCAATACTTTTAAAATAAGTTTTTATTCTGTCAAAATAAAATAAACAAGTAAATATATATTCTATATCACTACTGTTTATATTTCTTTTATTCCAAAACAATAGCTATATTAGGTTTCCAGAAACACATATATGAGTCGAAACAATAAATTTAAATTTTTTTAGGAGTCCTAATATCCCGTTAGATAAATCTAGGGTTGTTTAGGGTTTATAAAAAGATTACTTGAAGATTAGATGTTTTTTTGGCTTTGAATAATTACTTCAAGGTTGGTATTGCAAACCACAAGTTGTCTAAGTGTCTAGCCTCTAACAGTAATCTAAACAAATCACTAGTGAGAAATCTCCTATACTCTTTGATGAGAGAATGATTGTTATGTCATTGCTAGCTCTCTTTTTCTTTTTTTTCTTTTTTTATGTTTTTTAGGTGTTTTGTATTGTATTGTGTACAACTCATAAATAAGAGACATAACATTCTATTTATAGGAAAATATGAAAATCCTATAAATGAAAAAAATGTCAATTTGCCCCTGAATAATATCAAATATATTATTTCAGGAAAATTTTAAAATTTTATTCAATAAAGTCCATACTTGAATTTTCTAGGTTTAAAATTATAATTCCTATATAAATTGCATTCTAATCTTTAATTTCTAAAATTTATTTATAATCAAGTCACATTTGATTAATCATCTCATTTTAATTTCTAACTAATGATTCATATGTGTGTGACTCATTAGGTTCCCTAATAAATTGACTCAAATACAAATCACAATCCTAAACAAAATAAGATTACACAAATTAATTTATTATCAATTCAACAATTGATGCTGATCCTAGAGATGTTGGATTTGGCAACCTACCAGACCCACATTTTCTTAGGATTAACGCATAGCTGAGTCTAGGAATATTAGGTCTAGCGGCTTGCCAAACCCACATACACTTAGGCTTAATTTCCAGATCCATATGTACTTAGGCTCTGCTCATATCTGAGTATAGGGAAGTAGGGTCTGGTGACTAGTCAGACCAACATGTACTTGAGCTCAATGTATAACTGAGTTTAAGGATATTAGGTTTGGTAGTTGGCCAGACCCATATGTACGTCGGCTTAACATGTAGCTAAGGCTAGAGATGTTGAGTTTGGTAGATTGTCAGAACCATATGTATTTGGGCTCGATGTTTAGCTGAGCCAACATATGTTGAGTTTAGTAGATTACTAGACTCACATGTACTTGGGCTTGACACGCAGCTAAGAAAAAAGATGTTGGGTCTGGTAATCCACCAGACTCACATGTACTTTGTCTTAGTGCATAGCTAAGACAAGAGATGTTGGGTCTAGCAAATTGTCAGACCCACATGTACTTCAACTCAATAGGTAACTAAGCTCAGAGATGTTGGGTCATCACCCTGCCTTTAGTCCTTTTTTTTCACATGGATTTTAGGAATAAATAACATGCATAAAACATGTTGATCCATCAATATCCCCCAACTCTTTACATATTTATCACACAAAGATTTTTTAAGGTTATTAATCTTAAATAACATCCTTTTACTTTAGAATTGTTTGTCCTAATAAAAGAGACTTTTTACCTTCCCCATTAGATCTATCTCTACATAATTATTAGGATTATTTATAGCCATGTGTCTAATTCTTATTTGGAGGAGATAATCAAGTGACTTATCTTTATTAAAATAAGATGTTTTTTAGGAAACAAAACGGCGACATGCATTCAATGTAGCAATTGAATAGACTTTTTGAGATCTGAGATGACACAAAAGGTTATTCATCCAATGATGAGGGTGAAAAGATATTTCCTTTATAACCCTATTTGTTCTTGCTTTTATTTTTTCTTTAACTTTCTCTTATTTAATTTTTGAAAAACTAGTTTGTACAAAAAACTTTGAACCAATTTTGCTCTAATCTGAGAAAAAAACCCCTCATTCTAGGTATTTCCCACTAAAAGCTTTTTTTTCCTATTCTACTTTAAATAGAAAAATAGACCCAAAAGGATTAAAGTCTATCTATAAAATTAAAAAAAAAAGGAATATTATTGCCTCTAATGAGGAGTTTTTAACTTGAGACTAGGAGAAACAACAGGGGACAAGGCTTCATCATAGTGGAACTTAGAACTAGAGGGGGTAAAACTTATAGGAGAAGTACTTCTCTCGCCATTGCTAGTGAACCTTGGGAGCGAGGAAGGCTGCCGCAGACCCATAAAGATGATGCCCTTAACATTCTAAGTATGGAGGATATTGAGTTTGTTAATGTTTGGCAGGTAAGAAAGGATATAGTTCAAATGCCTACCAAGGTTGAGTGTATCAACCAACTGACATTGGGCTTTACTCAGAGTCATTTTGAAATTACAGTCCCTTTCTACATGAATGTGTTATGCTCTTCAAGGATTTATAAAGGAAGTTTTTTATGAGATCCCACATCGGAAGCGAGCGTCCAGAGCCAGGGCCTTATAAGTGCATGCTCACTTTGACTAGTAGGACGCGTTTTGGGGCCATACGTGGCTGCCAAGAACAAACCCGTGAGGGGGACCTGGGTGGAAGCCCTGGATATGGGTGGACTGGAAGGCCCAAAGCGGACAATATCTTGCTAGTGAGGTGGGGTGTTACATTTGGTATCAAAGCCGAGGACGGCTCGTCTTAAGGTGGGGGGATTGTGAGATCCCACATCGGAAGCGAGCGTCCAGAGCCAGGGCCTTATAAGTGCATGCTCACCTTGACTAGTAGGACGCGTTTTGGGGCCATGCGTGGCTGCCAAAAACAAACCCGTGAGGGGGACCTGGGTGGAAGCCCTGGACATGGATGGACTGGGAGGCCCAAAGCGGACAATATCTTGCTAGTGAGGTGGGGTGTTACATTTTTAGATATTATTAGTTAGGTCTAGGCTAGTTGCACCCTAGTTATCCTATCTTTGGAGAGTTTGTGTAGTCACATTTAAGGAGACTGAATTGATCCATTCCAAGGTAAATTATGCAATCGTACTAGAAAGATTGACTCAATCTTATCCCTATAAGTTTGTGGGGTTATTGCTCTTAAGCATCACCTAGAGAAGATGAAAACATTGTTATTTTAAACAAGTTAATCTATACACAGGATTTTTCCAGTAGATGCCTTTTGGGTAGGTGACTCATTTTCCCTTGGATAGTTTCCAAAGAGACTTCTTAGGGTTTGTTTTATGATAAGTCATCACCCCATATGCACTTGTGGAAAGGTTTTAAGCTTTCGAGTGTTCCTACGTCAAACATAAAGTTGACAAACATGTAACCCGAATTTGCTTGTTTCCCTGAATCCCTATGCAAAATAAGAGATCATATTCTGAGTTGAAGTAACAAAAATGTTGTGTACCCTTCTGATTTTTTATAAATAGTGCACATCAAGTATTCATAATAAATTATGTTTCCTAAGCTTATTTAAAACATTCTTGATCATTAAAGTAGTCTTTTTTATTGATGAACTTTATTGGTACCATCAACGAGATCATAAGAATGAACATAATCCTATTGATGGAGTAATGTTGTAGCTCTATAAAGCTTCTCTTAGCTAGTATATTGGTGTTAATAAGTAATACAAGTTTAACACAGAGGCCACTAAAAAACATGATAAAGACTGGTTCTCTATTACTATATTGGGCTTATTGGGCCTGGCGATTCTTGCATGATTAACACCAACTTAATGAGGAGTCAGACTTGGTTGAAAAGTTGTTGATGCTTTAGTAGAGTAGTTATGCCAGCAGTTATATCAAGGTCTGTGACACATCCCATTTCAAGTGTGTCTTGATCATCTACCATTAACAGCGATAAGAGATATAAAAAACTAGTTCAGGAAGAACAATTGATGGCATTTTCATATGATTCCACAGATCATGCCAATTGATGATGTCCTAAAATTTAAGTAGCTTAAAAACAAGGATTATGTGTTGAATAATTGGTTAATCTATTGATTTTAAAGCTATCTGTTCTTCTCTCCCTAGTTAAAGTGGCTGGTAGTTGATACCTGGTGAATGGTAGGCCAAAATGGTTGGTATTTGAAAAATGATCCTTTTAGTGGATTTAAAGAATCTCTGATGCTTAAATAAATATCTTTTTAGAGGGAGAAAGTACAATGGTATTCTTAAGAGAGATTCTGAAAATAAATATGCAGTCCATAATAGAAATTGTGAAACAAAGCTCTTTAAAGGAATCATAAGGCCTTTGTAATCCTTGAACCTTGTCCCTTTTATAAAGAGAAAGGGTTGAAGTGTCATCTTACCTTAATAACATTAAAGAGAGATAAATATCTCTTACACATAATTAATGAGAGATAAGTAATAGGTTCTTTTAAAGATTTTTATACACTTAGGGATATAGAGAGATAAGTATCTTTGACCTTAACTTTTTATGTTAAGGGTCATGACAAAAAAACAAGCAGAGACTTGTGACTTAATAGAGAGCCTAGAAAGATCATCAGTTTTACATCCATTTAGACTCAGTAAAATGTTGAGCCCAGGCATGTTGGGTCTGGCAACATACCAGACCCATATGTTCTTGGGTTTAACGTGTAGTTGAGCGTATCATGTTGGGTCTGGCGGCTTGTCAGAACCACATGTACTTGGGCTCAACGAGTAGTTGAGGCTAAAGATGTTAGGTCCAACGAGTAGGTCCTTATGAGAAGTCCTTTCTTCACCAACAGTCAACATACGTGAAGGACGACACAAAAAGAATGTTTGGAATTTTATGTAGCGTACAAAATCTATTTTACTAAGTTAATTGAGTCCACATATCCACTATCATTATCAATTTTAGTCCTTTAAAGTAAAACAACTTGTGATTTACTGCCCTAAAAAGTGAATTTTTTTCTATCCCCAGCTTGTCACCATCACAAAATTCCTATCCTTAAAATCTTTGGAATAGACACCATAAGCTACATTATTATATGCATGCAAGATCGATTCTGAGCAAGCTTTTATATATTATTATTAAACTTGTTGTTTTGCCCAAATAAAAATAGATAGATTCACATCAGAATTAAAAAAAATTAATAATTTTATTGTTTATAACTTAGTTTGAAATTTGAATCAAAATATCAGAAGAAAAACATAACTTCTTAACTATAAGAACAACTATCATTAAATTTACATGCTGAATGTTTCATATGTGTAGTGCATTAATTGAAATTGATATTAATGCCTTTCTCTATCACAATTTATGGTTAATTTTGTTCTATCAAAGAAGAAAATATGACTAAGTTTTTGGTAATGTAATTTGAATTATTCTGAAAATTTAAGATTTCAAGTAAATATCTAAATCAAGTTTAGTTACTTGCTTAAATTACTTTGAATCCAAGTATAAACATTTGCTTAAAGATATTAAGAACTTGTGATTTACTGTATAAGGTCGTAGGAATTGATTTTTAACTCTCCATAGCTTCTTTACTCAAATTAAAAAAAAAAAGATTGATTCACGTTGGGATTAGTGATTTTTAACAATTCTTTTTTATAACTTGGTTTCAAACTTAGATTAATTAGATTTCACCAAGCTTAGATTAAAAAAAATAAAAGATGCTGACATAATGTATAGCGTGGATGAAATCTATAGTTCTTAAGGCCAAATGTTACAATCATAAATGATGGAAAAATTAGTAGAGAAAAACTCTAATATATTTTGAAAACTCTTTAATTTAATAATATGATTAAAAAAATAACACATCAAGTGTTTATATAGAGGTAAAAACTTGCTTATTCAAAGTTAAGTGGGAAAAATATAAAGATCCGAGAGTAATTAGAAAAATAATTAAATCATCAAAAACACAACTTCAAGGTTTAATCTAAGAGCCTTTCCCTACCATGATCGATTATAGCTAGTCGGTCCTATTAGAGAATAATATAAATCATATCTTAGGACCTCACTTAATAACTTAAGCTTTTGGATTGAATTGGTTCTTTGACCTGGTATCAGAGCCTTGATGACCAAGTGGTCACGAGTTCGAATCTCAACATCCTTATTTATTTGATAAAAATTAAGCACAAGGTAATGTGAGCTTGTGTAAGTTTCAAGCCTAAAAGGCTTTCACTCGAGGGGGTGTGTTAGAGAATAATATAAATCATATCCTGGGACCTCACCTAACAACTTAAGCTATTGGGTTGAGATGGTTCTTTGACATGGTATGAGAGTCTTGATGACTAAGCGGTCACAAGTTCAAATCTCACCATCCCTATTTATTTGATAAAAAAAAATTAAGCACAAGGTGGTGTGGGTCTGTGCAAGTTTCAAACCCAAATGGCTTTCACTTAAGGGAGTGTGTTAGAGAATAATATAAATCATATCTTGGGACCTTACCTAACAGCTTAAGCTATTGGGTTGATATGGTTATTTGACATAGTATTAGAGCCTTGATGACCAAACGGTCACGAGTTCAAATCTCACCATCTCCATTTATTTGATAAAAAAATCAAGCACAAGGTAATCTAGGCCTGTACAAGTTTTAAGTCCAAAGGGCTTTCACTTAAGGACGTGTGTTAGAGAATAATATAAATCATATCTTGGGACCTCACCTAATAGCTTAAGCTTTTGGGTTGACAGAATCTTTTGACCAAGTTCGAGCATGATATAACGATCAAATATAGAATTATTGCTGTTTTTGTCAGATTATACGTTAGATGTGTTTAGACTATTCCATGGACTTTACTTGATTTATCTAGTTTATAAACGCATCACGTTTTATATCAAAAGCCTAGGACACAAAACTTTTTGATGTATTTATTCATAATAAATATTGAAAAATGGCTGGATTAATATATAAAGATTTATTTAATTAACCCAAACACTATATGATACTATTCGTTAAAAATTATGAGGAGATTAAATTCCGGTCCAAATCCTGCATGCCCTTAATTCATTGCCTTTGGAAAAGGAAAAGAAAAACTAGATATAGCATGTCCTTGGCATATGATTACATATGACAATAAAAATATAAATGTACGCTTTACCCAAAGACAGATTACTACAAAGATCCGTCAAATAGCATATATAAAGAGTACATAAACTATAAACCATATGATAAATACTGAAAAATACACATGTGAAAAGGGATGGACAATGCACCCTTAGCTATCATGGCGCCAAATATAGAATTCTTACATATGGGAGAGATTGAATAAGAAAAAGAAGAGTGGGAAAGTGGATCGGATTCGGAAACCCAAGCAAAATAGAAGATAAAGCCAATTTTGGTTTGGTATGATTGTTTATCATAACTAGAGAAATTTATGTTGGCAGCTAAAGGAGTTTTGAAATAAATTATTATTTAGGATAAGGTAAGGTATGCATGATTTGTCAGCCATATTTTGTTCTTCAAGAGATAGAGTAATGTGGCAATGAATAAGGACACCATGTCCCATAAAAGAAATGAAGCATGCTACAATATGGCAGGTAGCTTTCTTTGCACAGTATGATAGTACTGGGGCGGTTGCCGAATCATAGGCCGGTGTCTCCCCACGCTGGCCTCCTCTTTTGGGTCGTTTTAGTGGGACTTCGGGACCCTCTATGAGTATGAGTATGTAGAGGTATATCTGGCAATGTTTTTGTTGTCTTTTTCATTATGAATCATATGAATTAATACTCCAATAATGAGTGCATATTCATTATCAGTTCAAACTTTGAAAGCTTTAATATGGTATCCGTTCGTTAGTTAATTCTGTATGTTTTACTCGGATTCGATTTAACCGATGTTAACATGACACCTCAATATATTCGCAATGCTTTTGTCATCTATTCTTCTCTTATGCTGCTAAAAAGTTCTGTAAGATAGGGTTTATAATATTTTGTTACCTTTTGTGAATATCACATCACCCCTTATGCAGGGGCGGAATAAGGGGTGGCAAGCA
>Ga0307510_10003743_pt1 | contig 17767 bp, 9 predicted proteins | sample 12_EM_MG_FD_207224 | JGI IMG/M metagenome (GOLD analysis project Ga0307510, IMG submission 207224) | Populus trichocarpa ectomycorrhiza microbial communities from riparian zone in the Pacific Northwest, United States - 12_EM | ecosystem: Host-associated > Plants > Roots > Unclassified | place...
TAAAAATATATATTAATATTGATGATTTTTAATTTAAATATTGTGGATTTAACTATTGCTATTATATCATGAAATAAATCATACTTTATATAAAATATTGTTTATTATTTCATGAAACCATTTATAATTTCATTACGTTTTCATAATATTTTTAGCATGTAATAAAATTAGATAAAATACTATCAGGTATAAAATTTACTCTAAACTAGTTTTTTTTAAATAAATGTTAAAAAAATTAACACACTACTTAAAAAAAAAGAAAAGAGTTTCACGTAGGCAAGTGAACAGTGCAAGAGAATTGCACTGTTCACTTTTTTAAGTGAACACTATACACTGTTCATGTTAATTGCATTGTTCATTGAACAGTGCAATTAACATGAACAGTAAAAAAAGTAAGAATTCGTTGCTTTTCGTTTACTGTGTTTCTAACGCAGAAATTAAGTGGAGCCCAATGAACAGTATATTGATTTTTTCTTTAACCAAACGGCCGCAAATTACGTTTTAAATAAAACGCAGTCGCAGTCGCAGAGCTAAACAGGCTCTTAAACAAAAAGAGAGCGTGGTCAATAAACTAATTCTATAATATAATAAACACTTATTGTAAAATCGTTCATTCATAGGGAAAAAAAAGAGTATATATCAATCACTACATAACAGTTTTAATTCAAAATTAATCTTGAAAAACCAAATTTGAATGTAAAATGTAAAATGTCCACCCATATCATTTACTGTGTATATTTAATATTATGATGTAGGATGATTTTTAATTAAAAATGTATTAAAATAATATTTTTTTTTAATATTAGTATATTAAAATTATTAAAAAATACCTAAAAATATCAATTTAATGATTTTTTAGATGAAAAACAATTTAATTTTTTTAAAAAGTATATTGTAACACAAAAATAAATACTCGATTAATTTGATTAATCTACTATTTGCTTTTACTCAATAAAACTCATGGTCTTTTAATATAAATCATGATAAAAAAGGATATTTTTTTTATAAAAAATTGAAGATCCAAAATATATCTTATTTCTATTATTTTAAGGAGGTTAATTATCTTTGCATGTTATCATTCTTCTCAATCAAACTCAAATTCGAGTTTGCTATATAAGTTAAGAATTATCGGCTAATTAATTAAGCTGCGATTTTTTTTAAAAAAATGCTTAAGAATGAAAAAGGGAAAAGCAATAAAGAAGCAGCCAGTCCTTACTACTTTTAGTACAAAGAAAGATTATGTCACCCACCTGAAACGCACGTGACCCCCAGGATCCAAACAGCCACGTCACCAACTCCGTACATCACCAAACTCATTCTCTGCGTTTCACACTTCTATTGGTCATTCTTCTCAATGTATCCACGAGGCACAATATCGATCCTCTCTTTCCCACACTACCCCCGCTTGTTTCCTATAATCACATAAATAGCCTTCAGACACCAAAAGCCCCCTTCTTTTCTTTCTCTCTCTAGCCAGTGCTTTTGCGAGTGTCTCTTCTGGCTACACAGAAAAATCCCGCTTTCGCTTCTCTTCTCTTATTCTCAGTCCCTGCTCTCGTTTTCATTCTTGTCCCTCTGATTCGCTCGATCGAACGGTCCATATCCACCCATGACTATGATGACTCCTTCACCGTTAGACGTAATCTCTTTCTCTCTCCTTATTTTGTATTTTTTTTTGGATCGACCAGGGTTTCTGTTAATTTCTCGATTTTACGATAGAGTTTGATTTTTGTATTTGGTTTTTTAAGGCTTGGGTTTATTAATTATTAGTTTTTTTACTAATTTAAAGCAAGAAGACGAGGAGATGCTCGTACCGCATTCAGATTTAGTTGAAGGTCCTCAGCCAATGGAAGGTTAGAGAGTTCAATCTTCTTCTTCTTGTTTTTTTTTTATAATTCGTTTTATGTGATCGAACGGATCTTCTGCTAGAGTGTATTGTACGTTTTGATTAATATGTTAGGGTTTGGTCATTTTGGTGGTGATTGTAATTTTTTGATGTGGTAGTAGTGGCACAAGTGGAGCAAACTAGTACCGTGGAGAATCAGCCTGTGGAGGATCCTCCATCGATGAAATTTACTTGGACTATTGAGAATTTTACTAGGTTGAACACGAAGAAGCATTATTCTGATATATTTATTGTTGGCAGTTACAAATGGTAGGTGGATAAACAATGTAGCTTCTTACTAGTTGGAGTTGCTTATGAGTTGCATTTGTCGGAGTTTGTATCATTTTGTGGTTGATTTCTTTTAGTGTGTTATTAACAGGAGAGTACTGATATTCCCTAAAGGAAACAACGTGGACCACCTGTCGATGTATTTGGATGTTGCAGATTCGACAGCTTTGCCATATGGATGGAGTAGATATGCGCAATTCAGTTTGGCTGTGGTCAATCAAATTCATAACAAATACTCGATTAGAAAGGGTATCTTCTTTTGTGTCCCCTATTTAATGGCTCTTTCTGTTATTGTAATTTTATTTTCAAGTTGGGCATTTTCTGTTTGTTCTTAATTTATTACGTATGTCTATACATTGGATCATTTCTTATATTTAGATTGCTTGCCTGAGTACATTATTATTTTTCCTGTAGAGCACTTGTTCTTTGTAACCTTTTATGACCGCAATATATGTTATCAATAATTGGCTATTTTATAATCTTATGACTTCTAGAGAAGTTGCCAATGATTGTTTATTTCCAAAGTGAATTGAAAGAAAAGTAAATGCACCAAGGTGGTGCAATCCATATACAAGGTTAGATTAGAATTCAGTTTGCACGCCACAATAAACACCCGACAGAGTTTGAAATCCTTGTCATTGTGAGCGTTTTCCAATAATATGATCAATTATAGACTCGACTATCTTGGTATTTGAGGGTTTGGGATGCTTGTTAAATTATTGTTTCACTATGCTGAAGGCAGCAACTTCTACAGATTGTGATCTATAAAAGCTGTCAAACGAATTCCAGTAATTCGGTCCTGGAAAATAGCAGGTTCTGGATATCTTGAACTAGGTAATTCAGAAATTATCATAATGGAGGTTGGTTGAGCTTGGATCTTGGTTAGTTTTGTTAAATGTATGGAAACAATATGTCGTGTAAGGAAGATGTCAGCACCACAGTCAACTTCTTTTTGGTGTTCTCTTATTGAAGTTTATTGTGGACTTTGATATTATTTAATACTGCGTTCTCTTTTAAAAATACATTCGCAGACACACAACATCAGTTCAATGCAAGAGAGAGTGACTGGGGCTTTACATCTTTCATGCCTCTGAGTGAACTTTATGATCCTAGCAGAGGATACTTAGTGAATGATACAGTTGTTATTGAAGCTGAAGTTGCTGTTTGCAAGGTTTTAGATTATTGGTCCTATGACTCAAAGAAGGAGACGGGCTATGTAGGACTGAAAAACCAAGGAGCAACATGTTACATGAACTCTCTCCTACAGACTCTATACCATATTTCCTACTTCCGAAAGGTCAGCACATTCTCAGGTTTAAAAAAGCTCATCATGACTTGTATGAACAAATTGATCAAATGGAATTGCCTCATTCTGAAAATTATTTTTCCAGGCGGTGTACCACATGCCAACAACTGAGAATGACATGCCTACAGGAAGCATTCCATTGGCCCTGCAGAGTTTATTCTTTAAGCTTCAATATAATGATACCAGTGTTGCAACAAAGGAACTGACCAAATCTTTTGGCTGGGATACGTATGATTCCTTCATGCAACATGACGTGCAAGAGCTTAACAGGGTCCTGTGTGAGAAGCTAGAGGATAAAATGAAGGTATTGAACATTCGGCTGGTTTGGGATATACTTTCATTTACTTAAAGTTTTCAACTTCTTTTCTGCTGATCCAGGGGACTGTTGTGGAGGGCACTATACAGCAGTTGTTTGAGGGTCACCATATGAACTACATTGAGTGCATCAATGTGGAATACAAATCTACAAGAAAGGAGTCATTTTATGGTATTATATTTAGTCAGCATTTAAAAATTCTGTGTAATGATGTCTTCATAAGACACTGATGTGTAGATATTACATGGCAGATCTTCAGCTTGATGTGAAAGGTTGTCGAGATGTTTATGCTTCTTTTGACAAATATGTGGAAGTTGAACGACTTGAGGGTGATAACAAATATCATGCCGAAGAACATGGTTTGCAGGTCAGTCAATGCTTGTGAATAGATGGGAGCCAGACTATATTATTTGTTTAAGCAGTTTGAAATATATTCATTCACTCTCGAACAATTCCTGTCTCACGCACATACACTCATAAAAATGTGGAAGCCAGTACTAGTTAGCATCTCACGGTGCCTCATACAAAAAACAAGAAGCTCAATTATAAGGCCATTGTAAAATGCATGAAGACCAATTATATGTCTTACATCCTGTGCGTTCAATCATATCTGGTGCCAACTTTTTTTTGTCGTATCATAACTATGCTGAATTTTACGGTTTCATTCTGAAAACTGCAAGTTAAATTTTTGTCATTAAAAGAGATGGTTCTGGTAATTCCCAGACAAACTGTGTGGTTCCTGGTTAGACCCCATATATTATATTTTAGGTAGTATGAGGAGTTGCCCATAGAAGTGATGAAATTTGTCCAAGCATCTTTTTAAACTGTCAGTTAAGATGAGGCCATTGAGAAATGGTATGGGCATATTTTTGGGTTATCCTCCATGTTTCTTTTCTACTAGAACCATTTATTTTAGATCGGTTCCTAAGGTCATTCTTTTGGTGGCATGTGCTTGAACTTGTATTTGTTTCAGGATGCAAAGAAGGGTGTCTTATTTATCGACTTCCCCCCTGTTCTTCAACTCCAATTAAAGCGGTTTGAATATGATTTTATGCGCGATACTATGGTGAAGGTCAGTAGGTGTAACCGGTTGCTCTGGTAAATATGTTTTGTGGGACTGTTGCTTTGTGCCCATTATAAGCTAGAATATGTTAAACAACTGTAGTGGATTGGCTGATGGACAAATTGCTACTTACGCCAAATATGTTTGTTTCCACTTACTGATTTCTCTTTGCTTTTGTAGATTAATGATCGCTATGAATTTCCTCTTCAACTTGACCTGGACAGGGAGAATGGGAAATATTTATCACCTGAATCTGACAGGAGTGTGCGAAATCTATACACACTTCACAGGTAACAGTCGCATGGTGTTTTTGGCCCCTAGAAATTCACATTCCATTGCCATAGTTTTTATCATGACTGTCTTGATTCATGGTTTTTTTTCTGTGCTTGTATGGCTGCATTTAACTGACTGGAGCTTGTCTTCCTCGCTTCTCAAGGCTGCATGGTTCTTTGTAAAGTAAAATCAAACTATTAACTTTTTTTGGAGTTAAAGCAATGAAGTTGGAGGAAAAACTCAGTGTTTTGCTACTGAATCGGTCATATACACTTTACATGAAGAGTTGTAGCCTTAATGGGATATCAGATAGTCTATCTATTCCAGCTGATAGTATTGTTTGTTACAACATATAAAAGGGCTAGCATGACATGAACTAAAACTACTCAAGAAACTCCTAATAGTGTGACAACTGGTTGCAGCAGCTAGAGCAACTAAGTGAAAGGCAAACTACCTTCAAACCGAAGCATGCTTCTAACTTGTGGTAAACTAAAGTAATATTATAATTATCACTATCATAAATCTTTACAAGTTTTAAAAGAAAATAAATGTTGCATTGTTTAAGCCATTTTCTTGAGATTTTTTATCTCCTTTTCCCCTATCTCCCTATAAATAGTCATTGCTGTTAATGTAATAGCAACATGGGATGTGCATGACTTGCTAGAGTAGCATAGGAATGAAAGAAAACTCTATGAGCTTGAGTGGATGAAAGATAGACATGTTGGAGAAACATGAACTGTATGCACCTAATATAAATTGCACATAGTTCTCTTTCCACAGTTCGGAAGTTATGTTTTTTGGAATGTCTGATAATGTGCTGACATCTCCTATATATGCTTGTTTTCCCTTGCAGTGTTTTGGTTCACAGTGGAGGTGTGCATGGTGGACATTATTATGCTTTTATCAGGCCTACCCTCTCTGATCAATGGTGTGCTTGTTAACCTTAAGCTTGGTCATAGGCACACATAATATGCTCACTCCTCATAATATCAATGCTAGGAAAATGAAACCCATAACAATGTATACACTCATTTATGAGTATACTAGTCCTTAGTCAGAACCTTTACATTTTTACCCGTGTCTGAATAGTTGTACTTATGTTGAGAACTCAATAGTTTTTCACACCATTTGATATTTGATTTTCTTGTTTTAGGTTCAAATTTGATGATGAACGCGTGACAAAGGAAGATGTGAAGAGGGCCTTAGAAGAACAGTATGGTGGTGAGGAAGAGGTAACGGTTCTCAAACTTTGCTGTGAATCCTGTGAATGGTACATGTGATTGATGGTGAATGATGTGCTCTTGTTCTGCTATGTCTGCCAGCTACCTCAGACCAATCCTGGCTTTAACAATACTCCATTTAAATTCACAAAATACTCAAATGCATACATGCTTGTGTATATACGGGAAAGTGACAAGGACAAGATAATTTGTAATGTTGATGAGAAAGACATTGCTGAACACTTGAGGGTAAATTACTTTCTTTACTTATAATTGCAATAAGTTCTGTAAATATAACTATGTTATTTAAGAGTTTCCACATCGCAATGAAGACTGATTATTGATTCATTCAACATCTTGTTCCAGATAAGGCTTAAGAAAGAACAAGAAGAAAAGGAAGACAAGAGAAGATATAAAGCACAAGCTCACCTTTACACAATTATAAAGGTTTTTCTTTCCCAGCTTTATTTTTTTATTATGGTATATTGTTAGCGATGACCTGCATCTACCTCAAGGGATGCTTGTAAGTCATAAATAAAGCTATTTAGTATGGCATCTAGGTTGCGCGAGATGAGGACCTTAAAGAGCAAATTGGAAAGGATATTTATTTTGACCTTGTGGATCATGACAAAGTCCGTAACTTCCGTATTCAGAAACAGACGCAGTTTAGTCTGTTTAAGGTATTAAACGGGTGTGATTTTTAAGCATTTTGACATTGTGGATGATGAGATAGCCTGTAGATTTCTATGTCTAATGTTGAGCTGGATTACAGGAGGAGGTTGCTAAAGAGCTTGGTATACCAGTACAATTTCAGAGATTTTGGATATGGGCAAAGCGCCAAAACCACACATATAGACCCAATCGGCCATTGACTCCCCAGGAGGAAGCACAATCAGTAACTAGCTATTGTTTTCTTGTTCAAAGTTAATTTATCAAAGTTGTGATTGCATTGTTGTGGAGTGACTTGTATTTCTGTTAGATATTTGCATGATTATTTCTGCTTCAAGTAAGAACAGACTTGGGATCAGGTTTCGGGATTTTTAGACTGTGATGGGTGATGCCTTCTGGCCATGTGCTTTCAAATAACACACTTTTTGGTTTGCAATCCCAACATCAGGCCTTTTTTTTTTGTAACTACTAGTGGTGAAACTTTGTGGCCATTGACTATGGAATGGAATGATACAATTGTTTTGATCACATTGAAGTGTTTTTTTAAAAACAATTTGCACTGTGGTGGTTTAAAATGTTTCTTGAGATATCTTGTGTCACCTAATTTTAATGATAGCCATTTAATGTTTGTAGGTTGGACAACTGAGAGAGGTGTCAAATAAGACACATAATGCTGAATTAAAGTTGTTCTTGGAAGTTGAGCTTGGGCTGGTATTTTGTTTTTTTTTTAAATGATCAAATTTAACATTTGCACTTATATTTCTATCCAGAAAATGTCATGCTTCTACTGAGGTTTGCAATATCTCAGGATTTACGTCCCATTGCTCCACCTGAAAAAACTAAAGAAGATATTCTGCTTTTCGTCAAGCTTTATGACCCTGAAAAACAAGAATTACGGTACTTAATAATCTTTGGCTCCTGTTTGCTGTCCTATCTTTGTCCATTGTGTTCTCTTGAATCTTGATGCCTCTGACATGACAAATTACGCCATGATCCCAGATATGTTGGTAGGCTTTTTGTGAAGAATTCTAGTAAACCGATAGAAATTCTAGCAAAGCTTAATCAAATGGCTGGCTTTGCGTCTGAGGAAGAGATTGAACTTTATGAGGTTTGTCTATATCAAGTATACTTTGTATCATAGCTGGCTAACATAACTATTCAATCAAGGAAGTTGACTAAGGGGTGTTTGGGAGTGAGTTTTAACCTGCTTTTTGTCCAAAAAAAAAAATTTGCTTCAAATTAATTTTTTTAGTGTTTTTGGATAGTTTTGACGTGCTGATGTCAAAAATGAATTTGAAAAAATAAGAAAAATATTATTTTGATGTTTTTCCAAGTAAAAAGCATTTTGAAAAGTAACAATTATCATACTCTTAAACACTCTCTTAACCATAAAACCAAACCAAGAGCGCAAGTTAATTTACTATTCATAAGCAGATATTGCCCTAACAGAAAGATTATATTTGTTGTGTGCTGTTCAGGAAATCAAGTTTGAGCCTTGTGTCATGTGTGAACACCTTGATAAGAGAGCCTCATTTCGAACAAGTCAGGTATGTGTTTTTTTACTTATGCTAGAATGTTATCAGATCAGCCACTGACCTTTAGGTGCTTTATCCTCAGATTGAAGATGGGGACATAATATGCTTTCAGAAATCTCCTCCTGAAAATGAAGGAGACTGTCGAAATCCAGATGTGCCTTCATATTTGGAATATGTGCACAATCGGCAGGTACCTTCTTCTTGAATGAGATTTTCCAGGCATCTCATTTTATTTTTATAAAAGAATTTTAGAAATGGGGGCAGATTAGGTTCAAGAGGGGCACCTTTTGTATTCCTCAACTTTTTATATAGTAGTTAGATTATACGGAAACTGAATTATTCAATTTCATCAAACATCTCTCCTGATTTGTCAATTTTATAGTCAATTCTTTTGTGTTATTTGATTCTCTATAGATAGTTCATTTCCGATCTCTAGAGAAGGCAAAAGAGGATGATTTTTGTCTAGAGTTGTAAGTAATCACATCCCAAGTAATGTTGTATGCTCGGTTGAGAAATCTCCGGTGCTGTCATATAGACACTCATTTATACTCTTGATGTTTCTGTAGGTCAAAATTACACACTTATGATGATGTTGTCGAAAGAGTAGCTCGCCAGATTGGTTTGGATGATCCATCCAAAATCAGGTTAACATCCCACAACTGCTACTCTCAGCAGCCTAAGCCACAGCCAATTAAATATCGAGGAGTGGAGCATCTATCAGATATGTTAGTTCACTACAATCAGGTATTTGCTACATGAATTGCAGTCATTGGTTCATATACTGTTAATGAAACTATATAACATGGCTAATAATTTATTTGTTCTCTTCTTTCGACAGACTTCCGATATCTTGTATTATGAAGTTCTAGATATTCCTCTTCCAGAGTTGCAAGGTCTAAAAAATTTGAAAGTTGCTTTCCATCACGCTACCAAAGATGAAGTATGAAATTTATGGCTATGTTAATTTCATGCCTTATTTAATTGATCATCTTCATGTCTTTCTTCTAATCTTATTGCAACTATTAACAGGTGGTAATTCATAACATTAGATTGCCTAAACAAAGCACCGTGGGGGATGTAATTAATGAACTTAAAACTAAGGTAAGAACTTTTAAGCTCTAACCTCTTAGCTGAGGATATGTACTGAAGTGGTTGTTCCTGAAGCATATTTTCAATGTGCCTGCTTGATCTGGACAGTTATTTATAATACCGAAACAAAACATTTTAATTCTCAAGTTTCACCAATTTTTCGTTTTAGATAGTTGTTTTATAATTATTTTCTTCATAATCTATTCCGTTGAATAGATTTTACTGTTAGCACATATTTTTTGCTATATTTTCCCTTTTCCTCACACCATATCTTGTCACTGCATGTGATAAATTTTCTAATGCTTGGCTCATGCTGAAACAGGTAGAATTGTCTCACCCAAATGCTGAACTTCGACTGCTTGAAGTATTTTATCACAAGATTTATAAGGTACTAACTGGTTTAGTTAGCATATATAAGATAATGACTTCATCACTCAATTTTGTTTCCTGCTAATCAATAATTATCCTTCCTGGTTAAATAGCAATGATAATGTGTTCAACGAAGTGTATGAAACCTGATCTATGAGTTTCAGATTTTTTTATTCTAATGCATTGGATTTTTTAGATGTTTTGCTGGCAGCGCTTATGGGTGGTTTCTTCTGACTCAGTTTGCCATCTTGCCATCGCAGATCTTTCCACCCAATGAAAAAATTGAGAATATAAATGACCAGTATTGGACGCTGCGGGCAGAGGAGGCAAGTCCTTTTTCTCCTTGTCTTCTCTAGGAAATATCTCATCTGCGTTTCGCCTATGATTTTGTGGATAAACTTGAAGTATCATAGTTAAGCTGGGGATGAAGTTGGACATGGCCCTTAGCGGGAGAAACTCTTTATTAAATTCAAATTATAAGACAATAAAAAGATAATAAAATAAGAATAACAAACAAGTGGACTATCATGTAATTTATGTAGAAAAATGAGCAAGTCTTGATAAACTAAAATTTTTGTTTCTTCATAATTTTGATACAATCAACATACTCTTTTTTTGTCTTTTTATTAATTAATTATTTTCTTTTTATTAATTTTTATATGCATGAAGCACAATCTAATTATTTTAATTTAATTGATTTCGTTCAAATATCAAATATTATAAATCAAGGTTTATATCTCATCTTATATCTTATACCTGAATTTGAAGTATCCTATTTTCACACAATTCATAGGTTCTGATATTTCACAATCAATGGTGAAGTACTATTTGAAATGTGAAGGCATAGGGCATGAATGTGTAAGCGTGCGTGACTGTGGGTTTGGAGTTTTGGGAGAGTGCTAATATGAACTATTATAGGTGTGTGCCAAATAAAATTATAAGCTTCCATTAATAATAAACCATTGCCATGCCAAAATTTCCACCGAGTATGTGTCAAATGGCAGATATTAATCAGTGTTCTATTCTTACATGGTATGTTTCTAGAAACTGTCTCAAGTTTATTAATAAAAATGAAAACTAAGATCTTAAATTTCTGTTGAACTTGTAACTTCCAGGTTATTATGAATATATTATCTTGACTTATTCAGTTTTTGTTAATGAAACATAATTTATCAAATGTTATTTAGTAGAATATTTGAAGGTTGTTGACTGGCTACTTTTGCAAACAGCCTCTGGCATGATTGTGATTACCTTTCTGTAATTAGTAAATGTTATGATAACTCAGGCCAACAAACAGAGAGTTTACTTTCAGTTGATTAACAATCCTGGACACTCCTTCAGAAATGAGATAATGTTTTGACACCCCATTCTCGCTCTCTCACTCTCTCTCTCCCTCGCTCTCAAATTCTGCAGATTCCCGAGGAAGAAAAAAATCTTGGTCCCCAAGATCGCCTGATTCACGTTTATCACTTCACGAAAGAGTCTGGACAGAATCAAATGGTATGATTTATAGATACTTCAACCACAGATTTTACTTGGTTTTATATTTTTGGCTTCTATCTTATGGCTGTTATTGAATAGGGAAATTTCCAGGTTCTTACATACTTTTATATTTGTGTCCTCAATAGCAAGTACAGAATTTTGGTGAACCCTTTTTCTTGGCCATCCATGAAGGTGAAACCTTAGCCGAAGTTAAAATGCGTATACAAAAGAAGCTGCAGGTTCCTGATGAGGAGTTTGCTAAGGTATTTTCTTTGCACTGTTTGGTTAAGGAAACAAGCATATAAACCACCCTGCTTGACACTTACCAGTTATCTTGCATTAGATTGCGAAGTTTAGCTTTTGCTTCCTTCAGTAACGTGGTTTTATATCAGAATATGAATGCTATTCCTCATCAACCCTCTTTCTTTTGGTTGCTTAGTGGAAATTTGCATTTCTGTCACTGGGTCGTCCAGAGTACTTGCAGGATTCTGATGTTGTGTTCACCCGCTTTCAGGTGCTGTTACAAGGCTTCTTTTTTTTTTTTTTTCCTCCCTTGAACCTCCTTTTATTTCAGCATTTCCTAGCATATGCGTCCATTACTGGCTCTCTTTTTTGTGCGTATTTGCATTTAGTATTTTTACCTTGTCTTTCAGAGAAGAGATGTATATGGTGCTTGGGAGCAGTACCTTGGGTTGGAGCACTCCGATAATACTCCTAAAAGGTCTTATGCAGTAAATCAGGTTTGCATCACTCATTCAACTACAAATGAAGTGCATGTGGTTTCTGAGACTAGCTCCATAACTGATCATATTCTTAGCCAGGACTGTGAGATCAGTTATTACTCTCATGGAAACTGAGTCATTTTGTTTGTCAATAAATGTTGGTGTTAGCATTACCCTAGTTTTTTCTTTTCATCTTGTGAAACCATGGAGTTTTCATTGATTGGTCTGAAAATGTTGCAGAACCGTCACACATTTGAGAAGCCTGTTAAAATATACAATTAGGGAAGAGCAGATTACACTCCACCGGCACGTAAAGCTGAGTCGGACATCTTTCATGCTACAATGTAGGGGATGAGAATGGATGGTACATCTGAAGGAAGAAGACAATGAAGCGCGAATTAAAGTGATTTCTGTAGGATTTGATAATTGGTTTTGTAGGCCATATTTGTTTCTCTGATGTGATGGGGGGGAGGTGGAAGGAGGCCCCCCATATGTAGTGTGTTATTATGGTTGAGACACACCCTGCTTGAGCTCCTGGTCCTTTCTTTCCTTTCTCCTAATGCAGACACCTCCTTGTTTCAAGAGGTTGGTGTGATATTCCCACGATATACAGCTCCAGGGTAATTTAGCAGCAGTACATAAGAAGATTTTGACTAGGGGATTGTATACCGGGGTATAGGTGGCTGCGTTTGACATTGATTCTTTGTTTTTCCCTGTCTTGGGGGATGGGCTTGTAAAATGATTGGCTTACGGTTCCGAGCTTAGATAGTGTAGTGGTGGTTCAGGGTGGTTTTATAGCACCACCTTCATCACCTAATATAGTGGTGGTGGTTCTCATTTGTTTCCAAAGGGTTTTTGCTGGCGCACTTGTTTTTGACAAAATCCTTATATTGTTGAGTTCTTGTTTCGTATTTCTCCCTCGATCCAGGTCACGTGTGAAAGCCCTATCACTTTAGTTTGGGGTATTCACCATCCACGATAATGGCACTTCTGCTGGGTGGCAACGGGACATCTCTTTATGCTGACTGCGGCCTATGTGGTGGATCTCAAACTCAATCGTTTCCAAATATTTTATCCTAGTGCGTGCGTGCGTGCATGGTGAGTCGCCAGATTCGTGTGATAATTTCTTCGACATAGATGATTTGTGTGATAATTTCTTCAATATAGATGGATATTTAACACCTTTGAAACCTCAGCCTGAATTCAAAGGGAATGTTGTGGGTTGGTTTGCCGCCTAGTGAAATAGGATTTGGTATGTTAATTAATCTAGCCTTCCTCGTCCCTGGTGATTGGATTTTCAAGATGCACCAAGCTTCCAATTTCTTACACCACCTTTCCTTAGCAGCCGTGAAATAATTAAAACTCTTAAAATAAAAAATAAAAAATAAATTTTACATCCCAGAGTGTTTTGATCTTTTTATGATGATTTTTTTTTTTTGTTATAATTAGGTTGGTTTTAGGGCATTGTTGTAATTTAAAAAATATAATTAATATTAAAAAAACATGTATACGTGTATGGTCTCTTCCCGCTCCATTCGGGCGGGAGCTTGAAGGGGATTTAGGTGTCCAAACGATAGTTTTCTTGGTAGTATTTGAATTGTATTGGCAACTCCTCCTTCCCCGAACAGTGCGTGTAGCTTGATAACCTTCGGTTTGGTGCTGATTTTTCTCTCTTTGATTTCAATCGTTTATCTTCAATACAACCCTTCAATTTTATTTTTTTTCCAGATTTGGTTTATATATTTTTTTTTATAATTTATTTTATTTAAAATAAATTATAAAATTAGAATTTATTTGCAATTTCATCCTTTAATTTTTTTATTAGTTAAATTTAGTCCATATTTTTTTAATTATTATTTATTTTATTCAAGTTAATTTTTAAAATAGATTTTTTTTGGTGATTTTATCTTCTTTTTTTTAGTTTTTTCCTATCAGATTTTGTTCTTTTTTTTTTCTTTGGTTAATTTTTTAAATTAATTTTTTTTTTCAATTTTATCTTTTAACATTAAATTTATTAAAAATTGAGTTTCTAGCACAAGTCTATGATTTTACTAGTTATAAGTTTAAAAAATTAATCCAAATTTAGAAAATTTATTCGAGTTTGTTTTTTTTATATGTATAAATTCATGTTTTTTTTATTTTAACTTTCAGCATTTATTTAATTGAAGATTAAGTTCTATTATTTTTTTATTTTTTTTATAAGATTTTTCATTAATTTTAAAAATAACTCGAGTTATTTCTAATATTTTTTAAAGGAATGCATGCTTAGGGCTTGTATCTATTTTGAATTTTTGTTGATTTTTCTTATTTTTTTTAAGAAAAATTCATCATTCATCATTTTTTTTTGTTGATTTTTACTTGATAATAAAACTTGTTTTGATTTGATATTAATAGATTTATCATAATTTCAAATACACACCCCATTATTTATTTGGTTTATCACAATCTCAAATTGCAGAAAATTTTCATAAAAATTGAAGGCACAGTTGGTTTAATCAACTAAACCAGTTGTATGCGAAATGGATCATATCTCGTCTATAGAACTTTATAGGATATCAAACCATCAACAGTTTCAACAGCCAGCTGATTCATGCGTGTGAGCAGCAGCAAATAAGTTCTTGCTTTAGGCCCTAAAACATGCAAAAAAAAAACGTGAGTCGTCCATGGACTGCAGCTAGAAAAACGACAACTTCAAATGCTTACCCTCTATATTTCTATGGGTGAGATCTCAAGTTTGAGTCCCACCTTTGTTGATCAATCTCTAACATCGAAATGGATAAAAATGTCTGTGGCAAACCAGTAATGAAATGTATATAACAGCGAGATGACAATACATACCTAAATCCATTGATGTGATTTCATTTTGGCGGAAATAATTATTTCCCTTTGTTTTATCCTTCTTCTTCAGGCTGGAGTTAATTTTCTCAACGGCAGTAAGCAGATCCTGCAAGTTCAAGCACAGCAAAATATCAAGAACGTCATAAATGGGAAAACCCAACGTTAACCAAGCTGGTTATCAATCCTATGTATTGGTATAATAGTGTAAAATGCTGTCTCCAAACCAATACAAGGAAACCTCATTGCCGTCCCAATTATACTTCGAGAAATTTTGTACCAACTCCAGCTTACTAAGGACAGAAAAGCAGAAGCATTTCAAAAAGCCTACAGATGTTATTATTTCAAGTTTCCACTATGGGGAAAAATGAAGTGCTACATGGAAACTAGCTCCTCAGCATTCAGTACAATTGTCATGAAGCAACCTTTACAGTCAAGATTCAAAGAAAGGCTATCTTGAATATATTCAGTTGGAATGGAAAGATCAAACAACATCAGCTCAATCTTAAGGACGGAAACTAGTCATCCATACCTCCCATGATGTTAGACTTTTCATGTAGGAAGGAAGACTTTCATAATCATCCTTTGAAGCCTTCACAACAGCCCTAAGAGCTTCAGCTGGTTCCAGTTCACCTGGATTTTACAACGAAGGATAACCACATACTCATTGGTGCTTGGTATTGTTTCATTGGAATATTGCATGGAATGACATGAACAACCTTTAATAGCTAAATCTCAATGACAGCTTTCTACCTTCAATTACTCCCATATTTGCAGTATTTTGGTCCAGACTCTTCTCGTTGTGTAATTTGTCACCATAATACCTAAAACATGAACAATTTAGAATGTGCAAAGGAAAGACTGAAAGTTCCTTGCGAAGCACAAAATACAAGTTCAACAACTTACTTCTTTGTGTCTCTCATAGATATATCGGGGTCATTTATCTTACTGTTAGCTGCAGAGAATGAAAGGTGAAATTAGTAGAAAGCACAAATCAGCGATGTAGTAGGCAGACTTGTACAATGTACTAATAAGTATTTACAGCAAGAAATCCATCTAGCCACCACACATAGAGCAAAATCAGTATATGATTTTGCAATTCATTCAATCTGAAATTGAATTATAACAGTGCTAAAGCATCAACCACATCTATGGGGCAGTGGCAAGAGACTACCTTCAGCTGCTAAAGTGGCAAGACAGACATCTGAAAGCCCTAGACTCTTTAAGCTCAACGTCTCGTCCATTCTAAAAAAAAGATCAAGGCAAACAAAATTCTCATCCACTTTAATGCGATAATGAAAATGACCCAGAATTTCTTCAATCAAATCCTAACAAACCCTTCTTATCAGTTCACTCTTTGCCAGGAACATGGAAAAGAATGGAAAAAAAGTTCCAATTCTCCATGTTAAAGAAACAAGGAGAGAAGTAATGAAACAGCGATAGTATAAAACAAGGATACAAAGGATCCTCTTCCAAACTCTTCATGATTGAACTTGCCACAGACACCGGTTCATTATAAGCTGCAGAAGGGTCCATTTCATCCTTCAAGTTTAAACCTAGCGCCATCGATACACTCAAATCCGCTTCATCATCAATCTCAACTTCTAAAAGCAAAACAATTAATAAAAGAAAAAAAGCAATCAACACAAGTCATAGATGTGCATAAAATTTCAGACAGAAACAGCATTTACAGTTACAAATGCGCCTATCTCAATCCAACATGTGGCTTTTTTACTTACATTTCTTAATTTGATAAAAAATTATGAAACAAAATCCAAAACCCAAAAACACTACTTTCTACCATCCTTGATTTCTCTGCATCATTTCCAATGACATGACTATTCATTATCAATTTTATCAGTTTTAAATTTTTTTTAAGAAAAAGAACTTATTTTTCGTAATTTCCTAAAGACTCAAACACAAATAATAAACAGAGTAAAAAATGAAAGTACCAGCAGGAACATAACCGAAGCTCCTGAGACGATCTTGAATATCAAGAATACGATTCTCACTGTTCTTGTAAACTTCATTGCAATGACCTAATAATTCCTCAAAAGAAACGGTACCAAATGACATCGATTCTAGTAAGTTGAGATCGCTGCTTGCGCTCGCTACACTTCTGTTTAAGCACTGGATATATGTAGATGAAGCCGAATCTGGAAAAGAAGAAGATGTACTGTTTAAATTGTTGAAGGAAAAAGAAGGGGGGCGGAAGGCGAAGGTGGGGGTGGTGTTTACCGAGAGGGATGGGGCGGCGGTCGATGGATTGTTTGAGAGCGTCGCAGCTAGACTGGAGGTGGTTGCAGAAGCTGCCTACGCTTTTGCTAAATTCAGATATCGTTTCTTCCATTTCTCTCTCACACTCTCTCTTTCGATTTTCTTCTTTACTAGCATTTGCTTTCCCGCTTTTGTTCATTCAAAATAAAGCCCAATAAACCGGGTCTACCGGGTTGAAAATGTTTGGATTGGGTTTTCTTTCGGTTGGTTTTACTATTTTTTTAGGAAAAAGGATTTTATTATTTAAATAAGAAATTTTGTTTATAAAACCTCGTGTAAACACAGAATCATAAGACTTCTATAAATAATGAAAACTCATGATGAGAAAAGATAAATAAATGATGGAAATAAAAATACATGTGATGTATAAATAGAGAGAATGACCTCTTGTAAGTAAATTTAAAGGTAATGATGAAGTGAAAATGAGAATTAAAATTT